>ERZ1673738.13-NODE-13-length-310426-cov-17.026517_pt1 | contig 310426 bp, 259 predicted proteins | sample MGYA00580198_ERZ1673738 | MGnify/ENA primary metagenome ERZ1673738 (study PRJEB41218, sample SAMN15661784) | gut metagenome | host: Homo sapiens | place: Canada: London | collected 2015-08-20/2019-03-30 | study: EMG produced TPA metagenomics assembly of... | reverse complement strand
TGCTCAGGAACTTATAAATAAAGTTAAATTATAGTGTTGCGGAATTAAGGATATATAAAAAAGCCTGAAAAATGAAGATAAATCATTTTCCAGGCTTTTGTTTTCAGCAGAAGGATTATCTACCGTTTCCCAGATAGTGGGAAAAGTTTTTCGCTTCTTCCCCATAATAACAAATTACAGGAGAAATGGCTTCATACGCATAAGGAACGTATTCTGAAAGCTGTACAGCAGCAAATTTTTTGTCGCCGGTAAGCATAACGTCCAATTTGACACCAGTATTGATTTGTCTCTTCAACTGTTTTAAATCTTCAAATCTTTTTTCTTCAATACAATATTGCAAAGGTTGAGATTCTTTTGCATCAAAATAAACCGTTATTTTTTGTAAATGACTGCCTGTAGGGCGAAATAAATAACATTCCCTGCCCATAAAAAATTTAACGATTCCTCCTAAAAAAAGGAAAACAGCTGCTGTAAATAGAAAGGTAGATAAAGACGAATTGGGATCTTCGATAGCCCATCCGCCGGCTACGCATAAAACGGCAGCTACTACAAGTCCTAAAGCCACCAGAGAAACTCTATTTTGTTTTACAACTTCTTTATTGGTTACAGTTTCTATATCCTCTGTTATTGTTTTATATTTTGACATAATCAGGTTATTTAAGGTTATTTCCTTATCCCCTCTGCCAGATTTTCCCATGGATTCTTCCAGAAGAGATGTCCGGATAAAAATTAAAATTCGATGAACCGAAATAAAACAGGACGATTTTAAACCGGAATTCGGTTCGTCCCAGTTTTTCATGTTCAAATAATGAACGATTCGCTATACCTCAGGAATAAACTTCCGACCTTGATTCAAGATTAATCGGGAAGAAAGGCTCCGTCCCTCAGCAAATGTCAATCCGTTCCCCTAGGAAGCAAAACCCTTCCCGGACTTTCGAACATTCGACTAAATAGATAATACCCTAAATAATGATTTTGCACAATCCGTAAATGTAGTAACCCCACATTTTTTGTTGAGCATAATGGTTGCGGTAGAGATAAAGAAAAGTACGCCAGGTTTCTACCGAAAAGGATTGAAAATTTCCAGATAAATGAAATACGATTTTAGCCTGTAAGGACCTGAGCTGTAGATTCCGCCTAAAAGAATTGTTCTGGCTAAAAGGATTATGTTGCTGAAGCGAAATATCCGCCGCATCATTGGAAGCCACAAATTCCCATAATTTGGCAGATTCTTCCTTTTCCGTAGACCATTCAGCTTTCGAAATATCGGGGAATGACACATCGTTTCCTTTTGCCGTATCGGCAATCAATACGGCAATCCAAAGAAATAATATGTAGAGAATACAATGTTTCATCCCTTTCAAACAGTAAGACAAATATACGAACATTTTACAGAAAAGAAAAAGGAAGATTTGAAATATGTGGTGTAACGTCTTCTTTTATTCTTCCGTATAGAAAAAAAACAATAAGCTTACTATGGTTACTGCAATGATTATCATTTTTATTCTAGGCTATGTTTTTATAGCACTGGAAAATAAAACCGGTATAAATAAAGCAGCTGTAGCTTTAATACTGGGTATGTTTTTGTGGACCCTTTTTATTTTTTCCGCAGCCTCGACAGTTATTCAGGCCAATGCAACTTCTTTCAGTGAATTTTTAGCAGCACATAAAGAATATCTTTCCCTTTCTAAACCGGAACAGGTGATCCAGTATATTGTAAATTTACAAATCGTGGATCATCTGGGCAATGTGGCAGAAATACTTTTTTATTTGTTAGGGGCCATGACGATTGTCGAACTCATGGATATACATAAAGGTTTTGAAGGCATCACCAGACGTATTACAACCCGCAATAAAAAAAAATTGCTTTGGCTGATCGGATTTATCACTTTTTTTATGTCTTCTGTACTGGACAATATGACTTCTGCCATTGTGATGATTATGCTTTTACAAAAATTACTCGATAAGCCGCAGGAAAGGTGGATTTTCGGAAGTGTTGTCGTCATCGCCGCCAATGCAGGAGGAGCCTGGACTCCTATAGGAGACGTGACGACGATTATGTTATGGATAAACGACAACATCACTTCCGGAGATGTCATACGGTCTTTGTTTTTTCCCAGTGTCGCTGCCCTGGCCTTCCCGCTTTGGATCATTTCGCTGCAGTTAAAAGGGAATGTCACTCCCACCGCCGACAAATCAGCAGGAAAAGACTTAAACCTCGTCAACCGAAAAGAAAGTAATATTATTTTTATATTAGGCATCCTTTGTTTGCTGTCTGTCCCTGTCTTCAAATCGCTTACCCATCTACCGCCTTTTGCCGGAATTTTACTCGCCTTGGGATTATTATGGGTTTATATGGATATTTTTTATAACCGTAAAAAAAATCTCTCACCGGCTCAGCAATTCCGGCTACCCTATGTGTTATCTAAAGTGGATTTCCCCACTATTCTTTTCTTTTTCGGAATTTTGATGGCTGTAGCTGCCTTAGAAGCTGTAGGCGTATTGAAGGATTTATCGGTTTTTCTGGACCGGGACGTACACAATGTTTATATCGTCAGTATCATTATCGGATTCCTTTCGTCTGTAATCGACAATGTTCCTCTGGTAGCAGCCTCTATGGGTATGTATCCTGTACTCAGCCCTCAAGCTGCAGCGGCTATGCCCGAACCGGCTTATATGGCCAATTTTGTACAGGACGGAACATTTTGGGAATTGATTGCTTATTGTGCCGGAACAGGAGGAAGCATCCTCATTATAGGTTCCGCTGCAGGAGTAGTCGTTATGGGACTGGAAAAAATTAATTTTATGTGGTATGTCAAACATATTTCCGGATGGGCTATCGTAGGTTTTTTAGCCGGTATCGGCATTTATATTTTACAGAAATTACTCTAAAATTTCGTTCCAAGGATCCAGCGAATAACTTTTCCGGGCACTATAAAAGGATTTCATTTTTAAAATTCCTTATCTTTGTTTCCTGAAAAATCAGTAGCCGGAATGGTTTTGACCCCAGAATTAAAAAATTTCATTGCAGCCCACTTAACGGACAATACCGATAAGTTACTGCTGAATGCAAAACAGTATAAAGAGATCCCCGTGGCTTTTGCCGTGGATCAAATCCTGGCCCGGAGACAAATTCGGGACAAGTTGCCAACCTGGTATGATCAGCCGGATCTCCTCTTTCCTTCCCGTCTTTCTGCAGAGCAATGTTCTTCCGAACTAACCGCCCGATATAAGCAATCTCTCCTTCGCGGGGAAAAAGTATGTGACCTGACGGGAGGATTGGGGATAGATAGCTGGTTTTTTTCACAAGTTGCCCAAAAAGTGATCTATATCGAACGATTTCCGGAATATTGTAAGGCGGCAGCAGCTAATTTTGCTGTTTTAAAAGCCGGTAATATTCAAGTTATAGAAGCAGATGCCCAAACCCTTCTCCCCACTCTACAAGCAGATACTTTTTATATCGATCCAGCCCGCAGGTCCGGCAACAATAAACGTCTATTCGCTATAACGGAATGCGAACCGGATATTCTACAATTAAAAAATATACTTTTAAAAAAATCCCGGCGGCTTATCGTCAAAATCTCTCCGATGGCCGACCCCACAGAAACATTAAAATTAATTCCGGAAATAATTGAAATTCACATTGTAGCTGTCAGAAATGAATGTAAAGAGATGATACTGGTGTTGGAAAGTAAGAAACCGCAACCCGAAGTAAAAGTAGTAACCGTAAATTTCACGGCTTCAGGTGAACGGCAGCTTTTTTCTTTTCAGTGGGGACAGGAACAAACTGCTGTTTATCAGCTGGCAGATACCGTTAAAAACTACATATACGAACCCAATAGTGCCATCTTAAAAAGCGGAGCTTTTCAATTGATCAGTGAACAATATTCAATCGACAAGTTACACCAGCACAGCCATTTATACACTTCGGATCAAAAAATAAATCATTTTCCCGGACGTATTTTTAAAGTAAGACAGGTAATGGACTTTTCCCGTAAAAAACTAAAGCAATGGGGTAAACAATTTCCCCAAGCCAATATCAGTGTTCGGAATTTTCCCATGAGTGTGGAAGAAATCCGAAAAAGTTCGGGCATTTCCGACGGAGGTCCTCTCTACCTTTTTGCGACCACCCTCGGCAATGCCCGACGTATTCTCATTGATTGTGAAAAAGCCTAACCTTTGATTTCGATCTCAATCGGCTCTTCTTTCTTGATTTTTTCCGTTTTCCCCGGATGTTCTCGGGGGATTTCAGGGATTTCCGTTATTTTTCTTTTTTCTCTCTCTTCCTTAGCAGAGGGAGGCATTTCTCCTTCTTTTCTCATTTCTTCCTGCACATCCGGACGTTCATACCAGATTTTATCCGCTACATTTCCCCATCTTTGAGAAGTATCCTGACATTTATCTGTTAAAGTATCCACATCTTCCGGTTTTAACATATCGGTAGAACGGGCTCCGGAAACATGTACGACTTCTTTCAGACTATTCGGATTATCCAATAAAGGACAGGGACGCAAATGATTCTTATTAAAAGGCTGTCGTTCCTGATAAGCTTTAAACAAAGGAGAGCGGAGGGCTTCGAGTAAAGACATATCTTTTATGTTCACATTGGAGTAATGGATAAAAGCACAAGGTTCCACATCACCGTTTGCATTAATATGGAAATAATAACGCCCTCCGGCGATACAACCTTTTACATATTCCCCATCGTTCCAGAAATCCATAGCAAAAATAGGTTTTGTCTTTCGGAACATCCTCACCTGATTATACATGAATTTACGCTGTTCAGCTGTTACCATCAATTCGGGAATGGCATCACTGCCTACGGGCATATAGGTAAAATACCAGACAAAAGCAGCTCCCTTATCTATCATAAAGTCCATATATTCGGACGATCCGACAACATCTACATTTTTTCGGTGATAACAAGTAGACATGCCGAATACCAAACGTTTCTCTTTCAGTATTTTCATGGCCCGCATGACAGCCTGGTATGTCCCTTTTCCCCTGCGCATATCTGTTTCTTCTTCATAACCTTCTACGCTGATGGCCGGAGCGAAATTTCCAACCCGCAGCATCTCGTCCGCAAAAGCTTCGTCGATCAATGTACCGTTCGTAAAAGCCAAGAAATAACATTCCGGATGTTTTTCACACAAACGAATGATATCCTTTTTCCTTACTAAAGGTTCTCCTCCGGAAAAGATAAACATATATACTCCTAAATCCTTTGCTTCTGCAATGATGCGGTCTAAGGTTTCAAAATCCATTGACATCCGATGACCGTATTCCGCCGCCCAACATCCCGTACATTTTAAATTACAGGCAGAAGTAGGGTCCATCAAAATTGTCCAGGGAACATTTACACCGTACTTCTTACTGGTAATCTTTATGGCACTATTCCCAATGATGGCAGCATTACAAATCAGAGCCTCAAAAAGTTTTCGCCTTACATACGGATCCCATTCATTGTATGCTTTCATAACCAAACGGGTCCAGTTATTTTGTGGATCTTTCAAGCACTCGGCCAAGGTATCCCACGATGAACCGTATGTACCGTCTGTATCGATCTTTTTAATCCATTTCAAAGCCTTGGATGCGTTTTGTTCCGGATCCTTCTCTACATATTTGAGCAATTTCTTCATCGCAAAGGCTTGTACTTGTGTCTTAAATGTCTTCATTAGCAGTGAAATTTGTTTATATTTTTCCTATAAACGCATAAAAGACAAATAAGTTTCACTCCCCCCGTACAAGCCTGAATCTAAATATTTGAATGTGAAAATGGGAGAATGCTCAATTGTGTAAAAGTCCTCGGGGAGGAATATTTTTGACGGAAGTATCAGATAGGCATTCCTCCCACCTAAAGCACTATCCCTCCTTTTCCTAGCGGAATAGTTGAACTTTTACACCATTGAACAGTGAAACAATTAAATGTTTATCACTTTTTATTAATAAATGTCCTTCGTTCCTGATTGTTCACGTCTCCCTGAGTCTGAACAAATTTTTCCATGGCTTCTACAATAGGAATATGGGTATTCTCTCCCTTCCCTTTTCCAATAAAATCGTAAGTACTGTTTACGTAATTACTCAATCCCACCGTAAATTCCTGTTCAGGATCTTTCAGTTTATTCCCGTTTTTATCGACAAATACGACGTCTACCCCTTCTCCTTCTTCATTTTTCAAAATAGTATACCTCCCTTTGGAAACAAATAAATCGATCCGGCGATTTTCCTGGTTTTTTAAACCGTTAAAACGATTCAATATCAATCGTTTCATTTCGTTTAAGGTGAGCCGGTGTTTGACGATGTAATTGTTGAAAGGCTCTATCCGGTAGATGGTTTCCCGCGTAATGTCCCCCGCAGGAATAGAATTATAACGCACTCCCCCGCTATTATAAAAAGCAAAATCGCAATCCGCCGCTTCACTCATCGCATCCGTTACCATATTCGCCACGTTTTCTTTGTATTTCAATCCCTTTGAAGTGGTACCAATTTTCTCTTTAAATTCCGGACGATTGCAAATCTCCCTGACCATAGCTTTAATTTCTGCGTCCTCCGCAAAAGTATCCAGTTTTACAGCCTTATAAGTCTTGTTTACTAATTTTTTACCTTTAAAATCCAGATAGGTTACTCCGGCATATTTTAAATTAGAACCCGTCTGGCTCACCAATACATTGTTGATTCTCAGAGGTCCCTCGATTAAAGTGTGAGAATGTCCTCCAATAATGACATCCAATTCAGGCATAGCTATAGCCAATAAGGAATCGCCTACAAACCCGATATGCGTCAAACCGATAAACACATCACACTGATTTTTTAATTTTCTATTTTCAAAAGCCGCAGTTTTATAATACCGGAAGGTAATGTCCTTTACATTATCCGGATTTGTAGCCGGAATATGGGTGACGGCATTCGTTCCTATTAATCCTAAAAAACAAAATCTAATACCAGCTTTCTCAATTATCCGGTAAGGATCAGGCTGTTGCAAAGAAGTGCCTTTTGTCTGCATATTCGCACAGATAACCGGAAAAGAGGACGCTGAAATTCGTTTATTTAATGCAGCTTCACCATAATCGAATTCATGATTTCCCAAAGTAGCTACATCGTATCCCAGCTTGCCCATCAAATCAAACATCGGTTTTCCCTTTTCCTTGGCATTGTCCACATACACGTTCCCTGAAAAACGATCTCCTCCGTCTACTAAAAGGACATGGGGATTTTCCGCCCTGATCTGTTTTAAAAAAGTCGCAAACTTTGGAAAATGATCAATCTGAGCATGAATGTCATTAGTGGAAATAATAACGACACGGGTCGTAGCAGCGGTCATGTTTTTATCTGACTGACAGGCAGAAAATATAGCCAACAGCAGAACAAATACCACAAAATAAATTTTTCTGAATAACATAATATATAATTTCTGTTTTAGCTTTCGAAAGTAATAATAAAAAATCAACTTTTTCCGTTTTTTTCGCGTATATGTCTGTGCCGATATATAAAATTAGCGGCATTTTATTAAAAGTTTTACAAAAACAAGGACTTTAAGCAGGGGATTTCAAAAAATACTTGAACTTTCCACCATTAAAATCAGTAAATCCGATAAAACGCATACATTCGATATGAAAATAAAAACAGGACGAGGAACAATCGGAATAATGGTTTTATTTGCCATTTATTCTATTTCCATGGTCACATCCTTGCCGGGTTTAGCGATTTCCCCCATTCTCGGAGATCTGGAAACCGTATTCCAAAAAGCAAGTAATCTCCATCTTCAAATGCTTGAGTCACTGCCTTCTTTTATTATTGTCCCTTTTATCCTGATAGCAGGACGACTCTCTTTACGACTCAACAAAAAGAAGCTTTTGATTGCCGGTCTGATCATCTTTTTTATTTGCAGTATCATTTATCCTTTTGTCCATAGGTTGAATTTATTGCTGGTCGTGAGTGCTTTTCTGGGAATCGGGGCAGGAATGGTTATTCCTTTTTCCACAGGACTTATCGCTGATTATTTTACCGGAACCCGCCGCACACGCCAATTGGGCATCGCATCGGCCATCAACAACCTGACTCTCGTATTAGCGACCTTACTTTCCGGTTTTCTGGCCGGTATTAACTGGCATTATTCATTTCTGGTATACTGTTTTTCCGGGATCTCCCTTTTCTTCGCCTTTTTTTTGGATAATACTCCTCCTTATGTACAATCCACCTCTCTCCCCTCTGCTTCAGATTCACATTCCGGCTTTAAATGGCCGATAAAACTCATGTTATTGTATTATTTTATTACTTTTCTCGCCCTGACCGTTCCCTTTAATCTCTCCCTTTATATGCAAAATTTACACATAGGAAATGCCGAAAAATCGGGCACTCTCATTTCCATTTTCTTTTTAGCCGTTACCCTGCCAGGATTCGATATTAACCGGGTAATTTCTTGGTTTAAAGGCTACACCAATGTTATTTCCCTCGCTGCCATCTCCTTGGGCCTTGTATTGTTTGCTTTTAAAAGCGGTATCTTACTCCTTACACTAGGCGTTATTCTGATCGGTTTGGGATATGGGATTATGCAACCCATTATTTACGACAAAACAGCCAATGGAGTTCCGACAGCCGATGCCACCTATGCCCTCTCTCTAGTTATGGTGATGAATTATATTTCCATCATCACTTATCCTTTTATTTTAAGCTGGCTTTCTCTGGATTCCGCCTATTTTCCGTTTATTCTTTGTATGATCCTAGGAGCAGCCTTTACCGTGTTTGCTTTCTTTCGCCTCAACAGTAAAACACTGGGTATGAAACAAATACAAGAAAACAACAACGTTAAATAATGTGAGGATATAAACATTCAATCTCACTCTTACGTACTTACCCGGTAATGAAGAAGAAAGTAAATAGATAACACTCTGAACTAATTAACTAAACTAATTCAAATTATGGCAACAAACCTAAAAAAAACGAGTACCGTAGCAAAACTAGGCGTTATGACGCTTGCGATTATGAACGTCGCCGCCGTAGTAAGCCTCAGGGGACTTCCAGCTGAAGCCGTATACGGACTTAGCTCGGCATTTTATTACCTTTTTGCAGCTATCGTATTTCTCATCCCAACCTCTTTGGTAGCTGCTGAACTGGCAGCAATGTTTTCCAATAAAGAAGGGGGTGTATTCCGCTGGGTGGGAGAAGCTTATGGTAAACGCTATGGATTCTTGGCAATCTTCTTGCAATGGATTGAAAGTACAATCTGGTATCCTACCGTACTGACTTTCGGTGCTGTATCGATTGCTTATATCGGCATGAATACCTCTGAAGATGCTTTGATGGCTTCTAATAAAATTTTTACATTAATTACCGTATTGGTGATTTATTGGGTAGCAACATTCATTTCCCTGAAAGGTTTGGGGTGGGTAAGTAAGATTTCTAAAATCGGAGCAATGGTGGGTACAATTATTCCCGCCGGTTTGCTTATTTTATTCGGAATTATCTACCTGGCCACAGGAGGACACAACAATATGGATATGAGTCAGGGATTTTTCCCCGATTTATCAAACTTCAATAACCTGGTTTTGGCTTCCAGTATATTTCTGTTTTATGCCGGTATGGAAATGTCAGGTATCCACGTCATGGATGTACAACCTCCTGCCAGTAAAAACTACCCGAAAGCCATTTTTATCGGCGCCATTGTAATCGTCATTATCTTTATTTTAGGTACTTTCTCTTTGGGATTAATTATCCCTGCTAAAGACATCAACCTCACCCAAAGTTTATTGGTCGGCTTTGATAATTACCTGAATTATCTCCATCTCCATTGGGCTTCTCCCATTATTGCCATCGCTTTAATGTTCGGTGTATTAGCCGGCGTACTTACCTGGGTAGCCGGTCCGTCAAAAGGTATTTTCGCCGTCGGCAAAGCCGGTTATCTTCCCAGATTTTTTCAGAAAACCAATAAAATAGGCGTACAAAAAAATATTCTGATTATACAAGGATGTATTGTCACCTTGTTGTCTCTTCTATTTGTCGTAATGCCTTCTGTACAGTCTTTCTATCAAATGCTTTCTCAGCTGACAGTATTGCTTTATCTGATTATGTATATGCTTATGTTCACAGCAGCCATAGCACTGCGTTACCGGATGCCGAAAGCCGACCGTCCTTTTGCTATCGGACGAAAAGGGAATGGACTGATATGGATCGTTGCCGGAATCGGTTTTCTGGGAGCTTTACTAGCCTTTATACTGAGCTTTATTCCACCTTCCCAAATCAATACCGGAAGCAATACGGTATGGTTTACGGTTCTCATTCTCGGATGCGTAATTTTTGTAGCCATACCTTTACTTATTTATTCTTTACGAAAACCTTCCTGGAAAAATCCGGATGCAGAATTCCAGCCTTTCCATTGGGAAACAGCTCCCGTTACAGCAGCGCAAGCAGCAGCTCCCGTAGATAATGCCGGACCAGCAGCCCAGCATATAGGCGGTTCTCCTGCCAATACAATTGCTTCCAATGTAAAATCAGGAACAGCTTCCAACACCCGGAACACCACCGTAAGCGAAGCCGATAAACAAGGTTATCAACAAAGCCAACATGCCGGCCAGCAAACCCCTCCTAACGATACGAAAACCCCTCCTACAAACAATTCCACCCATACAAATCGGAACAAACCGGGTAATTCAACTCGTAATAATACAGGTAACACTCATCCTAAAAAGTAAATGATATGAATAAAATAAAAATAGACGACCTCCGGAATGTCGTAAAAGAGGCGTACGAAAAGGTCAAAGGAATGCAGGGAGGTAAAAATGCCGATTATATTCCTTTCCTCGCTAAAATAGACCCGAATCTTTTCGGCATAGCCGTCTGCCTGCCTACCGGAGAAGTCATCGAAGCCGGTGATACGAACTACGTATTCGGCATCGAATCGGTATCAAAAGTCTTTACAGCAGTATTAGTGCTTAAACAATACGGAGCAGAAGAGATACTGAACAAAATCGGAGCCGATGCAACCGGTTTACCGTTCAACTCCATTATGGCTATTTTGTTGGAAAAAGATCATCCCAGTACGCCTTTGGTCAATGCCGGCGCGATCACTGCCGACAGTATGGTAAAACCGATCGGAGACAGTGAGGGCAAATGGAGCGCTATTATAGACAATATGGCAGCTTTAAGCGGAAGTGAATTGGTCCTGTTAGATGAATTATATAAATCGGAAACAGCCACAAACTTCAACAATCGGTCTATTGCCTGGCTGCTGAAAAACTACAATCGGATTTATGATGATCCCGACATGTCACTCGACCTTTACACCCGCCAGTGTTCCATGGGAGTTACAGCCAAACAATTAGCCATTGCCGGTTGTACGATGGCAAACGACGGTCTGAATCCAGTGACCCAAGAACAAGTCTTTGACGCGGAATTAGCGCCTAAAATTACTTCTTTAGTGGCAACTGTCGGATTTTATGAACATACGGGGGATTGGCTTTATACTTCCGGCATACCCGCCAAAAGCGGAGTAGGCGGAGGAGTCATCGGCATTATGCCCGGCGCCTTCGGAATTGCAGCTTTCGCTCCCCCTCTGGATGAGGCCGGGAACTCCGTAAAAGCCCAGGCAGCCATCAAGTATATTACTCAAAAACTGAAATTGAACATCTTCCGGAACAATACTATCGAAATAGAAATGTAATCGTAAACAATAAAAGAGGTTGTCCGGCAACGTCAAGTCTAGTCTTTTTGTAAGGAGCATTTCTTTCCGGCATGGAAAGACCTCCTTGGTGATTAACAAAACGAAAGTCCCGGATTGACCCGGATTGATCAGACCAAAAATTTGTCAATCTGAAGTTTCCAAGACTTTGATCAGCAGCCATAAAAACCACTCTTCCATACAAAAAGCCTTTGGACAACCTCTTTTTCTATTCTTCGAACTATGAAACAAGAAAATAGAATATTTGAAAAATTTCTGAACGTCCTGGTTTTACTGGGAAGTTTATTTATCATCATTATTGTATCTATAGAACTTCTCTCTGTACGACCTGTTTTAAGCGAGCAATTTATCCTCAATACCCACTTGATCGTTTGTTTTATATTTTTATTGGATTTTTTTGTCCGTTGGTTTTACAGCGGTCAAGGCTGGCGCTTTATGTGGCGTAATCTGTTTTTCTTCCTGGTTTCGATTCCTTATCTCAACATCGTATATGCTTTTGCTCCCACCCTTTCGCACGGAGCTTGGGTCGCCTTACGTCTTATCCCACTGGCTCGGGGGATTTATGGAGTTTCCTTGATCGTCAACTGGATGACTTCCAGTAAAATTACAAATCTATTTATCACTTACCTCACCATCTTATTTATCATCATTTATTTTTCCAGTATCATCTTTTTCTTTGTAGAACACGGTCCCAATCCCTTGGTAAAAGGCTACTGGGATGCCTTCAACTGGGCCCTCATGAATGTCACCACCGTCGGCTCCAACATCTTCGGCGTTACCAAACTCGGTCAATCTTTAGCCGTCGTCCTGGCCGCCTCAGGAATGATTTTCTTTCCGATTTTTACTGCCTACGTGACTACCAGGTTCCAGAATAAGCGGAAAAGGATAGAGAATAATTAATGGACAAGAAAGTACTGGAAAGATTAAAACAATTTTCAAATTTTCACTACCTATTACTCCATAAAAATTCTTTTTTAGAAAAACTTTGTCCCTATGACAAGACAATCTATCTAAATTACTTAAATTTAGATAGTCAGAATTTGTCAAACCCATAAGATCGGAAAGCAACCTCGTTATTTACCAAACAAAAGACGGAGAAACCTCTATTGAGGTCAAGTTTGAAAACGAAACATTTTGGATAAACCGCTAGCAAATAGCCGAATTATTCGGTCGTGGCATAAAAAATATTGGTAAACACGACATGGTACATATTTTCGCTCCCTTAAAGAATTAAAAAATTAAATTCCATATTCTGAATAAAGAATCTTCGGACAATAGTTGTTTCTCCAAGACCAAACTGGAGGGGAAGAACGATTTTTGTATAAATTAAGAAGGAGAACAAATCAAAATTAAAGGGAAAAAGCCCGGCGCAATACCGAGCTCTTATTAAGGGAAATAATCATTTATCCGTTTAACTGTTAGAGGACACTTCATTTTCGAGAAGTGATTTTTTCATTTTATCGATATCGGTCAGGTAATCCTGAAGATCCTGTTCATGTTCTTCTTCCTCAGCCAGAATTTTTTTCACGATATCACAGGTAGTAAAATCTTTCCCGTTCGTAAAATCGGCAATTTCCTGATACCGCAGAATAGCGCAACGCTCAGAAGCCACATTGTCTTTCAGTAAACGAACAGAACCAAAGTCTTGCGGAGTATCATATTTACACCTTGCCAACTCAAACCATTTCTGAGGATCCAAAACAGGCACTCCTTCCAATTCGATAATGCGTTTGGCTAGCATCTGGGCATGCTTCCGTTCTTCTTCTGCATGTTCTTCAAACTCACTTTGTACATTGGCACGCATCGCCCCTTCAACGACTAATGCACCTACCCAGTATTGATAATAGGCCAGCCATTCTTCCGACAATGCTGCGTTTAACTGTGAAATTAAATTTTCCACATCCAGCTTTCCTTTCAGGATTTCTACACTTTCTTTAGCCATAATTTTAGTGTTTAGTTTAGTTTATTCTATTTATATGTTAACGGACAAAAAAATTTTTTGTTCGAACAGCTTGAAGTTTTAACAACGGTTTTAATTAAATAAAAATTCATTCAGAATAGCGTGAAACAATTTCTGAAAAGATATCTTTTATGAACCAACGGTTATTTCATTTCTATCAGTCTTTTAAATGAACGACTCTTTAAAGTATACCCTTGCCCCGATTCGCTTTTCCCCAATCTGTTATTTTTTGATTTCAGTTGAGTTTCATCATTTTGCTCTTTTTTCAATCAGACCACAACTTTTACACCGATCCGCAAATGACCTCGTCCCCCGGGCATTATTGATAGAGGTATCGTTTTATACTCCGTTTCGGCGTTTTTTCAAATTCTTCATGGCGGATTCGGATTCTCGTAATCTGACTATAGCCCGGAAGAATTTCATTTAATTGTTTCCGGTTATGTTCCAACTGTTTTGTCAAAGCTTCATCCGAAAGTTTGGCCGCTTTTGCAGCTTCAAAGTCCGGATAAACGAGGGCTACTAGTTTCCCGTCCTGCTCGATAATTAACGACTCGGCTACAAAAGGCATGATATTCAATTTGTCCTCGATTTCCTCGGGATATATATTTTGTCCGCTGGGACCCAAGATCATATTTTTATTCCTCCCTTTAATATACAAATAGTTGTCTTTATCCAAAATACCCAGGTCCCCGGTATGCAACCAGCCTTCTTCATCGACGGCAGCAGCAGTGGCTTCCGGATTTTTATAATACCCTTTCATGACATTTGTTCCCTTTACCAAAATTTCGCCTACAATCCGGTGAGCATCCGAAGAATCAATCCGGATTTCCATACGGTCAACGGCTTTCCCACAGGACCCCAGCCGAAAAGTCATCCAATTGTCAAAAGAGATACCGGGCCCGCATTCTGTCATACCATAACCCACCGTATAAGGGAAACGGATATCGGCCAGAAAAGCTTCTACCTCATGATTTAAAGCAGCTCCTCCCACCGCTAATAATTTAAACCGTCCTCCGAAAGCATCCAACACTTTCTGACGGACAGAGGCTTTTATCTTTTTCTTCAGATAAGGAATCTTCAGAAACAATTGGATGGGAGACCGTTGTACTTTAGGAAAAACACCTTTCCGGATAATTTTTTCGATAATCAAAGGGACAGCTACAATTAAATGAGGACGTATATTGCTAAATACTTCACTAATTACCCGGGGAGAAGGGATTTTAGCCAAAAAAAATACCTGTGTACCACTGGCAAAAGGATAAATAAATTCGAAAGCCAATCCGTACATATGTGCCATAGTGAGAATTGAAACCAATTTTTCTCCGGGATGATAACCCATTTTATCCAACGCAAAGCGTAAATTAGACCACATACTCCGGTAAGGGAGCAATACACCTTTGGAAGCACTGGTTGTTCCCGAAGTATAATTGATCAAGGCAATATCTTCCGGTTTTTCAAACTTGTAATTTACATCTTCTGCTGTAAACCGATCCGGATATTTCTGTCCGAAAAGTTCGTTTACCCGTTCACGCGCCTGACTTAACATCGGATTATTAGCATGCCGGATCGTATAGTCCTCCATCCGGATAATCCCATCCAAATGAGGCATATGATTGTGATTCAAACTTTCCCACACCGAATCTCCTACAAACAATAATTTACTTTCGGAATGGTTGATAATGTGATGGATGTTGTCCGGCTTGAACTCATGTAAAATCGGTACGGCGATCGCTCCGTAAGTGACGATTCCCAAAAAAGCAATTCCCCAATGGGAGGCATTCCGGCTGCATAAGGCGATTTTATCTCCTTTTCTGATACCGCTGTTCTCAAACCATAAATGCAATTTCTCGATTTTTCGGGCAACATCTTTATACGTATAAGTAACCCCTTTATAATCAGTTAACGCAGGCAATTCCCAATGTTCTTTTATACTGTATTCAAGTAAATATATAAAGCTATTTTCCATATTTCTCCAATTCTTCTTATTCGTATTTATACTCCGAATGCCTCTAAAAGGTTAAAGAATAAGTTCTTAAAAGAGGGTTATAGGTTGTCTTTCTAAGTTAAATAATGTGAGGAGTTGAAACCTTAGCCATAAAGAGTCGTAAGTAAAAGCGAGCAATAGAAATTGTTTACTATTTTGTTAATTTTCAATATTTTAAATCAAATTAATTATGAAGAAAACAGAAAATCCAAACACTCCCATTTTCGGTACATCGGAAGAAGCCCGGGTTGCACCGAAATTTGAAATGGCTGATCATTCTATGCCGGGAGAAGTGGCTTATCAGATCGTACACGATGAGGCTATGCTGGACGGAAATTCCCGCTTAAACTTAGCTACGTTTGTTACGACTTGGATGGACGATTATGCCCGTCGGGTGATGACCGAAAATATGGATAAGAACATGATCGATAAAACAGAATATCCCCAGACGGCAGAAATTGAAAGACGTTGTGTAAATATATTGGCTAAATTATGGAATTCCCCCGAGGATCCGTATTGTACCGGAACAAGTACAGTAGGTTCTTCCGAAGCTTGTATGTTGGGAGGAATTGCTGCCTTAAAACGTTGGCAAAAACGTCGGAAAGCCAAAGGGCTGCCTACCGATAAACCCAATTTCATTATCTCCAGCTGCATGCAAGTAGTATGGGAAAAATTTGCCGTATACTGGGATGTGGAAATGCGTATGGTACCGGTAACTTATGATAAAATAACGCTGGATCCGGATGATGTGGTCCGGATGTGTGATGAAAATACCATTTGCGTCGTTCCGATTCAGGGCGTAACCATCACCGGTTTAAATGACGATGTAAAAGCCATAAACGATGCATTGGATAAATTGAATGCAGAAAAAGGCTGGGAGATTTGTATACACGTAGATGCGGCTACAGGTGGCTTTATCCATCCCTTTATCGATCCGGAAACAGAATGGGATTTCCGGTTGAAATGGGTACTTTCTATCAGTACTTCCGGACATAAATTCGGTTTGGTATATCCGGGTGTAGGTTGGGTCGTATGGAAAGACAAACAATATTTACCGCAGGATATGAATTTTGCCGTGAATTATCTGGGAGCAGATATTCCCAGTATTTCCATCAATTTCTCCCGCCCGGGGAATCAGGTCTTAGCCCAATATTATCAATTCCTGCGTTTGGGTAAAGAAGGATATCGTCAGGTTCAACAGAATTGTCTGGATGTATGTACTTATCTGAGAAAACAATTGGATGAAATAGGTATATTCGAGTTCCTGAGTGATGAAAATCCGAATCCGTTATTTGTATGGAAACTGAAAGAAGACCCCAACCGGAAATGGACTCTTTACGATTTATCGGATGCATTACATGTAGAAGGTTGGCAGGTACCCGCCTATACGATGCCGAAAGCAATGGAAGACGTCGTTATTATGCGTATAGTAGTCCGTCAGGGTACAGGTATCGATTTGGCCGACCTGCTGATGCAGGATATGCGCCGTAATATCGAAATTCTGGACAAATTACAGGAACCCACCAATAGCGCTATCCAATGGAGAAATAAAATTCCACAGAAACCGAGAGGATTTAACCACGCCCGTTAATAGTTCTGCAAGCGACCGAAAGGAAGGTTATATCCGACATCTCTTGAAATATTTAACTTGAAAAGAGGAAGTTGTCCCCAAGTAAAATTTTACCCGGAGGACAGCTTCTTCTTTTGTTTATTCAGAAACAAGTTTTAGCGAACCACCCTCTTTGTGGCTAGGAAGTTCGATTCCGGGATTTACACGGAAATCAGGATATCCCCACGGAATCGGTCGTAATAAGCAGTCCCCTCTTCTCTGATAAAAGGAGGCAATATATTTCGTATCCGCTCCAGTTTTTCAGCGGAAGAGACAGCCTTTGTAAAATCGACTAATGGATTCTGCAGGGGATTGTCGGCAGCATCTTCCCCCAGATAAACAGCATAACCGGTGACCTAAGTCCCATAGAGTTTGAAAAAGATACGGATACTGTTTTCGTAAAAATCATCCACCGCTTTTCTCGCTTCGCGGGTTACTTTTGTGAGCCAGCATATTTTCATTACAGAATGATGGGCAAAAGGAAAAATGACAGCATGCACACTTTTTCAGTTTCTTTTTCTACTTTTCCCTATACTTCCTGTAGAAATCCTAAATTTCTTTTTTTCTTTCCGTTTTAATATATAAAGAGTTATATTTGAGGCCGCTAAATAAATCATCATGGAAGAAAGCTTTATACAATACATTGAAGAAAGTATAAAAAAAAATTGGGACAAACCTTCACTCACAGATTTTAAAGGGGCCACTTCTTCTTATAAAGATGTAGCCCGGAAAATTGAAAAATTACATATACTTTTTGAACACAGTGGTATTAAAAAGGGGGATAAAATTGCTCTATGCAGCCGCAATATGTCGAGCTGGGGAATTGCTTTTCTGGCGACCTTGACCTATGGAGCCGTTGCCGTTCCCATTTTAAACGAATTTAAACCGGACAATATTCACCACATTGTCAATCATTCGGAATCCCGTCTTCTCTTTGCAGGAGATATAGTGTGGGAAAACCTGGACGAAAATGCTATGCCTAATCTGGATGGTATTATTCGCATAGAAGATTATTCCTTGCGGCATTCGAATAAAGAATCCCTGACCGAGGCGCGCGAACGGTTGAATGAATTGTTCGGGAAAAAATACCCCGAACGGTTTAAAGCGGAAAACGTAACCTATAAATACGATCAGTTGGACGAGCTGGCAGTTATTAACTATACTTCCGGTACCACCAGTTTCTCCAAAGGTGTTATGCTCCCTTACCGCAGCCTGTGGACCAATATGAAATTCGGAATCGAAGTACTGGGGTATAACCCGGGAGAACAAATCGTATGTATGTTACCGATGGCTCATATGTACGGGCTTGCCTTTGAATTCATCTATCAGTTCGTAAACGGGACACATATTCATTTCCTTTCCCGTACCCCCTCTCCCAAAATCATAGCAGACGCTTTTGCGGAAGTAAAACCGGATCTGATCATTACCGTACCCTTGATCATCGAAAAAATTATCCGGAAGAAAATTTTCCCGGCCATTGAAAAACCGCATATCCGGCTGCTGATGAATATCCCGGTTATCAATGATAAAATCAAGGATTCAATTCGCCAGAAACTCATGGATGCCTTGGGCGGCAAATTTAAACAATTGATCATCGGAGGAGCTGCCTTAAACAAAGAAGTAGAAAATTTCCTCAGATCGATTCATTTTCCCTATACTGTAGGATACGGGATGACAGAATGCGGTCCTCTTTTAAGCTATGAAGATTGGAGATATTTCCGTCAGGGTTCCTGCGGAAAAGCAGTCTCCCGGGTACAACTGAAAATCGATTCGGAAGATCCCCAACACATCGTAGGAGAAATCCTGGCAAAAGGGGATTGTGTCATGGAGGGATATTATAAAAATCCGGAAGCAACCGCTGCCGCTATCGACAAAGACGGTTGGTTGCACACAGGAGATCTAGGACTTATCGATGCAGAAGGCAACCTTTTTATCAAAGGACGCAGTAAAAACATGTTGCTAGGTCCCAGCGGACAAAATATTTATCCCGAAGAAATCGAAGACAAGTTGAATACGATGGTATATGTGATGGAATCCATCGTCATCGAACAGGAAGGAAAATTGGTCGCTCTCGTATATCCAGATTTTGAAGCCGCCGGTAACGATCATATTCAAGACGATGATTTACCTAAAATCATGAACGAAAATCTGAAAGAACTCAACCAGCAATTACCGGCTTATAGTCAGCTTTCGAAAATTAAAATTTACAACGAAGAATTTGAAAAAACACCGAAACGGAGTATAAAACGTTTCCTTTATCAATAATATTGTTTATACCCCGGTATACCTCGGAATTTTTCTCTTTTCGGAAGATTTCCCTTATTTCTTTCAAAGAGCCCGGAAAAACAGAGGAATACCGGGGTATATTTTACAGTTCTCTCCCTCCTTTTTAAAATAATTTTCAATTTTCAATTTTCAGTTTTCAATTAATTTGTATCTTGCAAAAGCAAAATTGAAAGCAGGCAAATTCTTATTCCATTTCATTAAGTATTTTTGTATCAGATATTTATATTTTTACCTACAATTTTAGAGAAGCGTTTACGAATGAAAAAAAATATAAACCGACGGACTCATGAAAAAAAACAGTCAGAAGCTGCGTTATCCTTTTTAAAAGAACCCCGTACCCGTTTTATTATCGGACTGGCTTTTATTCTATTTTCCCTTTATCTCTTATTTTCATTTATCGGTTTTTTCTTTACGGGAGGAATTGACCAAAGTCTTATCGATAAAGGTCTCCGGCAAATTGTGAGTAACCCGGAAATAACCGCTGCAAATCCGGCTGGCAATCTGGGAGCCTGGTGTTCCGATCTGCTGATCAACAGATGGTTCGGTATCTCCTCTTTTATATTTTGTTATATACTTATCCTCTCCGGTATTCGAATTGCCGGCAAAGAAATTACCGGATACCCGAAAAAAATTTTTTTCAGTATCGTATTGATCATCTGGTTTTCGGTGTTTTTGGGTTATATTTCCGATTTGTTCTATTCTGTGTTCGACCTACAAAGATCTTATCTTTATCCGGGCGGAGCACATGGATATTTTGTCACTCAGTGGCTGAATTCCCTTATCGGAGGAATCGGGACCTTTTTCCTGCTTTTACTGACTTTTGCCATCATCCTGTTTTTCGGATTCGAAAAAGCTTTTTATAAATGCGTAGCTTACTTCAAAAGTCTGATTCCGAAAAAAGTTGAAAAAACACCGGAATCTTCGACCAACCAGAGCGGAGAAGAAACGGAAACCGATGTTCCTCTGTCCCAACCGTATACAACATCTAGGACAGAGCCTCCCCTCGACGAAACCCTTCCCCCGTTTATCTCTCTGGAAGACGAGTTTAATCCCGGTAAAGACTATCTCCGGAAAAATGAAGAGGTTGCAGAAGATAGCACACCTTATACTTTCCCAGCTAAAGGCACTGAATTCCCAACGAAATCGGATATACAACAAGAAACAACCTTTACAAACGGGCAAGCGGAAGACCTCCCTTTCGATGAGGGGAAAGAAGAGGAAGGGGAAAACGTAGAACTAACGGTTAGCAATGAAAAGCAAGAAGAAACGGTCAGCAGAAATCTTCAGCCCGAAGAAGATTATGACCCAACACTCGACCTATCCCATTATTGTTATCCAGCCCTCGATTTATTGGAAGAACATTCTACAGGGAACCCTAAAGTAACGCAGCACGAATTAGACGAAAATAAAAATAAAATCGTCGAAACACTTAAAAATTATAAAATTGAAATTGTCAAGATAAAAGCCACCATCGGTCCGACAGTAACCCTTTACGAAATTATTCCGGCTCCAGGCGTAAAGATTTCCAAGATTAAGAACCTGGAAGACGACATCGCTCTAAGTTTGGCCGCTCTAGGAATTCGTATCATAGCCCCTATTCCGGGCGCAGGTACGATTGGAATAGAAGTGCCTAATCAAAACCCTGAAATCGTTTCGATGCGTGGTATACTCGCCTCCAAAAAATTTCAGGAATCCAAATATGCCCTTCCGGTAGCTTTAGGACGTACCATTTCAAACGAAACCTATACTTTTGATCTGGCCAAAATGCCTCACTTATTGGTAGCCGGTGCTACAGGTCAGGGGAAATCCGTAGGATTAAACGCCATCATCACTTCTCTCCTCTACAAGAAGCACCCTTCCCAGTTAAAATTCGTGATGGTAGATCCCAAAAAAGTAGAACTCAGCATTTACTCGATTATCGAAAAACACTTTCTGGCAAAATTACCGGATGAGGAAGACGCCATCATCACAGAAACCTCTAAGGTAATCAATACCTTAAATTCCCTTTGTATCGAGATGGACAACCGATACAATCTGTTGAAAGAAGCTCAGGTGAGAAACATCAAAGAATACAACGAGAAATTTATAAAACGCCAGTTAAATCCTGTAAAAGGACATAAATACCTGCCTTACATTGTGGTGGTGGTCGACGAATTTGCCGACCTGATCATGACTGCCGGCAAAGATGTGGAACAGCCCATCGCCCGCATTGCCCAATTAGCACGGGCTGTCGGGATACACATGATCATCGCGACCCAACGACCGTCTACCAACATCATTACCGGTGTGATCAAGGCCAATTTCCCGGCTCGCATTGCTTTTAAAGTTGCTTCAATGATTGATTCCCGCACCATTCTGGATTCCCCCGGAGCAAACCAACTCATCGGAAGGGGGGATATGCTGATCTCTGTAGGAAATGAAATGACCCGGGTGCAATGTGCTTTTGTCGATACGCCGGAGATCGATGCGATCACTCATTTTATTGCTTCCCAGCAATCTTATCCTTCCGCTTTCGCCCTACCGGAATACATTCCGGAAAACGAGGGAGGAAGTAATATTCAAGAAGCCGATCTGGGAGTGAAAGATCCTTTATTTGAAGAAGCCGCTAAATTAGTGGTGAACTCCCAACAGGGTTCGACTTCCTCTATACAGCGCCGTTTTTCTATCGGGTATAACCGGGCGGGACGCATTGTAGATCAACTGGAGGCCGCAGGCATTGTGGGTCCCTTTGAAGGGAGCAAAGCCCGACAGGTGCTGATTCCCGATGAATACAGTCTGGAACTATTATTAAAAAATCTCGGAGATAAATTTTAACTTTTGTAAATTCAACAATTATGTTTCTGGAAAAAGCGTACAGGGGAAAAAATCACTGGACTTTTTATGTACTCACCCTTCTTATCGTTTTCGTTGCCATACAAATTGCAAGTCTGCCACTGGCCGTCTACCTGATTATCCAAAATCCGGAAGCTGCCATGCAAGGAAATATAGGTACCTTGACCTCCACGAATGCAGGTCTTGCCCTTACATTATTTACTTTCGTAGGCGGCTTTATAGCTCTTTTTCTTTGTATTCATTTCATTCAAAAAAAGAAATACCTGGACATTGTTACGGGACGTCCGAAATTCGACTGGAAGCGATTGGGTTTCGGTGCCGCAATCTGGAGTATTCTCACCCTTATCACGTTTGCCATTACAATAGGGACGTCAAACGATTCGGATATTTTGTTCCAGTTTGATCCGGTCAACTTCCTTATACTGGTAATCATTTCCCTGATATTTCTCCCTTTCCAGACGGCTTTTGAAGAAATTCTTTTCCGGGGATATCTGATGCAAGGCGCCGCGCTTCTTTTTAAATCCAAATGGGTTGCCTTTTTCCTGATCGCTATTCTTTTCGGGCTTATGCATATCAGTAATCCGGAAATTAAAGCTTTCGGAATAGAAGTTGCCCTTCCCCAATACATGCTGATGGGACTAATACTGGGATTTATCGCAATAAAAGACGACGGACTGGAACTAGCTATCGGATTACATCTGGCCAACAACTTCTTAGCTGCTGTAACCTTTACTTCAGACGCTTCTGCCTTACAAACACATGCCTTATTTAAGGATCTCCATCCGACAGCTTCTCATTTGGATACCTTAATCATGCTGATTGCCGGCGTTATCTTTATCGCCATTTGTAACCGGAAATATCGCTTTCTTCAGGACGAAATTCCTCCTATTGAATAAAATCATTATCTTTATCCCCCAATAGAGATCTAAAATTAAACTATAAACGTCCATAAAGCCAGAATGAAAAGTGGACAACAAACTTTTAAAATAAATTTAAAATGAGAAAAACCGCACTTTTAATGTTTAGCTTGTTGCTGGCTCTCGCTACAGTAGCAACGGCAGGTAACAGCAAGAAAAAGAAAAAAGAAGAAGAAAAACAAGGTTATCAGTTTACAGAACTCAAACGTTTGCCTGCTACTTCCGTAAAATCTCAGGATAGAGCCGGTACCTGCTGGTCCTGGTCGACCATTTCCTTTCTGGAATCGGAAATGATGCGTCTTGGTAAAGACAGTGTAAGCTTAGCTCCTATGTATATCGTTTGGAATACATACAACGAAAAAGCAGATAAATACGTCCGTATGCACGGTTGTATGAATTTTGCACAGGGAGGAGCTTCCGCCGATGTTAACTGGGCTATCAAAAACTACGGTATCGTTCCGCTGGAAATATACAGTGGCTTAAATTACGGAGAAAATATACACGCTCATGCGGAGCTCGACGGAGTGCTCGGAGCTTATCTGAAAGTGATCGTATCAAATCCGAATAAAAAATTAAGTACAGCCTGGAAAAAGGGATTCGACGGCATTCTGGATGCTTACCTAGGCGCCAAACCGGAAAAATTCACCTTCCGGGGAAAAGAATATACTCCTATGTCTTTCTACCAGTCTACCGGATTAAATATGGACGACTATATCAGTCTGACTTCTTTCACCCATCATCCTTTCTATACAAAATTTGCGCTGGAAGTTCCCGACAACTGGATTGGGGAAGAAAGTTACAACCTTCCGTTGGATGAGTTGATGGAAGTATTGGACAAAGCCATTGACAACGGTTATACGTTCTCCTGGGGATCTGACGTTTCCGAAATCGGATTCTTAAGAGACGGAATTGCCATTGTTCCGGATATGGAAAATACAGAAACCAGTGATGCTGAAATTGCAAAATGGGTAAAGATGAAAAAGGAAGACAAACAAGCTAAATTGTTAGAAAAACCGGGCAAAGAAAAAACCATCACCCAGGAAATGCGTCAAGAAGCTTTCGATAATTTCCAGACCACTGACGACCACGGAATGCATGCTGTCGGGAAGGCTGTCGATCAGAATGGAAACAAATATTTCATTATTAAAAACTCCTGGGGAGATTATAACCAATACCACGGTTATTTATATGCTTCCTATCCGTTTGTAGCATACAAAACGACTTCTATTATGATTCATAAAGATGCTCTTCCTCAGGCATTAAAAGATAAATTAGGAATTAAATAATCGATAAGAAATGAGTTTAAAAAGTCGTCATATGGTATATGACGACTTTTTTTTACCTTTGCATACCGACAGAAGAATTCTATTTTTTAGAACCGATAAGGAAAGTTTGAAAATATTCCTTCGGCCAGAATCTATTCTTCGGTTTTTAAAACGAATAAGATAAATTAAATCTAATCACAAAATACAATTTATATGAATCAGGCAATAGAGATTAAAAAAAACATCTTTTGGATCGGAGTAAATGACCGAAGAACGCATTTATTTGAAAATTATTGGCCGCTTCCCAAAGGCGTAGCTTACAACTCCTACGTCATTATAGACGAAAAGGTAGCCGTTATCGATACCATAGAAAGAAGCCGCATGGACGATTATATAGAAAGTCTCGAAGCAACCTTAAACGGAAGAAAAGTAGATTATTTGATTATTAACCATATGGAGCCGGATCATTCCGGAGCAATAAAAGCTCTTCTCTGTCATTATCCGGATTTAACCCTGGTAGGAAACAGTAAAACTTTCCCTATGCTGGAAAACTTTTATGGCGTTCATACCAATCTTCTGGAAGTAAAAGAAGGAAGCTGTCTGAACCTCGGAGAACAGCAATTGAATTTTTATATGGTACCCATGCTTCACTGGCCGGAGACCATGGTCACCTATTTGCCCAAAGAACAATTATTATTCAGCGGGGATGTATTCGGAGCTTTTGGTACACTGGACGGAGGAATCTTCGATGATCAGGTAGATTTAGAGTATCTGGAAGAAGAAATCAGCCGTTATTATTCCAATATCGTCGGAAAGTATGGCATGCCGGCCCAAACAGCTCTGAAAAAATTAGGGGGTCTCGCTATCCGTATGATTTGTGCCACCCACGGCCCCATCTGGAGAAGTCACATTCCCGAAATCATCGCCAAATACGATAAATGGAGTAAATATGAAACCGAAGAAGGCGTTGTCATCGCTTTCAGTAGTATGTACGGTCATACCGAAAAAATGGCCGATCTGATCGGTCGTTTTCTGGCAGAAAAAGGTATAAAAAAAATCAGAATACACGACACCTCTAAAACCCATCCTTCTTATATGATCAACGATATTTTCCGGTATAAAGGGGTCATCTTGGGAAGTTGCTCTTACAACGGTGGGATTTTTCCTACTATGGAAACCCTTTTAAGTGAATTGGAAAATATGGGTATCAAAAATCACTACCTGGCTTTTTTTACCAATAAAACCTGGGCAGGAGGCGCACTCCCCCGTTTCACTCAATTTGCAGACAAAATGAAATGGGAAATCGTAGCTCCCCATGCCGATGCTTCCGGTTCACCCAAATCTCAGGACGTAGAAGATTGCCGGAATATTGCTTATGCCATGGCCGAAAAACTAAAGGCATAAATTCAAAAATAAACCTATACAAACAGAGGAGGCTGTACAACCCCCTCTGTTTGATAAATGAATATAAAAAATTATTGCAAATTAATACCGATTCCCACCCAGAAATTCCGGTTATGCAATCTCCGCCCTTCTGAACTTCCTCCGCCTATTACACCAATATCCGCTTTAAACTGATTCGTAAATATATCCACCAATCCCCAATCATACCCTAAGCCAACAAAAAATTTACCAATACACAATCCCCCGGATACGGACATTCCCGCATCAAATCTTTTAAAATAGTCTTCCTCCCCATACACATCTATATTTTCCGAACGATTTTCAATCTTTCCTCCTACCCCACAAGCTACATAGGGCCCCATCCCCACATGCAACCGAAGTTTCTTTCCTAAATCCGGACGAAAAGCAAATTGAATCGGAAGTTGTATATAATTGATGCTAAACTTCACCTCATCCGTGATCAATTTATTTTTCATACCCAATGTCGTGAAATATAATCCGGTCTCTAAAGACAAATTTTTTACAATCCCTGTTCCCACAACCATCCCCACCCGAAAACCAGGTTTACTCTTGTAATCCAAATCAGCTCCCATATCCGCTTTCTGTACCGTATGGGATAAGTTCATTCCCCCCCTAAATCCCCAATAAAAATTCTCTTGAGCCAGTACTCCACCAGAAATACCCGCCAAAATCAAAATAGAAAACAAAAGTCTTTTCATAACTTATAGCATTTATTTTTTATAAAAATTTGTATATAGAAGACACCTAAATTTTATTTCCACACCCAAACCTGCTTTATCAAGGATTCTACCTTTAAACAGTCGTGTACAAACATAAAAAATTATTTAAAATTATACAATATTTTTAATAAAGTTTAAAATAAAAAACATTTCTAAAATCAGAGATTGAATCGGAATATAAATTTTTAAAATGAAAATACCCTCTTAAAAAAATTACACATTAGGGCACGTCCCTAATGTGTAATTTTTATTCCTATTTGAATTTAGCCAACTGGATTTCAGCAGTATTTCCTGTATTCAAAAATTCTATTCGGATCTTTCGCAGACAATAATTATTTTACTTTTCTCCAAGAATTCAATTCTTTTTCAGCTCATTCCATCCGATTTAAAATTTTTCAAATATTTATCCATATAAAAAGCAGCTCGGCGTCCGTCTCCCATAGCTAAAATAACGGTTGCTCCTCCCCTGACGATATCTCCTCCGGCATATAAACCCGGAATAGTGGATTGCATCGTATTTTCATCGACAACAATTGTCCCTTTCCGGGAAACTTCCAGTCCGGATACAGAATGGGGAATAATCGGGTTGGGAGAAACCCCCACTGCTACCACAACGACATCCGCATCGATCAAATATTCAGATCCTTCTACGGGGACGGGACTTCTTCTTCCGCTTTCGTCCGGTTCTCCCAAAGCCATTTTCTGCACTTTCACCTGTTTTACCCGTCCTTGTTCGTTGGCCACATATTCAACCGGATTGGTCAAGGTAAGAAACTCGCATCCTTCTTCTTTCGCATGTTTTACCTCTTCTATACGGGCAGGCATTTCTGCCTCACTGCGCCGGTATACAATAATAGCTCTCTCTGCCCCCAAGCGCTTTGCTGTCCGTACAGAATCCATAGCGGTGTTTCCGCCTCCTACTACGACTACATTTTTCCCGCGAAAAACCGGAGTATCTGCATCTTCCTGATCTGCTCCCATCAAATTTACCCGGGTAAGATATTCATTCGAAGAAAGAATTCCATTGGCATTTTCTCCCGGAATATTCATAAAACGGGGTAATCCGGCCCCCGAGCCCACATAAAATCCTTGAAATCCTTCTGCTTTCAATTCCTCTATCGATTCTGTCAGTCCTACAATAAAATTAGTCACAAATTTCACCCCCATTTTCCGCAGGTTATCGACTTCCACATCCACCACTTTATTGGGTAAACGGAATTCAGGGATACCATACTTTAAAACGCCCCCGATTTCATGCAAAGCCTCAAATACAGTCACATCATATCCTAATTTTACCATATCGCCTGCGAAAGACAAGCCCGAAGGCCCAGAACCAATAGCAGCTACCCGGATTCCAGTGGAAACAGCTACTTCCGGAAGGAAAACCTGTCCGGACTCCCGCTCATAATCGGCAGCAAATCTCTCCAGATAGCCGATAGCTACCGGTTCTTTCTTCAGTTTTTGAATATAAAAACACTTTGCTTCACATTGTTTTTCCTGAGGGCATACTCTCCCGCAAACTGCCGGTAAAGCACTGGTTTGCTTCAGCACAGCCGCAGCTTCCCCAAAGGCTCTTCTTTCGATATTCTTAATAAATCCCGGAATATCGATCCCTACCGGACAGCCTTCCATACAAGTCGGATTTACACAATCCATACATCTCTTTGCTTCCCGGAGAGCCATCTCTTCCGTAAGCCCCGTATTTACTTCCAGACGCTGGCTCTTTATTCGCTCTGCCGGTTCCAATTCCGGCATTTTCACCCGTTCGATTTCAGTTCTTTCTTTTCCCTTTGTTTCTTCCCGGAGTTTTTTTCTCCAATCCGTATTTCTATCGCTTACAGCCATATCGCAACTTATTACAAATTTCTATTTTACCGTTTCTCTCCACCTTTCTTTTCAGTTTTATCAGAAAAATGATTCTCTCCATCCCATCCTTATATCTTCCCTAAAACTGCCTTATTCTCCCCCCAAATTATAAATGACCCATTTTTTCAGTCTCTATATTTTTATATCCCCCTAATCTCGACATCATCTCATCGAAATCGATCTGGTGCGCATCGAATTCCGGTCCATCAATACAAGTAAAACGCGTTTTTCCTCCCACCGTCACCCGGCAGGCCCCACACATACCCGTACCATCTACCATAATCGCATTTAAACTCGCTATCGTAGGAATCGCATACTTTTCCGTTAACTTCGAACAAAATTTCATCATAATCGCAGGCCCGATAGTAACAGCCATATCTATCTTCTCCCGTTTTATTACTTCTTCCATACCTTCTGTCACCAACCCTCTCCGTCCATAGCTACCATCATCTGTCATCACGATCACTTCATCCGAATAGCGGTTTATTTCTTCCTCTAAAATGACCAGATCCTTATTCCGGGCAGCAATTACTGACACTACTCTGTTACCCGCTGCTTTAAAACCCTGTACAATCGGCAATAAAGGTGCTACCCCAACACCCCCTCCACAAGCCAATACAGTCCCCACCTTTTCAATATGCGTTGCCTTTCCCAAAGGACCGACCAAATCCGTAATATACTCCCCTTCTCCCAATTCACACAATTTCGTAGAGGACACCCCCATTTTTTGAACCACTAAAGTGATGCTTCCGCGTTGAGTATCGGCTTCAGAAATTGTCAAAGGAATACGTTCTCCTTTTTCACCGACTCTGACAATTACAAAATTTCCCGGTTTACGGGCTCTTGCAATTAAAGGAGCTTCTACTTCCATTTGCACTACCCTGTCCGAAAAATACCTTTTTTTCAGTATTTTATTCATCGTTTTTAAATTATACGTTTACATTAAAAAACCTACTCTTCTTAAAATTCATTCTTTTCATCTGATTTTCTCCCTCGAAAAATAAAACGAAAAGGTCCACTAAAGCACATCTATGTTTTAAATCATACAAAAATAATCGCTATTTCCAACTGATCAAGTCTTTTGCTGAAATTTAAACAAAAAACTTTAATTTTGCAGAAGAAACCAACCGGAAGAACAGAAACCCGTTCTTTACAAAAAGAATTATTTCGGTATCCGCTAAAACACAATTTTATGAGCAATAAAAAAGGAAGAATCAACATTGTCTATTCCACCAATCCGGACTACAATTATGAATATGCACAAGAAACTACACCGGAAACGCTTTCTCCAGAAAAGCAGAACTTGAAAGTCGTATTGGACACTAAGCAAAGAGCCGGAAAAACTGTTACTCTGATTCAGGGTTTTATCGGTTCGGAAGAAGATTTAAAAGAACTGGCTAAATTACTGAAAAATAAATGCGGGGTCGGGGGATCGGTCAAGGACGGACAAATCCTCATCCAAGGCGCTTTTAAAGAGAAAATACTGGCGATTCTTCACGACAATCACTATCGTGCCCGATGAGAGAGAGGACATTTTTGTCATTGAATTAAACCCATCTTCCGAAGAAGCAGCGAAGCATTCATATTGCGGCTAATTCCGGCTTTCAATTGATAATCGTATTGAATCGCTTCGTCCGTAGAGGTAATCTCAAAACAATAATTCTGAAAATGATCCGGATATTTTTCAGCCAATTCTCCCAACGCCAGATCGTGGGTGGCAACAATCCCGGAAACCGGCAACTGCAGTAAGCGTTCCAGAAACTTCAAAGAACCATAAAGCTTATCCTGGGAATTGGTACCTTTCAACATTTCATCCAAAATAATAAAAAGCCGGTCCGTCTGTTCTGCCCGGCTTACCAACTGCTTTAACCGCAGTAATTCTGCATGAAAATAAGAAGTTCCCCGGGCTAAATTATCTGTCGTCCGCATACTTGTAAAAAGTTCCATCAAACTAAATTCAAACTTCCGGCTACAAACAACATTTCCAGATAAAGCCAATACTAAATTTACTCCGATCGTCCTCAAAAAGGTACTTTTTCCAGCCATATTTGCTCCCGTTATAACAGAAAACTGATGGATTTTCTGAACAGAAAAATCGTTTTTTATCCCTCCGTCTTTTCCCAGCAAAGGATGCCCCGCCTTTTCAGCCGATAACCATTTATCTTCTTTTAAAACCGGAACAGTATACTCCGGATGGTTAAAACGATAAACGGCCATACTTACCAAGGCATCTGTTTCATTTACGGCCTCTATCCATTTTAAAACAGAGCTTCCGTAGAGGGTCTTCCAGCGGTCCAAATTTCTTATTACATAAAACGTATGGGTACCCAATCCGTTCAACAAGCTATTTGCCAAAAAATTACCTCGCTGTTCAAAACGGTTCAACTGATAATTCAAAGTAGCAAAAGCCTTTAAAGCATGCTGATTCTTGCCCATTAATCTCTCTTTCAAGTCGGCCAAACGCTTCGAATGAAACGGAATTTCTTCCATACGGCGGATTAAACGCAAATAGACGGCCGTGATTCGTATAAACCCGTCTAATTGTTCATTATACAGGCTCATACGTTTTGAATGAAACGTTACCCATCCCAATTGCCCAAGCGATAATACCAAAGCAAAAATAAAAGGAAGCCAGGAAAATAATACGGCTATCCATGCTCCCCCTGTCAGGATATTACTCACATAAATCCAACTGAAAGGACGTGAAAAATAGGGCGGAGCATTCAACCAGGTCGTTAAATCTATGGGTCTGCTTTCTTCCGGAGCATAGAGCTTTCCTTCTACCCGAAATTCGTTACACCAATCCGGGGATCCTGCTAATTCTTCCACAGCCGCCTGCCTTTCTTTTATTTCCAGGGCCATCCGGGAAGGAGCGAGCAGCCAATCAGCCAATTTATTTTTTCCTCCCGGAGTAACAGTCCTGTTTATATGTTGGAAAAGGGAATGATCTCCTAAAATATCCAAATCCATCGCATACGGATGATCGGCCTTTCCATACTCCACGCCTGTTGCCAAACCGACATAATCTCCTTCCAGATAATTCAATTCCGTCTGGCAGCAAGCGCTGCTCATCTCACATTTCCGAATCTGAACGATTACTTTATTTTCCCAGACAGATAAAATAACAAATAAAACGACACCACAGCCAATTGCAGCCAATATTTCCCAAGCGGCTGTTGTCGCAAAAAAATACAAACCGATACAACTTCCGACAAATAGTCCGATCTTCCCCAGCGTAATACCATTCCGCTTTTTCTTTATCAATCGTAATTCCCGTTGTATCTCTGTTTGTTTTCGGGCATAATATTCTTCAGGTCTCATAACATTCCAACATTTTTTTGACAAAAATCAATACAGTCTGCCGATAAAACGCCATCGAAGACAAAACAACTGTTCTCCTGTCACTAAAAAGAGCCGCACAGAGCGGCTCTTTCCTATTGGTTTAAAAAAGTAATTATAACCATTTTACCAAAGCAAAATCCTGCCGATGAGGGAGCAAAGGATTTTTCGGATAAATACGCAAAGCTAAATTGAGCACGCCCGGAGCATCTGCTGTCACATCAATATGATAGGTAGCTTTCCCGTCTTCCTGAGATACCGGAGTGAAATCATACTGATGACGAATCACCAAACGGTCGTTTTTCTGCTCGGCAGCAACCAATTCCACCCCTATATCTTCCATCGACAGATCTCCGATTTCCAAGGTTACTTCTCCCCAATACGCCTTCCCTAAAGCGATGATTTGTTTGGAGCGATTTGGAATATCCAGACTGACCACTTCAATATTATCCCATTCGCGCGTCACTTTCTTTTTCCATTCTGCAATTTCAGTTGCCATGGCAAAATCATTTGCAATCATCTGGTGATATCGTTCCGACATCGGAATATAATATTGATTTTCGTAATCGATCAACATCCGGTTAGTCGTAAAATTGGAAGCGACCTTAGCAATCGTATTTTTAATATAGCTAATCCATTTAGGCGACATCCCCGCTGCATTCTTATCGTAAAACAAGGGGGCAATCTCATCATCTATGATATTATAAATCATTTCCGAATCGAGTTCATCCTGAAAAGATTGATTCTCATAAGTGCGTTCCATAGGAAGCATCCAACCGGCATCGGGACGATAGCCCTCTACCCACCAGCCGTCCAACACACTAAAATGCATCACTCCGTTCATCGCAGCTTTCTCTCCACTTGTTCCGGAAGCTTCCTGAGGACGTGTAGGGGTATTCATCCACACATCCACTCCCTGCACCAGCTTCTTTGCCAAATCCATATCGTAATTCGGTAAGAATAAAATCTTACCCATAAATTTAGGATGCTTGGATATCTCGACAATTCGTTTGATCAAATCCTGACCAGCCTTATCTGCAGGATGGGCTTTCCCGGCAAAAATAAACTGTACGGGATGCTGGGGATTGTTCACAATCTCATCCAGACGATCCAGATTACGGAATAACAAATGAGCCCGTTTATAGGTGGCAAAACGACGGGCAAACCCTATTGTTAAAATATCATCCCGCAAGGTATCGTGTATTTCAATCACCTGTCGAGGAGTAAAATAAGAAGCAGTAACTCCATCCGTCAGCATTTTCTTTACGTGGTCGATCAACCGTTTTCTCAATTTATTCCGCACTTCGAAAACAACTTCATCGGACACGGTATAAATCTCTTCAAAACATTTTTTATCGTAATGATGGGTTTGAAAAGCCTCTCCAAAAATAGATGCTTCTATTTTCTTCCATTCCGGAGCTGTCCAGGTCGGATAATGAACTCCGTTCGTCACATAACTGATATGTAACTCTTCCGGTAAATACCCCGGCCATAATCCTTTAAAAATCTCCCGGCTCACTTCTCCGTGCAACCAACTCACTCCATTTACTTCCTGAGATAAATTGGCCGCCAGAAAACTCATAGAGAATTTTTCATTGGGATCGGCCATATTGATTTTTCCCAACCCCAATAGTTGTTCCCAACTAATCTTTAACCGATCGGCGAAATGGGAAATATAAGTACGTAACATATTTTCGGAGAAGAAATCGTGACCCGCGGGGACGGGGGTATGGGTCGTAAAGAGAGAAGAAGCTCTCACCACCTCCATCGCTTCAGCAAACGATAAACCTTGTTCCGTGATATATTCTTTCAAGCGTTCCAATCCGGTAAAGGCAGCGTGACCTTCATTACAATGATAAGTCGCTGCATCAATCCCCAATTTCCGCAAAGCCTGTATACCTCCACATCCCAATAACAATTCCTGTTTCAAACGATTTTCCCAATCCCCTCCATACAAATGGTGGGTAATAGAGCGATCTTCCTGAAGATTATCTTCAAAATCCGTATCCAACAAATATAATTCAATACGTCCCACATCCACTCTCCAGATCCTTGCATATACATTACGTCCCGGGAAGACCAGACTCACTGTCAGCCAATTCCCTTCCCGATCCCGCACAGGAGTAACCGCAATTTTCATAAAATCCTGAGCTTCATATTCCGCTTCCTGATCTCCCATAGCAGAAAGTTTCTGGGTAAAATAACCGTAACGATACAACAATCCCACCGCCGTAATTTTAGTACCTTTATCGCTGGCTTCCTTCAAATAATCTCCGGCTAAAATACCCAGACCACCGGAGTAAATTTTCAAGGAAGTATGCAACCCGTATTCCATACTGAAATAAGCAACTCCTGCCCCACTCATATGCTCCTTTCCGTCCATATAGGCTCTGAAGTGAGCGTACACACTTTCCAAGCGACTGACAAATTCCGGATCATTTTCCAATTCCTTATAACGGTTCAATGAAATTTTATCCAGTAAAGCAATCGGATTATGTCCACATGCCCGCCACTGTTCCATATCGATACTTCTAAACAACTCCCGGGCTTCATCGTTCCAACACCACCATAAATTCTTGGCCAGTTCTTCCAGCGCTATTAACTTTTCCGGAATAGAGCGATGGATCATCACACTAATCCAATGAGGTGTATTCACCGAAAGTTGCTTTTCAATATACGATACCTGCTCATTTAAAGCAACCGGCATCGCTTTCAAGCGTTCATTCACCTGATTTAAAGCGATCTCATAGGCCTTTTTATAATAAATAATCAGATTATCCCATAATGCAATCCGGGAAACGTCTTTCGCATTCTCTTTATATTGAAGAATCTCCTGCTCATCCAGTGTAGTAAAACTTTTAATCCGGTCAGCAATAGCCCCAATCACCTCGTCGCTATTTCCATCTTCCCGGCGAATAATCTCTATTCCCGGATGGTCCATATTGTAATGTTCTTTTACCCATACCCCAAAACCGGCCAAAGTTGTAGTAATAGTGGGCACTTTAAATGCCAGGCTTTCCAGAGGAGTATACCCCCAGGGTTCGTAATAAGAAGGGAAAATCGTTAAATCCATTCCGATCAACAGATCGTAATAAGGCATATCGAACACACCGTCGTCTCCATTCAAATAACTAGGTACGAAGAACACCTTCACCGGATCGTTTTCCCCGTTATCGAGCTTTTGTACCCGGATACTATTCATAACCGGATCATGCATTTCATCGGATAAATAATGAGTCAGGTAAGTACTTCCATTCACCGGATCGTTAGGATATTCCAGATTGTGCAATAATTCCTTGTTAGGACCGTTCTGACCGGCAGGAACCAACACAAAAGCCAGTACTTCCCGGTTCATACCGTTATTCCGGTTTAAACGCCCCAAAGCTTCTATAAATACATCGATTCCTTTATTCTTAAATTCATACCGTCCACTGATACCGATAATCAAAGCATTCTCACTGACCGGACGTCTCAGCAGAGCCTGAGCAATTTTTATAAATTTCTCCCGCCCGGCTTTTCGCTTCTCTTCGAATTCCGTATCTTTCGGCGTAAAGACATTTTCAAAACCATTCGGAGTCACCAAATCCACATCTACATCCAGAAAATGGGAACATTCAGTGGCTGTAATCTCGCTGACCGTTGTGAAACAATCGGCATTGCGGGCCGCCGTCTTCTCCAAAGATTGTTTGGAAACCACATTAAAACGACGGGCTAATTCCTCCGGCACATAATTTTTCATCTCGCTGTATAAGGGTAAATTATTCCCCGCTACACAACGTCCCAATACCGTAGCATGAGTTGTAAACACACAACCCACCTGAGGCATCGCGTACTTCAGGTATAAAAGTCCGGTACCGGTCATCCATTCATGAAACTGAGCAATAATGCGTTGCCGCATCGTCGTATTGAAACGCACAAAGCTTTCAATAACTTTTCCCGACGCATATCCGAAAAGAGCCGGTTCTATATAGTCCCATTGTCCGCTAATAGAATCCAACTTATATTTTTCCCAAAAAGAAGAAAAGATCGCATCTTTCTGTGTGATAAAAGTGGTAAAATCGACCAAAATCACAACAGGTTGTCCTGCAACATTCCACCTTCCCACTTTGATACGTAAGCCTTCCTGGGCTGCTTTCACCCGCCAGGATTTAAACAACCGGGGATCATCAATAAATTCCGGATTCTGTTCCGTATATCTCCAGACATCCGGACCGATCAGAATATGGCTGTTACTGTATTCTTTCACCATATTCAAAGCCTTCGTAGAAATTACCGTATGTATCCCTCCGACTTTATTACAAACCTCCCAACTGACCTCAAACAAATAGGCGGGATTCTTCAATTTATTGTTATCCATAATCTTATATTTAAACAAAAGTGCGCGCAAAGATACGAAAAAAACAATAGGAGAGACAGTTAAAATACATAAAAAACCCAAATGTCCCCCATAAATTCATTCGTTCCAGCAGCCAGAACGTATAAAACAAAAACGACTTTATTCGCAGCTTTCCACCATAAAAACATGAAGTTTACAGATCTCACTGTTTTCAGCTGATCCGTAAACTTCCTTTCTATTCATTATGCTAATATCATTTATTTTTTAGTCGTTCGCCGGGTACCTTTAGCGGATTTATCTATACGGGCGTTTTTAACTTCCGTCTCAATTTTCTCATTTTCCGCTTTCCGGGCAGCCTTTTCCAATTTTTGTTCCTTTCTTTCAGCTTCCACAGCCTGAACCTCAGCAGCAACCTCTTTCTTTCCGGCTCTTTCTTTCTTTATTTCTTTCTTCTCTTTTTTCGGTTCTTCCTTCAGCTTCTTTTTCCCCTTTGCAGCATTCTCGGTCTTTTCATCCACTTGAGCAATAAAATCACTCAGCACATTCATATAATTAATAAAGGCTTCGTAAGGAGAATCGTAAGGAGTAAAATATTCATGTACAATTCCATCCGAAAACAACTTGGTACACATATAATAAAAATGGTCGCTGGCTTGCAAGCATTTATAATCGTAATTAATTTCCGGATCATCCAAAGCTTTTACTTTGTCCCGAGTCTTATACAATTCCTCAAAAGCTTCCATTTGCAGTTCATTTCCCAGCCAAGCCGTCAAATCTCTTTCTTCATCCGCCCAGGAAATAGGGAAAGGTACGTTTAATGGAGCTACGGGCTGATGCTTGGCAACAACCTCGCGGGGAGTAAGAAATTCAAAAGCAGAAGTGGCCAGTACCTGTTCCGGTAAACTTCTCATAAAAGCAAATATCCCGGTATCTTCCGGCTGATGCTCTCCCAAAGTTTCGTAATCCATAAACAGGTTAATGACGTCCTCATTCTTCACGGCCTCTGTCAGCCAACCGGTATATTTTTCTGCTGTAAGCGGCCATTCCCCCCACGACCGGTCGGAAAAGCGAAAAGCAATATCATCGCTCAACCGGAAATTTTTCAACAATAATCTCAATTTCGGATTCAGAGAGTTGGTATAAACATAATTCGGACTCTTCCAGCCTAATATGTGTTTCGCTCCCTCTGTCAACATCGTAGTATACCCCATACGAGCGACCATCTCTCCGATTTTATCAGAATAAATGAGCTCTGTGTTCCGGAAAGATACAGGAGTATAACCCAATAACTTTTTCATCAGTTCTGCGTGTTGTTTTACCTGAGTATTGAACTCTTTTTCATCCGCTAAACTAGCCAAAGAATGTGAGTAAGTTTCGGCCAAAAATTCTACGCAACCTGTTTTAGCCAAGGCTTTAAAACCATCGATTACCTCCGGAGCATATTTTTCAAACTGCTCGATAGCCAGGCCAGATATGGAAAAACTGACTTTAAAGTTTTTCCCGTATTTCTTTATCAGTTCCAGCATCATCTTATTGGCTGGTATATAACATCTCTGGGCCACTTTTTGGGTAATCGTACGATTGGCAAAGTCATCATAATAGTCATGACTCTTACCTATATCGAAAAAGTGATATTTTCTTAAGCGCACCGGCTGATGAACTTGAAAATACAAGCATAATGTCTTTTTATCCATACTATTTTAATTTATTGTTTTATTCCTATTTAAAGCCCTCCCTCCGTTGCTAAAAGTCCATTCTCCCATTCAATTTTGTTTTACTTCTTCGTAAATATGTTTTAGCAGATAAGCAGCATTTTCCCATTTCAGCGTATTCACTTCTTCCAATCCGCAACGTCCTGCCATTCGCGAAAGTGCCGGATATTTCAACAAACCGTAAATCGCATCAGCCAAAGCATCTACATCCCAAAAATCTACTTTCAAAGCATGTTTTAAAACTTCTGCTACCCCGGATTGTTTGGAAATAATTGTAGGCACTCCGGAACGCATCGCTTCCAAAGGAGAAATACCGAAAGGTTCAGATACCGATGGCATGACGTACACATCGCTCTGGGCAAACATCTTTTGCACATCCTGCCCCTTCAGAAAGCCAGTGAAATGGAAATGTGTAGCTATCCTCAGTTTAGCCACCCTTCGGATAGAACGGTTCATCAAATCTCCACTTCCCGCCATGACAAACCGGACATTTGGATAAGCTTTCAATACTTTATTGGCAGCCTCGATAAAATACTCCGGTCCTTTCTGATAAGTAATACGTCCTAAAAAAGTAACTACCTTTTCTTTTACGCCTTTCTCTACATCCATATCCTTATAGGACTGAAAATCGACTGCATTATGCACAGTTACCACCTTTGCCGAATCTATTCCATACCGGTTGATAACAATATTCCGCGTCAGATTACTCACCGTGATCACCCGGTCGGCAGCCAACATGCCCTGCCGTTCCAGATCGTATACCAATTGATTCACATTCTCGCCACTTCTATCGAATTCCGTAGCATGCACATGAATAACCAAGGGTTTGCCAGATACCTTTTTCGCGGCAATACCCGCAGCATACGTCAGCCAGTCGTGCGCATGAATCACGTCAAATTTTTGCTGACGCGCTATGGTGGCCGCTACAATAGCATAACGGGCGACTTCTTCCATCAAATTTGCCCCGTATTTTCCGGAAAAAGTATACTTATTTTTAAATCCGATCCGTTCCTCCCGCTGTCCCGTTTTGACCCGTTCATTCACTTCTTTTTCAAAATGCTCCGGATCCATATAGGGAATCAGGTTCGATCCGATTTCCATAAAATTGATATTTTTCCAATATTCTTCTACATCGACTACATCGAACAAAGCCTCGACATCACTTGCATTGATAATTTTCGCTGCACTCTGATCTTCATCCCCACTGGCTTTTGGCATAACAAACAACACTTCTACACCCTGTTTAGCAAGCCCTTTCGTCAGACCTAAACAGGCAGTTCCCAAACCTCCCGCAATATGAGGCGGAAACTCCCAACCGAACATTAACACTCTCGTCTTCATATATTATTTAAATTCAAATCATTAACTATTTTATCCCCTCCTCTTCTTCGGAACATCTTTCTCGAATTTCTCAATCCATGCCAAGCTACGAAGGATTTCCCCTACACTCCAGGCTTGGGAAATACATCCATTCGGGGCATAAGGAGGATTTCCATCGTAAACCTCTGAGATAGAACATACGCCATACAACGTCATGTCTTCCTCAAAACCAGCAACCAGTTCTTTTGCCGTAGGCACAAAAGCGGCTCCGTATAAACGGAAATTAGCCTCAATATACGGACCGGTCAGCCAAGGCCACACCGTCCCCTGGTGATAAGCTTCATCCCGAACCGCCTGATTCCCTCCGTATAATCCTTTATAATTCGGGTTCTTAGGCGATAATGTACGCAATCCCCGGGGAGTCAACAGTTCTCTTCTCACCACATCCAGCACCTTCCCTTTCATTTCATCCGTCAACGGACTGTATTCAAGCGAACAGGCGATAATCTGATTCGGGCGTACAAATACATTCTGTCCTTTCGTCCCCACATAATCGGCCAAGTACTCTTTTTCATTATACCAAAAAACCTGAATAAAGTTCTCTTTTATTTTTTCAGGAATCTTTTCCCATTCCTTTACAAATTTAGCGTCACCGGCCTCCCGGGCTAACTTCAATGTATAACATACCGCATTATACCAAAGTGCATTGACTTCCACCTGATATCCTCCTCTGGGCGTAACGGGGCGTCCGTTGACAATAGCATCCATCCAGCTCAAAGCTTTCCCGGGTTCATCCGCCCATATCAGATAATTTTCATGCATCTGCACCTGAGGATGTACCCCCGTACGGTAAGCCGTCAGAATAGCCTTCATTTTTGCTCCGTAATTTTTCCAAACCACAGTTGTATCTCCGATAGCTTCCCCATACTCCTGTAAGGCCTTAAAATACCACATCGGAGCATCCACCGAATTGTAAGCAGCATTTTTCCCTTTTCCGACATTGGGGAAAAGTCCGTTATTCATTTGCCGGGACATGGTGTCCAATACGTCCTTGCAAGTCTTCACATCCCCTGCTGCCGCCAAAGTTACCCCCGGCAATGCAATAAAAGTATCCCGTCCCCAAGCACCGAACCAAGGATACCCTGCTATAATTTCCGTATCTTTTCCATCCTTCACAATAAACTGGGAAGCTGAATATTTCAAGCAATTTACAAAACTATCCCGGGGGCCACGGGCATCCACTAATTTCTGAAATTTAGCCTTTAAACGACCCGGAACAGCCGGTACGGTAGAAGCCGAAAAGACAATGCTTTCCCCTTTCTTAATCGGCACCTCAAAATATCCGGGGACAAATAAATCTTCCCGGAAATCATACCCCCGGTTCTCCTCTTCCATATATTCAATATTCAGATACCAGTCCGGCACAGCAACAAAATCGTTGGCTTTGTTCAGCTGCATATTCAAATAAGGAAAACCGTTATACAACTTCGAACGAATCCCGTTCTCAATCCCCTCATACTTCGTATTAGCCACCATATTGGCTTTACAAAGGCAATTTACATTCCGGTAAGCCAAAAACGGTTTCAGCCGTAATAAGGTCTCCGAATGGGCATCCACCAAAGTATAACGGATCAATACCTGGTCCTCATTGTGTACTAATACAATTTCCTTTTTTAAAACGACACCTCCTACCCGGTAGGTCAGTGTATAAACAGGCTCATATTCAAAATCAACAATATACTTATGACCGCGGGGCTCATAATTTCCGGGATATTTGTGAATTCCCAAATTAAATGCCTGCCCGTGCTGGACAATTGTTTCATCCAAAGCAGACAGAAGCACATGATTCTCATTATTGAATTCTTCTATCGGCACAATTAACAACCCATGATACTTACGCGTATTGCAACAAATAATAGTGGATGACATATATCCTCCCGCTCTATTGGTTGCTAAAACCTCGCGTTTTAATGAATACTCCAGATTCACCAATTCATCTTTGTTAAATTTTAAATAAGCCATAATTTTTTATATCTATAATAACCGTTTATATTTTCAATCATTCAATTTTAATACCAAAGCTGCCCTGGAAGGCAAATAAAGACTCAATATATTCCCTTCGCCTTCTTTATATTCTGTAAAATGGTCTACTCTTTTATCTATACGACCAAATCCATCAAATTTACGCCCGTCGGTATCTAAAAGTTCTTTATATTTTCCCGGAGGAGCGATGAAACTATAATCGGAAAAAGAAGACACAGGATTAAAATTAAAAGCCAGTATCAAATCTCCCCTCGAAAAAATCAGGACCTGACGTTCATTATCCCTTACCATGGGTATAGAAGGATAACGGAAAATTTTTTCCCGTTTCACCAGTTTTAACATTGCCTTATCAAAATCATTTAGAAAATGATAACGCAAAGTAGGATCTTCCATCAAATGCCACTGCCGCCTGGCATGTTCATAACTCCAATTATTCCCTTCCCGGGGAAAATCGATCCATTCCGGGTGCCCCCATTCGTTCCCCATAAAATTCAAATATCCATCTCCGGCAGTAGTAATCGTCAATAAACGGATCATCTTGTGCAAAGCTATTCCCCGGTCGACCACCATATTCTGTTCGAAGACACTCATGGAAGTATACATTTCCTTATCGACCATTCTAAAAATCAATGTTTTATCGCCCACCAAAGCCTGATCGTGACTTTCAGCATAACTGATGGTATGCTCATCATCCCGCTTATTGGTCATCTGATAAAACAAATCCCCCACATGCCAGTCTTCATCCCGCTGATCTGAAACCAACTTTATCCAGTAATCCGGTACCCCCATACTCATCCGGAAATCAAAACCGATTCCCTCTTCGTCAATCGGGGCAGCCAATCCCGGCATTCCACTCATATCCTCGGCAATCGTAATGGCATTTTTATTGACCTGATGGATCAAACAATTGGCCAAGGTCAGATAAATAATCGCATTCTCGTCCTGATTTCCATCATAATAAAATTTATACTCCGTGAAATCACGCCCCAAGCCGTGATCCCAATATAACATGCTCGTGATGCCGTCAAACCGGAAACCGTCAAACCGATATTCCTCCAACCAATATTTACAATTGGATAACAAAAAATTCAATACCTCATTTTTCCCGTAATCAAAACAACGGGAATTCCACAGTTTATGTTCCCCCTTTTCCCCTCCATAAAAATAGAGATCGTACGTCCCGTCAAATCGGCTCAACCCTTCGATTTCATTCTTCACAGCATGGGAATGAACCAAATCCATGATAACCGCTATTCCCCTCCCATGGGCATCGTCAATTAACCTCTTTAAATCGTCTGGCGTCCCGAAACGAGAACTCACAGCAAAAAAATTGGATACCTGATAACCAAAGGAACCGTAATAAGGATGTTCCTGTATCCCCATCAACTGGATAGTGTTGTATCCTAAATCCGCAATTCGCGGTAACACCTGCTGCCGGAACTCTTCAAAAGTAGATACCCCTAGCTTTTCCGTACTCATTCCAATATGAGTTTCATAGATCAAAGGATTTTTTTCCCTGTGCCGAAACTCGTGTTCCCATAGATAAGTTTTTGCCGGCTCCCATACTTCTGCAGAAAACTGTTTCGTATCCTCATCCTGTACAGCCCTTCTCACATGGCTCGGCAAACGTTCTCCTTCTCCCCCCTTCCATTCTACCCACAACCGATATTTCATTCCATGCCGCAACCGGTCCAAAGGCAAGTCTAATTCCCAATTGCCATTTTCTATTTTGTATAACCGATATTCCTCCTTCTTCTGCCAATCGGAAAAGTCCCCTATCAAATACAGGGCCGTAGCAAACGGAGCCCACTCCCGAAATACCCAAGCCTTATCGGTTTTATGAAGTCCATAATAAAGATGGGAGTTAAAAACATCTGCCAACCTCTTTTTCCCTTCCGTAAATCCGACTTCCCTCAATACAAAATTCTCATACCGCTTCCGGATCGTATACCTGAAAGGTTCTAATAAAAGGTCTTTATCTGCAAAACTACCATTCTTTTTCATCATATCCTCTTCTATTTATCGGTTAGCGAATAACCCCTTACAGAGCGCTTTTCATAATCATTACACTTATTAAAATAATTTAATAACCATGCCAAACTTTGGAAAAACACTACTCAACTACAAAAGTAACACATTTTTAAAGCACTTGTTCGTTTTGAATAAGGATTTTATGTATTAATATACGCATACGTTTTATATATAGAAATTGTTACATTTTTTTTATTTAATTATCTCTATTTCGTCCCGTTTTCTTATTTACATCTTCCTGCAAAAATTGCTCTTAAAAAATAAGAACAAACAGTATTGGTCCTTTCGAAAATAAATAAAAAAAATCTTATTTACAATTTTTTATTAATTTTTATTTACCTTCTGGATAATTAAATACGAAATGCCTGATATGCTTCCGCACATCAGGCATTTCGTTTACAAATGAAAGAATTATTTAAACTATCTGGTTTACAGACTATTTCAATGAGTTATCGATCAGCATCGGAGGAGCTGTAGGCGGCATAATCTGAATGGAAGCAGCTTGTATACCCGTTACTGCCGGGGTATTGTCAACGTTTACATCTTTAGCCAGAAACTCATTCCATGAATAGGTTTCTCCAGCCAGCGATTTAATTCGTTTTACAATTAATTCCCGGGAAGGAGCATTAAAATAAAAACGGTTATCGATCATACAACTGATCAGTTCCGAACGCCATATACCGTGAAGATAACCGCTTCCCCCTTCATAGAGTCCTACTTTAGGATAGCCTTCCAAATTGATAAAATGTTCCCAAAGCACATTATTTTTATTGGCAATCAAATTTAAGCTCATCGGCACGGGCCAACTGTGACCAGAAATAGTAGACCCCGGATAATAGCCTTCATTCGAATAATACTCATCTCCTAATTTACCAAAGCAATGTCCACCACCTTCGTGTACAACCGTATTTGTCCAGTCGCCTTTATTCAAGCCCGTACCTTCATATCCTCCGGACCAATACAGAGGAGCACCTCCTTTGGCTATCGGACAAATGCAGTAAGCCCGTCCGGAACTCCAGGACCAGCACATTCCCCCATATCGTTCATCATTGACAACGACGATAATAGCCACTTTATCAATATTTGTCTGCTTGTTTACAATATCCGGGCAATACTGCTGTACGAAATTAAATACAGTGTTATGATCGCATTTCATATCGCTATAGCTATTGTTCCAGCCAGCCCCGAAGAAGGTATCCTTCATATCTCCCGTAGAAGTATTATCCGCTCCTTCTTCCGCCGACACCGCAACAATTTTATAAACATTGAAATGATCCTGATAGGTCTTATAGGGCTCCGTATTAAAGAGTGCTTTAATGGCTTTATCCAGACTTTCATTATAGAATCCGCCTTGTTTTTTCATCGATTCTATCGTAAACCCATCCCCGACAAATACAATAGTGACAGGTTTTTGCTGCCTGTTCACCATATAGGGGATGACATCTCCGTGTTTATAATACAACTCTTCTTCTACGACTTCCCCGATCAGCATTTTTCCGGCCGTCCAATCCGATACCGTAATTCCCGTCAAATCCAAACCTTCCTTTCCTGCCGTCAAATTTAGAACATAATGTTTTCCGCTTTCAAACTCTTTGGTCAGGGAAAGACCAAGTTCTTTACCATTTATAGACAACGATAGCAACCGCTCAGCTTCCGTTACACGCTGAGGCACAACGATTACATCATAAGTACTCAGATAACCTTCTGTCGCTTTCCCCACCTTTCCCAAAGAAATAGCGGTCTTCTCCCCAGAAGCTTTCCCTAAAGTACCCGTATTTAAATCAATCGATACCGTAGGCAAAACATTGATTTTAAAATTCGTAATGGATTCCGTACCTGTAAATTGAGTACTGTATTTCACATTGACCGTTATTCGGGCCATTTTGTGATTCATCGTAAAATGTACAGCTGCATTTTCAGCCGTTTTTACAGCAAGGGTATTTCCGTAAAGGAAATCGTTTTTTTGCATTTTATTGGCTGTAGACTGATCTGCAGCAACCGTAAACACAAACTTTGTAGGATCAGAAACAGTCGTTGTATAAGGATAATATCCTATTACATTATTTTTCGTCCCCACTTCATCCGATGTCCAATACATAGGCCGTTCAGCCACCCAGCCGGAACCGCTCCACCTGTTTTTCATATTGTAGGACTTGTCTGTAGCTTGTATCGACTTCCCCTCAGAAGTGACAAATACCCCTATTTCATCATTTGTATCAAACGTATAGCCGTCGTTTCCTTGGCTTACCCGGGTTTCGTTGACACCAACACTGATCCGTAATTCGGAAGACTGTGGCTGATATTCCATTTCTTGGGTACAACTGGCTAATAATAAAGCAATGCCCCAGATGATATTCTTTTTATTCATATGCTTCAACTACATTCGTTTTTAATTCTCACTCATCAAGCGATTTTGTTTTCTCAATCCGTCTCTACATCTTGATTTCCTCCTGAAACCCAGTCAGAAATTTTCACATCTATCGGTTTTAAAGGTTCCGATTCTTTTTCTACAGTCACTTCTAAAGTATACAGTTTCCCTCTTTCACCCTGTAAATCTTCCGAAAGATTGTATTCAAAGGTACGGATCACCCCCTCACCTATATTCACCTCTACCTTCAAAAACTTAGCAGCAACGATATGTTGCGGAATCACAATCAATTCCAGGTTCTGCTTATCTGGCGTCTTATCATAAGGAATCATTTCGCTTTTATTTTCTTGAAGAGCGGTTACATCTCCCGTATTTAAATCACAGGTAGCAGTTGTCTGTAAGGCTGTAAACTTTACTCCATTAATTGTATAAACATCTTTTATCGCATCTTCTATCTTAATATTCAGAATAATCTTAGACAAAAGATGCTGAAAAGCAAGAGACAATACTCCATCACTACCTGCCTTCTGTCCGCTTGAATGCGCCCAGAGAAAATCACTGGCTTTCCCATCCTCCTCTTTCGTCTGGTCGCTCTTTACAGTTACCGGCCACCGGGTCACCTCCGCCCCCGAAGGAGTACTTACCCAAGGATAATAGGCATAAGCATCGACGACCGTATTGGCATCTTTCCAATACATTGTAGAAGCAGCCTTCCAGGTCTTTCCATCACTCTGCAAGGTATTTTTTACATTGTTCACTTGATTTCCGGAAGCAGAAGTCAGCCGGGCTTTGGTTCCTGCATTTTCCCGATTCACGGCAAACAAACCGATATTTTGTCCGTCTTCGAATTTTTCACCCATTTCTCCCCAGGCCTGAATGCCGGATACAGCAACTTTCATCTCTATTTTCTCCACAGAAGGAATCGGGGGTTCAGGGGTAGGCTCCTCATTTCCACCTCCACCACAGGCCCAAAACGTCCCTGCCAGTAGTCCTGTATAGAATAGTATTGATTTCATATCTTTCTTTTTATCTGTTTGTTATTTCTGTCCATTACTTTTTTACCGAAAGAACAGGTTTCAACCCCTTCTCACTTGTATACTCAAACTGAAGTTCATATTCTTCTCCCGCATTAAAAACGGTAGTTTCTGTCAAATTATAAATAAACGACCTCAGGCCTTGCGAATCCTGGATCGTAAACAATAAGAATTTTCCGGCCTCTACTGTCTGGGGAATAAAAACAACTTCCGCTGTATTCTTCGCATCAGCAGTATAATAAGGAGTCATCAACTGGGCATTTCCCGTCACCTCTTTTATTTCTCCTGTGTTCATATTAAAGGTAGCGGTCGTTTTTAACCCGCTGATCTCCATAGAAACCACCTGGGCACCATTGGTTATGCCACTACCTGTAATACTAATATTCAGTTTGGCAAAACAATGTTTAAATCCCAGGGTCAAACGTCCATTATCCGAAGCATAGGAAATACCATTAGTCTTTGCCCATAAAAAATCACTTTTCCGGATAGCACTGGCCTGACTCTGATCCGTCAATACTTTCACCGGCCAAGCCGTTATTTCGGCATTCAAAGGTGTCGTTTCCCAAGGGTAATAAGCGTAAGCATCGATCACTGTACTTTTATCCTTCCAGGTCAAAGAAAAATTACTGTTCCAAATTCCGTTCGACTCCAGTGTCGCTTTTACATTATCTAACCAGTTCCCCGTCAGCCCCGCAATGAAAGCCGGAACATTCTCCGCTTTCCGATTAACGACATAAATTCCAATCTCATCTCCCGTGACAAATTGGGTTTCCACACCAGCACGGGTTTCAATCCCACTGGTCAAGATTTGCATTACGGGTTGTGAGGGACCTTCCGTTTCACAACCTTCCCCAGTACAAGCCCCGAGAAGCGAAGTGATACCTAAAAACAAAGTAACTCCCCATTTGTTTTTCAGCTTACGTTTCATACTTTTTGATTAAAATTATTCTTAAAAAAAACAAAATTGCATTTTATAATTGTATAATGACAAATTTATAGATTTTGTTACGATAATCGAGGTAGAAATTTGTTAAAAAGAAATTCCCCTAAAGTTTTTCTTTATTTTATTTGTTTAAGGAATGCGCTGGATTAAAACGGGAGGTGCAGTTGGAGGCATAACCCGGGCACCGGCAGTAACGGTCCGGTTCTCTTTTCCTGTGGGATCGTAATCGGAATCTTTACTCATAAATTCTTCCAAAGAATAAGATTCACCCGCTAAAGATTTAATTCGTTTTACAATTAATTCCCGGGAAGAAGCATTAAAATAAAAACGATTATCAATCATACAACTGATCAGTTCCGAACGCCATATTCCATAAAAATACCCGCCACCTCCTTCGTAAAGTCCGACTTTTTCATATCCCGGCTTCCCTCGGAAAGACTGCCAAGGGATACTATCTGTATCCACTGTCAAATTCCATCCCACAGGAACCGGCCAATAATGGCTGGTAATGACATCTTCCGGGAATTTCTGCAGATAAGTAGAATATTCATCTAACAATTTCCCAAAGCAATGCCCTCCGCCTTCGTGTACCACCGTGTTTGTCCAATCCCCTGTATTTATGCCCGTACCTTCATATCCTCCCCTCCAGGAAATAGGAGCACCGTCGAAACTGACCGGACACATACAATAGGACCGGCCGCTCGCCCAGGTCCAGCATATGCCGCCATAACGTGCATCATTGACAATCACAATAATGGCGACCCGGTCGATATCGGTCGCACCGCTTTGTATATCCGGACAATAGCGTTGAACAAAATCGAAAACGACATCATAATCACAACTCATATCACCATAATTGTCACTCCACTGGGCATTAAAAAACGTATTTTTCATTTCTCCCGTAGAGTTATTATCGGCTCCTTCCTCCTCCGAAACAGCTGCAATCTTATAAATGTTGAAATAGTGGCTATAAGTAGCATAAGGGGCAGTTCCCATCAGAGCCCTTATTGCTTTGTTCAAACATTGATCGTAATATCCATTCTCCAACATATGGGAAGTAGTAAATCCGTCTCCTACAAACACCAACGTAACCGGGTTTATCGTTCTGTTTACCTGATAAGGGATGACTTCCCCGTGTTGATACATTTTTACCTTGGAATAATTCTTATCCGTGATACGAATTCCTCCTTCCCAGGCAGATACAAACAAAGCCGTCAGTTCCAATTTCCCTTTATTCAACGTTAAATGAAGAGTATAGTGTTTCCCGGATTTTAAATCTATATCCGTTTTAAAAACTAAAAGCTGATTATTTATTTTTATTTCTATAAATTCCATACTGCGGGAAATGTGTTGAGGGGGTAATATAGCTGAAAAAGCATATTTATATCCTTCAGGTGCCGAAGCATATAAATAAGGTTTTATCCGGACGATCTCTCCTCCTACTTCTCCTACCGTCCCCCGCATCAAATCCAGTTTTGCAACAGATGCAGATCGTATGTTACACTCTTCTATCTCAGCTACAGCGTCTCCTTCGTCGCCGTAAGCAATATTCAAACTGAGTTGTACAAATTTATGGGAAAGTTCTAAAGGAACCGGATCATTGGACAAGGTCTTCGTAGCCGTAACCTTTCCGTACATCACATCATTTTTCTGTAAACCCGTGATTGTGTTCTGAAAAACCGAAAGGGTAAACGGCTCAGCATAAAAATCCTCTATATCCCGTTTATAAGGATAGTATCCAATCACATCGTTTTGAGTACCTGTCTCCTGCGAAAGCCAAGCCAGCATCTTCTCTGCTATCCACTCCGTTCCGCTATAAGTATGTAAAATATTCCAAGTCTCTTCTTTTCTCACAGGCAACTGCCTTTTCGCCGCTACAAAAACCCCGATTTCATCCCCTTTATCAAATACATAATCCCCCGACTCCAAAGAGCTGACCCGGGAATGTAAAGAGGTAATCCCTGCTTCTATACGCATTCTCTTCGCAGCTGTATTCGCTTGCTCCTCTCCTTTTTCACAAGAAATGAAGGCAATAAACAAAATGATGACGGATAAAATATTCTTCATTTTCCCTGATTTAAGTTTCTCTATTTATCACCGACCTCTTATTTCCGATTTTGTCGGATGCTTTTATCGTATCTCAATCTCCAAAGTTAATAAATCTTAACTTATATAAAAAGAAATAAGAAAAATGATTTTTCGAAAGTATGTTTTCCCTCCTCAGACAGCCGTTCAGATTTCAGGCTAAACTGATTATTTTACAAGAATTAATAAAGCGGTTTTTTCGACATTCGATGTTTTCCCTTATTTTTGCAATTCAAATACAAGAGAGGAGGAGGACGTGATATACCCGGAAAATTTTGAAAGTAAGATAAAATTCGATAAGATACGCTCTTTAATCAGTCGGAATTGCCGAAGTGAAATGGGGAAAGCTTTGGTAGAACAGATGTGCTTTTCCGATCGCAAAGAACAAATTGAAGAAGCACAAAAGGAAGTAGCCGAATTTATGCGGATTATGCGGGAAGAAGAATTTCCGGACAATCGCTATACGGATGCCCGTCCCTTTTTATCAAAAATACGGATAGAGGGTTTGTTTTTAGACATACCGGAACTGGTCGCTTTAAAGAATTCACTGGAATCTTTGCATGCGATTCTCCGTTTTTTTCAAGGGAAAACCGAAACTTATCCGGTGTTGACGGCTAAAGCAGGACAGATCCAACTTTTTCCGTACGTATTACAACGTTTGGATTCCATTGTTTCCAAACATGGCACCATAAAAGACAATGCTTCTTCAGAATTAGGAGAAATACGACGTCAGATCTTAAAGAAACAATCCGGTATTTCCCGCCGTATGCAAGCCTTACTGCAAGATGCACAAACAGAGGGGTGGGCTGAAAAGGATACGGCTATCGCAATCCGGGACGGACGTATGGTGATTCCTGTACCAGCCGCCTACAAACGCCGGGTCAACGGGATTGTGCACGACGAATCTGCCACAGGTAAAACTTCGTATATTGAACCGACCGAGATCATCGAAACCAATAACGAAATAAGGGAATTGCAATTGGAAGAAAAAAGGGAAATTACCCGTATTTTACGAAAGTTTGCCGACGATATTCGCCCGTATATCGAAGATCTGATTCCAGCATACGACTTCCTGGCTTTTGTAGACTACACGAAAGCCAAAGCCCTCTTCGGAATAGAAATGGATGCCATCAGCCCGGTTTTTACTTCCGCTCCCGAAATGTTGTGGTATGAAGCCAGACATCCCTTGTTATACCTCTCCTTTAAAAACACAGATAAAACATTAATTCCTCTCCGCATAGAAATCAACGAAGAACAACGTATCATTCTGATCTCCGGCCCGAATGCAGGAGGGAAATCGGTATGCTTACAGACTGCAGGCTTATTACAATATATGTTTCAATGCGGATTACCTGTACCGGTGAGCGAAGCCAGTCGGTTTGGCATTTTTAAAAAAATATTAATCGACATCGGAGATGAACAGTCTTTGGAAAATGATCTGAGTACTTACAGTTCTCACCTGATTAATATGAAAAACTTCGTAAGATATGGCGACCGGGATACCCTTGTCCTGATCGATGAATTCGGAACCGGAACAGAACCGATGTTGGGGGGAGCCATAGCGGAAGCGATTCTGCATGCCTTAAATGATCATCACGTTAAAGGGGTGATTACGACCCATTACACCAATTTGAAACATTTTGCCTCGGCCACTCCCGGAATCGAAAACGGAGCAATGCTTTACGACAATCACCGGATGATGCCGCTATTTCAGTTGGAAATCGGAAAACCCGGTTCTTCTTTCGCTTTTGAAATCGCTAAAAAAATCGGGCTTTCCAAAGAAATTCTCGATGAAGCCGCTTCGAAAGTAGGAGAAGAACATATCCATTACGACAAGCATTTGAAAGATATTGCCCGGGATAAACGGTATTGGGAAGAAAAACGAAAAAAAATTCATGAAAATGAAAAGCGCCTGGATGAAGTTGTGGAAAAATACAGCCAGGAATTACAGGAAGCTTCCCGTTTACGAAAAGAAATTATTAAAGAAGCTCAGGAAAAAGCGAAGGAGTTGTTAGCAGAAGCCAACAAGACAATTGAAAATACAATACGAAAAATAAGAGAAAACCAAGCCGATAAAGAAAAAACCCGGAAACTCCGGGAGGAAATGGAAGCTCAAAAGCAGAAATTATTTGCAGAAGAAGAGGAAGAAAAACGCCTGAAACAGAAAATTGAAAAAATAAAAAAACGGGAAAACAGGAAAAAAAAGGAGACCCCACAAACTTCCCCCTTATCTTCCCATCAGCCGGCTGAAATCCAGCTTCAAAAAGGAGATTTCGTAAAACTCCCCAACCAGGCTGTCGGCGAAATACTGGAAATAAAGGACAAAAATGCAGTCATCGCCCTGGGCAATATCCGAACGAACGTAAGTGTGGATAAATTAGAAAAAGTATCTGCCAATCAAGTAAAAAAGCAAATACGAACCTCTTCTCCTTCTGTATATCCGGATTTCCGGGAAAATATCAGTCAAAAGCGATTGTTATTCAAACCGGAAATTGACGTAAGAGGAATGCGGGGAGAAGAAGCCTTACAAAAAGTGACAGACTTTCTGGATGAGGCCGTCATGCTCGATTCTAAAAATCTCCGTATTTTACATGGGACCGGCACCGGAGCTTTGAGACAAATCATCCGTCAGTTTCTCAGTACCAATCCTCTCGTCGGCTCTTATGCGGACGAACAGGTACAATTGGGCGGAGCCGGCATTACCGTCGTAAAACTGGATATTTAAAAATCAACCCTATGAGTATATTGCTTTTAAATACCGCCTACTTCCCGCCTATACAGTATTTTTCCAAAATAAAGGAGCACGAACAGTTTTGTATTGAACAATACGAAAACTATGGAAAACAAAGTTACCGGAACCGGTGCAGAATTCAATTCGCAAACGGAATAATGCCATTGGTGGTGCCAGTCAAGAAAAAAGACGGCCAAAAATTTCTGACAAAAGAAGCCCAAATCGATTATTCCTGTAAATGGCAAAAATTACATTTCAAAAGTATTGAATCGGCCTACAAAAATTCGCCTTTTTACGATTATTATACAGAAGATTTATCCGTTTTTTTTGAATCCCGGGAAAAATACCTGCTGGATTTGAACAACCGGATACTGGACACCCTTCTTTCTTTATTGTCTTTAAAACGAACCATCCAATGCACCGCCGATTACATCACCTCACCTGCCGGTTTCTGCGATTACCGGGAAATTATTCACCCCAAGCCCAGCCGCTGTAAAGCAGAAGACAGCAATTTTATCTGCCGTCCTTATACTCAAACTTTTAACGACCGTTTTCCCTTTGTACCAAACTTAAGTATTCTCGATTTATTATTCAATACCGGTCCGGAAGCCCCGGCTTATCTATAGTTTATATAGCCGAAAAAATACCTTTAACGTATTTTATATAATTTTCCTGTCACATGGGGCACTCTTTCTCCATATACGAAAAACAATTCCCGGATAGTTAAACAATCGTATATTTCAATACGCTCAACTTGATAACTCTTTAACTCAGAAAAATGTTTCCGGACCCTCTATTGCTTGAGAATAATCCGCCAATAAATTCGATAGCCGGGGAAAAGGAAGCATTTTTCATTTAAAAATTCCGTCCTGTATCCCACCACAAACGCGTCCCTCCGTTATCCTCTGCGCCCAAAGCCCTACATAAGGCCTGATACAGACTAAGGTCGGAATCCTGTAAACTGACGGGAAAATTCAACCGACGGATCATGATTTCTGTATCGATAGAAGCATTTTTACTATTATTATATTTCACGGGAAAAAGACGGGGATATCCCGTACGCCTCTGTTCTGCCCAAGCCTCACAGCCTTCAGGAAAAACAGCCAGCCATTTCTGTGTAATGATCTTCTCTAACTTTACTTCAGCATTTTCATCCGCTTCCCAGCGGGGAGAAACCTTACAGCGGGCTGCAATACAATTGGAAGGAGTGTAAACATCTTCGTAATCAGCTCCTGTATTATCACTCATTAAATAGTCTTCGGCATCGGGTACCCCCCATTGGGAAAAAGAAACTTTTACACCTTTACGGTAGCAATCTTCCGCATTCTCTCCCGTCCATCCCCTTAAAGCAGCCTCAGCCCGGAGAAACCACATTTCCGCAGCTGTCATTAAAATCGGAGCCGTCGACTGGGAGACATATATCCGGGAATGAGAAGCATAATAGGTATGAGAAAAAAGAGTTCCTTGTCGGATGCCCCGGTATTGTCCCTTTAAAGGCACCACAACGGAATCTCTCCCCGCCCGATCTGTCAAAACGACATCCTCCGGGCAAGGACTGAAAAATTTTTCACGACGCGGATCCCGATAGCCGTTTAAAATAGATTCCATAGAAGCATTTAAAAAAACCTCTCCCCATACTTTATTAATTTCTCCTAAAGGATTGACATAGCCCTCCCGGGTAGATACCGCAATTACTTCTCCGGGATCTTCCAATACCCCATATTTATTTTCCAAAGCCTTCTCACATTCTTTCCGGGCTTTTTCCGGATCTGCCACAGCCAGGCGAACAGCCAACCGAAGCCGGAGGGAATTGGCCATTTTTATCCAACCTTCACAAGTGCCGTCCGTCAACAAATCGAATTTCGCAAACCGGCATTCCCCCGGATTTTCTTCTATATAACAAGCCAATAAATACACAGCCGTATCCAGATCCTGAAAAAAAGCGTAATAGGCCTCCTGTTGCGTATCGGGCTGATAGGCTGACTGGCTTTCGCCGAAATGACGGTAAACGATAGGACCATAATAATCCGACACTCTGTGCATTGTAAATACTTTCAAGATCTTCGTTACTGCATAAAAATCGGGGAAGGTATCCCGGCAAGCATCTTCCGACTTCTTGATCTGAGGGAAGATGTATGCATAAGTATTCTCCCAAAAAGTACCATTCCAACCGTCCTGTAAATTATAGTCCGAATTGTGACTCCCCCCATTCAGTGGTTTATAATCATGCATATAGCCGCTAAACATATCCGCACTCAGATTTTGCATAATCTGGTAGGGCCAGTTTTTCCCTTTCCCGTAATCATAATTGAAATAAATGCCTTGTTGAATAACCCCCAAAGGAAAGCCCAACTGATTGAAATCAATCTGCATCTCTTCTTCCGTTATACCGGCTTTGTCCCGATTCATGTCCCGAAAATTACCGGTACAAGCGATACAACATCCTAAGATTATATATAAATAAAACCTATACATCTTTTTCTAAAAAGTACAACGAACATAAAAACCGATACTCCGGGTAGTAGGCATGCCATAAGAATCGATCGCCTGATTATCGTTTCCTGTAGAAAGGACCAAATCCGGATCAAAAGGAGCCTTTTTATAGATAAAAAATAAATTCCGGGCCATGACTGAAAAATGAACATTCTGAAATATGCCTGTCTTTTGCATCCACCTCTCCGGCAAAGCATAGGTCAGAGAGAGCTCCCTCAAGCGAACATTAGTAGCATCGTAAATATAATATTCCGTCACTCCCGCACGGCCACCGACAACCAGTTTATAAAATTCTTTCACCCGGGTGATTTTCCTCCCCTCCAGCTCCACGTATCCTCTGTCACGATCCTCTGCCGTAGCCTTCGTCACCCCGAACAGGTCCATATCGGCCTGGGTCTGAGACAAGACTTTCCCCCCCACTCTACTGTCTATCAGCATATACAATGACAATCCTTTCCAACTCCATGTATTCTGCCAACTCCATGTATAACGGGGATTCGCATTCCCGACTTTAACGGTATTCCCTTCTCCGTATATTTTAGGCAAACCTGCTTTTTCCCCTGCGGTCTCATAGAGAATTTCTCCGTTTTCATCCCGGAGAAATGCTTTCCCATATATATCCCCGAAAGACCCTCCTTTTACCAACTTCAGGGCATAACTGGAAGAAAAACCGTAAGGACCGTAAATAAAAACAGGAAGTTCTTCGTGTAAACGCAATACTTTATTCCGGTTCATCGCATAATTTATCCCTGTTTTCCAGCTAAAAGCCGATTTATTTACAAGCCAAGCCTCCAGGCTTAATTCGATTCCCTTGTTACGCACATTTCCAGCATTTACATACCGGTAAGCATAAGTATCTCCTGTTTTTGCCGGAAGTTTAAAAAATTGATTGCGGGTATGACTGATATACCAAGTAAAGCTAAGATTCAAGCGGTTTTCCCAAAACTTCCATTCCGTTCCCGTTTCAAAAGAAGTATTCATTTCCGGTTTCATATCTTCAAAAGGAGCCGCATCCGGCATCTGCACCTCTCCACCTGCTGATATGGAAGCAGTCGGACAAGTGATGTAAAGCGGAATATCATTTCCAACCTGACTCCAGACTGCCCGGATTTTTCCCAACGAAACCCAGGCCGGCATCTTTATCGTCCGGGATAGTATCCACGACATACCGACAGAAGGATAAAAAAAGCCGCTCTTTTCATGAGTAGTGTAAGCAAGAGTAGACGACCAGTCATTACGGGCTGTCACATCCAAATATACTAAATCCCTGTATCCCAACTGAAAAGTACCGAAAACCGATTGCATCTGCCGCTGAGCTTCCTTCTTCTCTTCTATATAAGCAGAACTATTCATATTGATATTAGCCACCGTAAACACATTGGGATATTTTAAAGAAGCCGTTTTTGAATCGTAACGGAGTGCATTGACGGTATTGTCATTCATACTCGCCCCGACAGCAAATTGCAATGAAAATAACTTCCATTTCCGTTCGCCCTTCATCAATACGTCGCCGTAGAACAAGGTTTGCTGGTATTCAGAATCGATATACCTGCCGTTTATTCCTGCCAAAGCCGGCGCTGTAGAAGCATAGAATTTTTCCCTGAATTTATCCGATAAGTAATCCACATTCCCCCGGGCTTCCAAGCGAAGCCAATCTGTGAACTTCAATTGCAAAGCTAAAGAAGCCATCACGCGGTTCCTCTGATCTTTACTCAGTACACGATGAATGACCCAATAGGGATTTTGTTCAAAATCCTCCGTAGAGGAATGCCAATTTTGCTCCATCAGATTCCGGTCCGGATTGAATACCTCAAAATGCTCCCGGTATTCTGTCATATCCATTCCCCGGGGAAAACGATACAAGCCGACCAGCGGATTCATATAAAACCCTCCCGGTACCGGCCGGTTTTTCACCATCTGCCGGATCAAACTGATATTCCCGTCCAGCTTTAACCGTCCTTGATAAAATTCAGCTGTCTCCCGGAGATTAAAATTATGACGGCTCAAACGATTATGCGGAACAATCCCTTTCGAACTCGTATTCGCATAGGAGAAATAAGTCTGCTGTTTCTCATTTCCCCCCGAAATCGTAAAAGTATGAATAGCGGTATACCCCCTGCGGAAAAAATCTCCGGCATGATCGTAAGCTTTGGTAACCGTTCGTTCTCCCCAACTCTCAATTCCATCACTTACCCCATAAGCATTCTGGAATTTCGGCAGAGATATCGCTTTTTCAAACAGGAAATGAGAAGAAAAAGTAACCTCTTGCTTGCCCGCCTGTCCTTTTTTAGTAGTAATCAGAATCACTCCGTTCGCCGCCTGCGTTCCATATAAGGCAGCTGCAGGAGCGCCTTTCAATATACTTATACTTTTTATATCTTCCGGATTTAAATTAGAGATACCATCTCCTCCATCCCGGTTTCCGCCGTCAGCCACTCCCCCGATAGCCGTGTATGGTTGTTCTCCTCCGGAATTTAACATAGGCACTCCATCTATCACATATAAAGGTTGATTATTTCCGGCCGCAGAACGGGATCCTCTCAACAACACCTGGGCCGATCCTCCCGGCCCGGAAGAACTCTTATGAATCTGCATACCGGCAATTTTCCCCATAAGTGCAACAATCAGATTCGGATCTTTGACCCTTACGATTTCATCCCCTTTAATTTCTGTAGCAGCATACACCAGAGAAGTCTCTTTTTTACGAATCCCCAAAGCGGTCACCAAGATATCCTCCAATAAAAGCGACTCTTCCTCTAAAACAATTTGCAAAACCGATGAGTCCGTACAAACAAAGGCCTGGGAAGCATACCCTATAAAAGATACAACCACCTCATTTCCCATAGCCGCATCTAATTCAAAACGGCCATATATGTCAGTACTCGTCCCACGCCCTGTCTTTTTCTCTAAAACCGTAGCTCCCGGCAAAGCCTCTCCCTTCCGGTTTGTTACAATACCCTGTAACCTGACCGGAAGCGTTCCCTTCCCTACAAAAAGCGAATCCTTTTCTTTCCGGTCTGTAGAAAAGAAAGGAGACGATTCTTTTCCCAAAGCACAAAAAAAAGAAAGAAACAGTCCTATACCAACAAACCCGATCGCCTTTATACTCATGTCCTATAATTTATCAAAAGGTTTCTCACTATTCCCATACAGAGATTTATGTTACAAAGAAAACGATTAATAAATTATTTTATCTAAAAATTTTGTTTTTTAAACTTTTTTACGGTTTACAAAATAGCCTTCCGAATCCTCACTAATTTTTCCAGTAACCCTTCCACTAAGTCCAACCGCAACATATTAGCACCGTCTGATTTTGCCTGGGCAGGTTCCATATGGGTTTCGATAAATATACCATCCGCTCCGACGGCTATACCCGCCTTAGCTATCGTTTCTATCAATTCCGGTTGTCCTCCTGTCACCCCACTACTCTGATTCGGCTGTTGAAGAGAATGGGTTACATCCAAAACCACGGGACAACGGCATTCTTGTTGCATAATCCGTATCCCCCGGTAATCCACTACTAAATCCTGATAACCGAAAGTTGTCCCCCGCTCCGTCACCATCACATTCGGATTCTGCGACTCCCTCACTTTCTCCACAGTAAAACGCATCGCTTCAGGAGAAAGAAATTGTCCTTTCTTTACATTGACTACTTTTCCGGTTTTAGCGGCAGCCACCAATAAATCCGTCTGGCGGCATAAAAAAGCAGGAATTTGCAATACATCCACATACTCTGCAGCTTTTAGAGCATCTTCCGGAGAATGAATATCCGTCACAACCGGAATTCCGAATTCTTTTCTCACCTTCGACAATATCTTCAGAGCCTTCTCATCTCCTATACCGGTAAAAGAATCCAAACGCGAGCGATTCGCTTTTTTAAAAGACCCTTTAAATACATAAGGTATTTTCAAACGGTCTGTTATTTCCTTTATGTGTTCCGCTATCCGCAACGCCATTTCCTCCCCCTCAATCACACAAGGTCCTGCTAATAAAAAGAACATTTCCGAATTCTTAATTTCCTCGATTAATTTCATATGATTTAGCTTAAATTATTCCTTCAAAATTTTTTGTTTCTCCTGCACATCCACACCATTTTTTACTCCACCCTCCTGGGTACGGAACTATCCTCATTTATACTTTCGCTTCCACCAATTTTTCAACCGCTCGAAAATCTTTATTTCCTGCGCATTGTTTTGGGGATAATAAAGTACTGTATTTTTCAGCTCTTCCGGCATGTATTCCTGATCGACAAAATTCCCGGGAAAATCATGTGCATATTTATAATCTTTTCCGTAATTTAACTCTTTCATCAACTTGGTCGGCGCATTTCTCAAATAAAGGGGGACAGCGACATTAGCTGTCTTTTTTACCACCTCCATCGCCCGATTAATAGCCAGATAAGCTGAATTACTTTTAGGAGAAGTAGCCAGATAAATCAAACATTCAGCCAAAGGAATCCGGGCCTCCGGCATTCCAATTTTATGTACAGCTTCAAAACAAGCATTGGCAATTAACATGGCATTCGGATTAGCCAGTCCGATATCTTCCGAAGCAGAGATAATTAAACGCCGGGCAATAAATTTAGGATCTTCCCCTCCCTCCAGCATTCTGGCCATATAATAAAGAGCCGCATTCGGATCGCTTCCCCGGATAGATTTTATCATGGCGGAAATAATATCGTAATGCTGTTCCCCGTCCTTATCATACATCAACGGGTTTTCCTGAAGTTCTTTCCGTACCGTCTCATTGTCCACGACAATTGGGTCGCCCGTCTGAGCATTTACAACCAGTTCCAGAATATTCAGTAGCTTTCGGGCATCCCCTCCGCTAAAAGAGATTAAAGCTTCTTTCTCCTTTACCAGAATATTTTTCTCTTTCAGATAAAAATCTTTTGTCAGGGCCTTATCGATCAATTCTTCCAGATCCGCTTTCTCCTGAGCTTTCAGTACATAAACCTGACAGCGCGATAAAAGCGGAGAAATCACCTCAAAGGAAGGATTTTCCGTAGTAGCACCAATCAATGTCACCGTTCCTTTTTCTACAGCCGCCAGCAAAGAATCTTGCTGGGCTTTGGAAAATCGATGTATTTCATCTATAAACAAAATAGGATTAGGCGTATTGAAAAAACGCTGGCTTTCAGCTTTCTGGATGACTTCTCTCACATCCTTGACACCGGAACTGACGGCACTCAATACGTAAAAAGGCCTCTCCAACTGCTCTGCAATAATCATGGCTAAAGTCGTCTTCCCTACCCCCGGAGGTCCCCATAGAATAAAAGAAGAGACAACCCCTGATTCTATCATTTTACGCAGAACTTTTCCTTCTCCCACCAAATGTTTCTGCCCGATATAATCATCCAACGTTTTCGGACGCATCCGTTCTGCCAAAGGCTTATTTTCCATAACCAAAAATCCTTATCTTTTTGCAAAGATAAGGATTTACCCCTAAAAGGGAAATAAGCTTTTCCCTTATTTTTTTTAATAGTTTCCGGAGACGGGGGAAGGTAGGATCCGGAACAAAAGGATGTCTGTTTCACCTCGTTTTTTACCCAGAAAATAAATCGCATTTTTCTTACGACAACCCGCTTTCTTCGGCATAAAAGCCGATTACAGCAACAATTTTCAAAATCAGATCCGTTGTTGGCGTCAGGAAAGTATGAGGTTCACAACGAGAAGTATTTTTTTCCAAGGGGTATTCCCCTGAGAGAATTTAATCATTCTGTCTTCCCGATATTCCTCCTCTCTACAGAAGTGTAAGCCCTTCTTATTACTTATCCTCTTTTCCACGAATCAGTTACTTTTTTACCCCCCGATATGTTTCTCCCTCAGATAATTTGACGACTATAAGGGAAAACCTTAACCGAAAAAATTCACAACACCAACTTCCTCTATATGCAAAAATATGACAAAATAAACATTTTTGTTTCTTTTTGCATATAAATGAGTATATTTGTAAAAACACCTAAATTGATACCTATGTCAACAAAAGTATTTTTCTTTCTCCTCACACTTTTTTTCCTTCTCCCATCGATGGGTGATGCAAAAAATCATCCCTCCGGAGCTAAGCAGACAAAAGAAACAATCCTCTCTACAAAGGACTCGACTACCCATCAATATGCGCGTCTGAATCCGCTCTTGCCATTGAGTCAGAAAATCTCCCAATCTACTTGGAAAGGTATTCGCGGAGCACTCTGGACGGTCTGGTCAGTCTGTGGCCTAACCTTGCTCTCTCTGATTATGGTTTTACTGATCGTTAAAAAAGGTTGGTTTAACCGTCTTTCCATGACCATCTGGTGGTTGATTCTGATTGGCTGGGAATTTGCCTTACTGCTATATGCAGCCCTAGACGACCCGCAATATAGTTGTGTACATGCTTTCGCCACGTTCAGTTTTTCTTGGGATAAAATCCTCTATTTCTTTGTCCTGCTGATATCCACTTTATTTGTACTGGCTGCATTTTATTTTTCTACTGCCACCTTCAAAGAAATGCTGGAGTTAAAAATGCCCCTCCTTTACCTGTCCCCTTTGATACTGATCGGTTTGATTTTCATTACATTCATAGTATTGTCGTTCGTGGTAAACAACGAACAACTCCAGCATATCCAGCCTATCCTGGAACAAGGAAGTGGGATTCTCTATGGATTAGCGATATTGGTACAAACGGTGCTCGTTATCGTCCAGACTTACAAACACCCTCTGCTTTGCTGCCTGATGATCGTTTATGTCCCACTCACCATGATCGTTTTGATCTATCTGACATCCCTCATTTTCACAATGGGATTTATCCTGCTGATTTGTGCCTTTGCTGTCCTATTCCTGCTGACTCCTCTTGTATCAAATATGAGCGGATTGCATAGGGCCCAAAAGAAAAGCATTATCCGGACAAATGCAAAAGGCGAAAGATGGGTGGAATATGTGCCGGTTAATTGGAACACGACCGGTTGGGGAGCTTAAAGGAGAAAAATAAAAGCTCCAGAGGGACGGACCTTTTTTGCTATTTTAAGTCCCCCCATCGATTTTATCCGAATCTCTCTGATTTTACACATTAGGGCACGTCCCTAATGTGTAATTATTTCCTTCTGTTGATTTATCAATTTTGTGTTGCCTGATAGGAATCCTTTACTCCGTAAATAAAAAGTATGTATTTACTCCTAAAAGGGAACAAGCTTTTCCCTTATTTTTTTGAAGTTCCGCTCTCCAATATACTCACTATAGAGAAAAGACAGAAGCAAATGGCTCCCAAGCCAACCAATACCCGTGCCGGTACAAAAAAAGCATTATCCAGAATACCTTCCTCAAAGAGAAAAGCCCCCATAAATAAACACAAAAGTGCCGTAATCACAGGAATCAAGGGAATCCGGTTCGCCAAGGCGTATCCTTGTCTCCAAACTTTAGCTAACAACAATACTTTACTGGAAATACTAAAACAGACCAATCCCAAGCCAATCATTATAAATCCAGTTGTGTTTGCTACATTTCCGATCATCGTCAAAATAACGACCAATCCCCAAAGAATACAGACTGTACCAAAGAAAAAAACTAATTTCGGCCAAAAACTACGATCTTTTTCTCCGTAATCGTTGCGAATCTGCCGGGAAATACTGGCCACAAGGGCTATCAGGCTGCTACAAATACAAGCCAGGCCACCCATTACCGTACCGGCAACAAAATATTCTGCCCCTTCTGCTATACGAGAAAGCAAAATAATACACCAAACCCAAGCGATAATAGAAAAGATGACTGTCAACAGAATCAGAATTTTTTCAGTAAATCCTGAAAAACCTTCTTTATTTAAAGCCAAACTCCCGGAACTCGAATTCTGAGGAATCAAATAAAATTTTGTAGAAGAAGTTGCAGCCGTTGAGACACAACATGCAATCAATCCCACTCCGCATACCACATGTCCGGAGACAATAAAACCGGAAGTACCCTGACTGAAAATCCATATTCCACAGCCAATCGTCACTAATGCCACCAAATATCCAAAACCCGGAATAAGGTACTTGAGGAAAGGGTGAAATTTATGAATCAATTGACGGATAATGGTAGCTGCCGTAGCGTACAAAGCCAAACATATGGCCCCTAAAAAGAATACCACAGGACCCGCTACGTCCCTTGCAGCATCATTCCCATATAAAAAAATAAAACCTCCCAGAAAAAAACAAATGAAGGCCATTACTACCGGAATTGCCCGGAATAAAACACTGATACCATAATTCATATTCTCAATATTAAAGGTTGTAAATTCGTAATTACCCTTAATATACGGTATCTTATACAAAAAGTTCAATATCTTACTCCGGCTCGTTTATACCCAATCTGAATTCATCTACAATTTCCAATAGTTTTTTCCCATATTTTTCCATTACCTTTTTTCCGATACCCGGAATTTTTAATAATTCTTTTCCACTCGTCGGTAAGGTATTGGCTACTCCCAAAAGCGCTTTCTGTTGCATAATGGTATAAACCGGCAACCTCAGCCTGTCCGCCTCCTCTTTCCGCCAATGCCGTAAACGATTGTATAATTCAGGATGCCCGATATCTGCGGAAATATCTATTTTATCGGTACTCTTCCGCATTTTTATCCTAGGTTTTTCCAGCATTGCCCGGGAACGCGCCGCCAGATAGCTTTTCACAGAAAAACCATTTTCCGCAGCGGTCAAAGTCTCCTGCTTGACAGCAGCTTCCTGTTGCAAACGCCCCAAAGCTTCCTCGGCGATTTTACGTACTTCTTTATTATCTATTTCTAAAACGGAATTTTCCAACAAATCCAATACGATCGTCTGTAATTTTTCGGAAAAATAAATCACTCCTTTACCAATTCTTTCCCTGATCCGTTTATCCTGCTCGGCATTTTCACTGGCTGCAATCAACCGTGTCAACTGTATTTTAAATTTCTCACCGACAGAGACGATTTCCGAAAAACAATTTTCCCTGGCCTGACGATAACGAGCAGTCCATTCGGGATACAATTTACCCAAATGTTCTCCGAAAACCCAAGCAACTCTCTGTAAACGCTTCCACAAAAGCGTAAAATCGAATAAATCCGTCACCAATTCCGTATAATATTGAAGACGGGCCTTTTCCAAATCAATCGCATCCGGTTGACTCTTCTCCACCCTTTCGGTAAAACTTTCCACCGTCCGGTCGCTGATCAAAACATTGTTTTTCAAAGGAGAACTCAGCACCAATCCTTCCAAGGTTTTACAGCGACTAAGGGCGACATAAACCTGTCCGTGCGTAAAAGCAGCTCCAGCGTCAATAATGGCCCGTTCAAAAGTTAATCCCTGACTTTTATGAATTGTAATGGCCCAAGCCGTTTTTAAAGGATATTGCCGGAAAACCCCTTCTATCGTTTCAGTAATTTCTTTCGTCTCCGGATCAATCGTATATTTTGTATTGGTCCATTCCTCTTTTCCTACTTCTATTTCCTCCCGGTCATCTGCACATTTTACCCGGATCCGTTCCGCGCCTATTTCTGTAATTTTACCGATTTTCCCATTGTAATAACGCTTCTCCGGAGAAGAATCATTCTTCACAAACATGACCTGAGCTCCTTTTTTCAATACTAAACGTTCCTCCGTAGGAAAAGCATAAGCCGGAAAATTATCTTTTACTTCTGCCAGAAAGGAATAAGCAGATGCCGGGATCTCTTCCAATTCCCGGCTATTGATCAACTGAGCCTGGGCATTGTGAGTCGTAAGCGTAATATATCCTTCTTCTTTTCCGGGCTTAAAACCAGGTATATAACGACGATTCAGTAAATCGAAAACCGTCTGATCAGCACAGTTTCCCCGTATTGCATTCAATAAGCGTATAAACTCCCCATCACATTGCCGGTAAACCTGAGTTAATTCAATGCTCACATAAGAGGTTTGCTGCAAAGCCAGGCTGTTGAAAAAGAAAGGCGACTTATAATAGGTCCTTAATAAACTCCATTCTTCCTCCTTTACAATAGGTGCCAATTGCTGTAAATCCCCTATCATCAATAATTGCACCCCTCCGAAAGGACGAGTTTTATCTCTGTAGCGGCACAGGACATCGTGAACAGCATCCAGCAAATCCGCTCTGACCATACTAATCTCGTCAATCACCAATAAATCCAGACTACGAATAATATCGATTTTCTCTTTACTGAATTTGTTGGTAAAACGCTCTTTCGTCTCCGGCAATTTATTCGTAAGGGGTGCTCTATAAGGACCGAAAGGAAGTTGAAAAAAAGAATGAATTGTTACCCCCCCGGCATTAATAGCAGCAACTCCGGTAGGAGCGAGCACAATCATCCGCTTAGGACACAATCTTTTCAATCGATGTAAAAAAGTCGTTTTCCCCGTACCGGCTTTTCCCGTCAAAAAGACATTTACTCCCGTATATTGCAGAAAATTATACGCTAATTCCAATTGCACATTCGTTTCCATAATAAACCCGCACCTATTGTCATACAACAAAGGTACAGCATTTTTTCCGAAAAACGATGAAATAAAAATGCCCGGAAAGTTCTCTCTTACCTCCATACTTTCCGGGCATCCGAATTAAAATATCATTTATAAATCCGTATCCCGCTCCTTTCCCCAGACTTCCGGAATATGTTAGATTTATAAATTCATAAACCTCAAAATCTGATTTCCTAAACCAACCCGGTATCCCTGGGAAAGGAAAACAACTTCTCCTTTTTTATTCACCATTACAATAATCGGTAAGTTATCCCCGTTCTTTATACCCAATCTTTCTTTTAACATCCCGGCCACTTTTCCCTGATAATCGTATCCAATATGCATGTTTACGGGTAAGGGCCGGAAATCAGAACGGGAAAACTTTTCCAGTTGAGGTAAATCGGGGAAAAGAAATACCATCGGGATCCCTTTCGCTTCGAAATCCGCCTTCATTCCGCTCATATCCCTTATCAAATGATTCGTCGGTTCCTGATTTACTCCGATCAAAGCAAGAGCTGTATAGCCTTTGCGAGGCAATTCTATTCTTACCGGTTTTTCTTTGCCCTCCGGTATATATTTCATTCTCGTATCAATATCCCCCAACACAGTTAAAGTCTCTTGTACTTCCTGTAAAACCAGATTCACCCGAGTACATTTACCGGCTTTTATCTGGAAGGTTAACATATTGGATAAAACAGAACCATCACTTTTACGGTTACCGCTCACTAAAATGTATGATCCTTCTTCCAAGGCCACCGGAGAACGGAAGATTGTACTGTAAGTAGCACCACCGCCCATATCGACCTGCGCATTACTGCCCAAATCCAATAAACGGGCCTTACCATCTTTGATTCTGGAAAGAGTAAAATGCGTATAATAAGCCGGATCTTTTACGGCTTTTCCTTTATAAACAACCATCAATTCTCCCTTTGGCCCTGCTGTTTGCTGAGCAACAAAACTGACCGGCTTCCAATGATCGTCTACCCTGTATTCCGGTTTCCCATCCACCGGATTTAAACGGGCAGCTATTCCCATAGTGCGACAAGCAGCTACGAAGAACTGCTCCTTGGAGCGTGTATCAGTTATCATCGTCTTCAATACACCGGCAGGAGGTGTTAAGATATTGATCGTATTTATACTATCCAACACTTTTATTTCCTCCATTTTCCGGAGCAATTCTTCGGGCGTACGAATACTTTCCCGATTTAAATAAGCCGATAACACCTTTCGGTAAGCCGAGATAAATTCGTTTTTTATCCGGGGATTTAAAATATACTCCCGGTACAGGTTCCTATACTCCCGGGTCTTATATTCGGGGTAACGGGGATGGGAAGCATATACAAAAGCCCCTTCCAACTGATCTTCGAGAATATCGACCGTGATATCCTGCAAATCTTTTTCCGGTAAAACATCCAACAGCTCCATCGCCACAGCTTTTCTCTCTTCTCCCTTTCCGCTTTCCCCCTCCAGAAAACGAAGAACGACCGCATAGTTCCCCCTGGCAGCCTGTATATAACGGAAAAAGGATTTAAAAGGGTATCCCCAGGCTTTTGCCTTTTCCTGAGCCGCATCTTCAGTCATAAAAGTAGCAATATAAGCATTCCGGATAGAATCTTCCCGCATAAAACGCCGGTCATTTTCTGCCCGCTCTTCATCCTTGACCAAAGCCTGATATTCTTTTTCAACCGGAGGAATTATATGATAAGCATACTGTTCTTTTTCGTTTCCCCCTTTATCCATTACAATTTTCAACGTATCCCGATGAGCAGCTTCCAATTCTCCGAAACCGAATTTTCCGTCTTTGGAAGCCCAGATTATCCAATCTCCCCGTCCCACCGTCAAGGAAGAAATCCCTTGCTTATCGGTAGTCAATGTGACAGCCGGATAATATTCCCCATAATTGTATATTTTATACTCCACGCTAGCGCCCTCTACCGGTCGGCCCGCCGAATCGACTACCCGAATCACAGCTTTTTTTACATCAGTATAATGGCTTGTCACATTCACTGCCGTCAGATTTGCGTTCATCGCAGTAATCTCCTCGTCCGACTTATATTTTCCGAAAACCCGGGCTTCTATGTACAATCCCCGGCGTACCGGAGCAGTAAACCAAGCAATATCCAAACGGGGCTCCGGCTCACAAGCTCCCAAATATTTCCATTGCCCGTCGGTCCAAACCTCTATCCAGGCATGATTATCGTCACAATGAGCCCAACGGGGAGTATACACCTGACGGGCCGGAATACCCACAGAACGCATGGCAGCCAATGCAAATACGGATTCTTCTCCGCAACGACCGTAAGCCGTCGTAGTCATCGTCAAAGGAGCACAAGTCCGTCCGTTTGTCGGCTGATAGATCGCTTTCTCATGACACCAATGATTCACTTCCAGAGCAGCTTCTTCCATCGTCTTACAACTTAACACCCGCTCTCTTAATTCCCGGTAAAAAACAAAACGGGAAGAATCCAATCCCTCATTATGTCCCCTCACCGGAAGTACGAAATGCCGGAAAATAGCTTCCGGAATCTCCTTTCCCCAAGGCATTTCCGCCCTTACTTTTAACGACTGCCGGACATTTTTCAATAAAAAATCTCCTCCATAGGTCGCTAAATCCGTCAAGGGAGCATAAGCGTATATAAATTCCAAAGCCTCCCGTTCTTCTAAAGTCAAAGGCTGATTAAAAATCAGAAACAGATCTTCCTGCGAACCGGACAATAATTGCTTTTTGTGTTCAAAATCCTCTTCTACCGTCCTCCGGTAAGCCGTATCCGTGATAAAATGCCTTTCCTCCCGGCAAGCCGCCAAACATAAAAACACCACTAGAAAACTGATAATGCGTAACATATGATTTTAATTAACGAATGAGAAATTCATTTTCAACAAAATTTTACTTCTTTAAAACCGTAAACCCGTTCTTTTCCTTCACTATCTTTCAACACTAATCTGCCATATTCATCTATCCCCTTGAAAGAGGCCACAAATTTTCCGCTAGCATCCTCCCAGACATAGTCACCGCATTTACGGTATAAAGCCTCCAGATAATCTCTTCTCAACTCTGTATCCTCCCGAATCCTTTCATAACGTTTTCCTATACACTCCAATAGCTCTTTCAAGGCCTCCCGGATATCCAATTCTTTACCCAATAACTGAAAGAGAGAGACCGGATTGGGAGCATCCGAATAAAACTGCCGCTGATTGATATTGATACCAATCCCGCAGAGGGAAGTACGGATAAAAGCACCAGCTATTGTATGTTCAATCAATATTCCCACCATTTTTTGTTCTCCCACATACACATCATTTGGCCATTTTACACAACATCCCTGCACATATTTACGAATAAAATCCCGACATCCTAAAGCAATCACCATAGATACGGCAAACTGCTGCACAGCCTGCAATCTTTCAGGACGGAACACGACGGTAATCGAGATATTCTTCCCGGCTTCACTTTCCCAGCTGTTTCCTACTTGTCCTTTGCCTTTTGTCTGCCGGAAAGTAAGAACAACCGACCGGTCTTCCAGTCCCCCTTTCAACAACTCGGCAGCCTTCGTATTCGTCGAATCCAATTCCTCAAATTCCAAGATCTGAAAACCAAACAGATCGTATTTTTTCATATCTTTTACTTTATTGCCTTCTTTACCTTTTACCTTTACACACTTCACCACGCGAATCTAAAAACTAAATTTTCATTTAGCAATTATTTTTAAATTTTTAAAGATCTGAATATAAAAAATGCATCCAACAGTCTGTTTAACCGTTCAGATGCATTTTCAGAGAAAAACACTTCTATAGAATCAGGAATCAATAATTATCCGGGAATAGTTCGAAATAAGCCTGAGGATGTAAACAGGAAGGACAAACTTTGGGTGCTGTCTTACCGACATGGACATAACCGCATTTCCGGCAATACCATCTGACTTCTTCCGGACGGGCAAAGACGATGTCAGAACGTAAGTTATCCAATAATTTAAGATACCGATTTTCATGCATTTTCTCGACTTCGGTAACGTGTTTAAAAAGAGCAGCCACGGCACTAAACCCTTCATCCGCAGCAATTTGTCCGAACACAGGATAAAGATTATGCCATTCGTCAAACTCCCCTTCTGCAGCTTCCTGCAAATTAGCTCCCGTATCTAATATTGCTCCGGCCGGATAGGCAGCCGTAATTTCCACCATACCCCCTTCCAGATAACTGAAAAAACGTTTGGCATGGGTTTCTTCCTGCAAAGCCGTCTCATAAAAAATTCCGGCAATTTGTTCATAGCCTTCCTTTCTAGCTACTTCTGCAAAAAAAGTATACCGGTTTTTAGCCTGAGACTCCCCGGCAAAAGCTTTTAATAAATTCTGCTCGGTCAAGGTTCCTTTTACTGACTTATTCATTCTCTTAAATTTTAATAATTAATACATTCTTTATTACGTCTGAAACACAGAAGAGTTACAAAACATTTAAATACCTGATTTTTTCTTTCTCTCTAAAAAAGCAATGCTTTTCTCCTTGACCGGAGCGGCCTAAGTATAAATACACATTCACAATAAGCATTTATTCACTTTAACACCAGCTTTTTTAAATATAATTTTGCATACGTAATATTGTGTTCTGAAATCGGGAACAGTAAAAACAACAGGCATGGCTGCATTGATTGAAAAACTAAAAAAGGATATCCATTACATAGAAGGGATGAACAGTTGCATGAATTGCGGTGTATGTACCGCCATCTGTCCTGCCGCCGAATTTTATAATTACGACCCCCGAATGATCGTGGATTCCGTACAAAGGAACGACGAAGAAGTCATTAGTAATTATATAAAATCGGACGTTATCTGGTATTGCGGGGAATGTATGTCCTGCAGAACACGCTGCCCCCGGGGAAACACCCCCGGATTAATCATCATGGCCTTGCGCAAACTGGCCCAAGACGAAGGAACATTTACCTGTTCTGAAAAAGGCAGACAACAATATGCTTTAAAAAAAGTGATAGATACCCATATATTGGAAAGAGGATATTGCGTAACTCCGGACATCGTAAAACCGGAAATGCACCCCGAACAAGGCCCCGTATGGGAATGGGTTTACGCCCACCTGGACGATGTTTACGAGCGGGTACATGCCAACTACCGGAAACCGGGTCCAGGGGCTTTACGGCAAGTGGACGAACAAAGTATGGAAGAGCTCCATAAAATTTTCGACATTACCGGAGGAACAGACTTCCTCAAACAAATCCAAAAATGTTCGGAAGAAAAAGCAAAAGAATCAGGGAAGGATATCGAACAGTATTTTATGTCTGTTTACACAGAAAACAATGGTTCTCACAGCGAATAAACTCAAACGGGCAAGGTAAGAAAACGTATGAATTTACTAGGAAAACAACAAATATGGAAAGACTATCAGAAAGAAATTGCTGACGACAAGTATTTTTATGCACGCAGTTGTATTCGTCAGACTTTCTTTCCCGGGTCAGAATGGGCTTATCTGGATATTCTCCGGAATAAATTACAGAAAGAGGTAGTAGATGATCCGCGCCATACCACTTGTACGGGCATCGGATATCATTCGGATGTCGTTCCCATAGAGACCATTATGACAGTAGTAGCCCGGCATTTTGCCCTGATGACGGAAGCTGGCTATGAAAATATGACACCCTCCTGTATTACTTCCTTCGGTATCTATACAGAAATTCTGGATACTTGGGAACACTATCCCGAAATAGAGGAAAAAATCAGGGATTTTCTGTGGCAAGCTACGAAAAGGGAATTTAAAAAACCCAAAAACTTAGCCCACACTTCGGATATTATCTATAAATTCCGGCAGAATATAGCAGATTTAGCGGTCTATTCTCTGAAAGATGTTCATAGCGGCAGACCCCTAAGGGGAGTAGATCATATCGGATGTCATTACGCAAAAATGTTTCCGTCCAAAGGAATCGGAGGAGCTGAATTTCCGGCCGTTCTCTCCGGCCTGATTGAAGCCTGGGGAGGAGAACCGGTGGACTACCCGGAGCGACGGCATTGCTGCGGATTTGGCTTCCGGAATTATCTGGTAATGGCAAACCGGGGCTTTTCTGTTGCCAATTCGAAGAAAAAATTCGAATCCATGCAAGCCTATGCTCCGGATTTTATCTTAACCAATTGTCCGGGATGTGGAATGTTTCTGGACAAATGGCAATATACCATCAGTGAAATGGAGGGGATCACTTATGGCCCCGATGGTTATGGAATACCGGTACTCACTTACGAAGAACTGACAGCCCTCCTATTGGGATATGACCCTTGGGAGATCGGGTTACAAATGCATCAGGTCGCCGTGGAACCTCTACTCGATAAAATGGGAATCCGGTACGATCCCGATGCAAAATACCGGAATATACGGGGTGAATCGTTGGGAGAACCGGCCTGTCCCACTTATTTAAAAGTAAAATAGAAAAATATCGGAGAAGCCAGACAAAGCAAGCGGATCGGAAAACGGCAAAGCCGGTACATTCAATCCTCTCCCCGTCAGGAGGTCGAGCAAAAGAACGATATAAATCGAAAATCAAGAAACTATAAACCTGTAATATACACATGAAGGTAATTATTATCGGCGGAGGCCCGGCAGGCTGCGAAGCAGCTTACAGGCTTGCAAACGAAGGCATTCAGGTAGATCTGATCGAAAAGGAAAGTACTACAGGCGGTCATTTAAACAATTGGTACCAGCTTTTTCCCGATAGGAAAAGCGCACAGGAAATAAGTCAGTTATTACGGGCTAACCTGGAACATCCGAATATCCGCCTTCATTTGAATACAGAAGCCCGGAATTTGCAAAAAACAGCAGCAGGACGCTTTTCAGTCCTCCTGAGCGATCAAGGACTGCTAGAAGGAGATGCCCTTTTGCTGACAACAGGTTTTAAGCTCTTTGAAGCCCAGCGGAAAGAAGAGTACGGCTATGGGATATACAATCACGTCATCACTTCGGTAGAACTTGAAAATTTATTTTCGAATCATTTGCTTCAACTACCGGAGGGAAAAAATCCGAAACGCATCGGATTTATTCATTGCGTAGGATCCAGGGATGAAAAAATAGGCAACTGTCATTGTTCCAAATTGTGTTGTATTACAGCTGTAAAACAGGCGATAGAAGTCCGGGAAATGCTTCCCGAAGCTGAAATTTTCTGTTTTTATATGGACATGCGTATGTTCGGGCCCGGTTATGAAGAAATGTACCGCGAAGCTCAGGAAAAATACAATATCAAATTTGTCAGGGGAAGGCTTTCAGAAGCCTCCGAAACCCTAGACAAGCAACTTGTCATAAAGGTAGAAGATACGCTGATCGGAAAGCCGCTTAAAATGACTCTCGATCTGATGGTATTGATGATAGGCATGGAAGCCTCTGAAGGAAGCCGCGAGGCGGTCCGCCAATTATCGCTGAACCAATCCCCCAACGGATTTATTCAATCGGCAGATCCTCACTACGACACAAACCGAAGTAATCAAAAAGGAATCTTTCTGGCCGGATGCAGTACGGCTCCGATGAACCTGACCGATACCCTTACAGATGCCCGCTCTGCCGCTTGTGAAATAGCTGCTTATTTAAAACAAATTTCCTCTTCTAAATAATCAAATCGAATGACAACACTTTGGGGTTACTCAATATCGGAAACCAGAAGTATCGATTACGATAAAAATGATAAAACTTTTGCCTTTTACCTGGCAGAAAAAGTACCCAGCAGCAAGCTCTGCATCGGCTGCGGAAGCTGTACCGCCACTTGTACAGCCGGAAATCTTACGGAATTTAATATCCGTAAGCTCCAGATGCTGGTAAAAAGAGGAGAAAATCAGGAAGCCTTGAACAATTTATCGAAATGTATGCTTTGCGGCAAATGTCTGCTGGTATGTCCCCGCGGTGTAGATACCCGGAAAATGATACTGACGCTGATACAATACCTGAGAAAATAAATGGAGAATTTATATCAATAGAAAACATTTTATGTACTACGATCATTTTGTACTACCTTTTACTATCGGCCTGAATGTATTGATTATCTTTTTGATTGTCAAATACATCAGATGGATCAGAACCTTTTCCCGTCAGGAAAAGAAGCTGATTTTAAAAGGCATGTTCAGTGTCAAAACCCTGAAAGCGATAAAAGAAACTTTTCTGGAAAGCCTGGTACATCATAAAATATTCCGGACAAATCCTTTTCTGGGCTATATGCATATGTGTTTTGCTTTAGGTTGGTTTCTGCTGATCGTAATGGGGAAAACAGAATCCATGGTCTATCATACAAGTGCTCTGAATCCTCCTTATTTCGCTATTTTTTTCCGCTATTTTCATCCGGCAAATGAAACTTTTCCTTACAGCAATGTCTTTGCTTTTATCATGGACCTGATTTTGTTATTTATCTTGTCCGGACTTTTTCTGGCGCTAGCCAAACGAATTTCTTCCCGTATTGTAGGCTTGAAAAAAGCGACCCGCCATAGGCCTTTGGATTTACTGATTCTGACTGTACTATGGCTTATTTTCCCCTTACGGTTTTTAGCCGAAAGTTTTACGAGCGGACTCCGGGGAGGAGGAAGCTTTCTCACACATACGGCCGGCGATGCCTTCTCTACATTTTTACCGCTGGACGCCTTAGCTTATCCCGCCTGGTGGGCTTATTCCTCTGCCTTGGGGTTGTTTTTTCTATTATTACCTTTCTCCCGGTATATGCATATACCCACAGAAATAGTCTATATTTTCCTCAAAAATTGGGGGATCCGCCAAGGAAAAACATTTAACGCCTTTAGCGAAATCCAGGTTTATTCCTGCTCCCGCTGCGGAATCTGCATCGACCGTTGCCAATTGAATACCTCCCTCGGATTGAACGACACACAAGCCGTATACTTTCTGAAAAAAATACGTCACGGAAGAGATTATTCTGTACAACAGGAAAATTGTCTGATGTGCGGACGCTGTGAAGCCAGTTGTCCGGTAGACCTCCGTCACAACGCTTTGCGTTTAAGTAAACGTCCGGATCTGATCCGAATCACCAAAGACACTTATAATTACGTCAAACCACTCTCTTTCACCCCGGCTAAAGTAGCTTATTTTGCCGGTTGTATGGGACATCTTACTCCCGGCGTTATCCGGGCCATGCGCCTTCTTTTTCAAAAAGCAGGTGTCTCTTATACCTTTATAGACGAAAATGGCGGAGTGTGTTGCGGACGTCCCATGCTTCTCTCCGGAAATCAAAATGCAGCCTCCGTTATCGTAGAAAAGAACAAAGCTATCCTGCAAGCCTCAAAAGCAGAAATTCTGGTCACCTCCTGTCCGATATGCTACAAAACATTTAAAGAAGAATACGGATTACAAATGCAGGTCATGCATCATACGGAATATATCGACTATCTGATACAACAGCACTACTTAATCCCCCGCCCCTCCGAATGGCGTACGGTTTTTCACAATCCCTGCGAATTAGGTCGCGGAAGCAAAGTATACGCAGCCCCCAACCGTATCCTGCAAGCGGTAAGTCAAAAAATAAATACGCCCTATGATGATGAAAATTCTCTTTGTTGCGGAGGATCTCTGGCCAATACTTATATTTCCGGAGCACAACGTCACCGCATCAGTACGGATGCTCTCCGGATCTATACGTCCTATCAACCCGACGTACTCGTGACGGCTTGTCCGCTTTGTAAAAAGACGTTCGCTAAAAAACCCGATGCAATACCGGTTAAAGATATTGCCGAAATTGTGGCTGAAACCTGCTAAATAAACACACTTATGATAAAGCAAAACATCCTGGAGACCATAGGGAATACCCCCATGGTCCGAATAAACAGATTATGTACTAAAAAAGACGTCAACATCTATGCAAAGCTGGAAGGTTTTAACCCTACCGGAAGCATCAAAGACCGGATTGCCGTCCAGATGATTGAACAGGCGGAACAGGAAGGGAAGCTGAGTCCGGGTAAAACCATTATCGAACCGACTTCCGGAAACACTGGAATCGGTCTGGCCATTATCGGCATCGTAAAGGGATACGAGGTAGAGATTGTAATGAGTGAAGCTGTTTCCGTGGAACGCCGCAAGATTATCCGTTCTTACGGAGGTAGAGTCATCCTCACCCCCGCTTCGGAAGGTACAGACGGAGCCATTCGAAAAGCACGCCAGCTGGTGAAAGCAAATCCCGGTAAATATTTTATGCCGGATCAATTTTCAAATGCCGGAAATTATCAGGCTCACTATGAAAATACAGCTCTTGAAATCTGGCAACAAACCAAAGGCTGTATCGATTATTTCGTCAGCGCACTGGGAACTTCCGGCACGATCATGGGCATATCCAAATTCTTAAAACAGTGTAAACCGGACATCAAAATTGTATGTGCCCACCCGATCAAAGGACATTATATACAAGGATTAAAAAACATGGAAGAAGCTATCGTACCAGCCATTTACGATCCTTCCCGTATAGACATCCAAATTATGGTCGAAAGTGAAGAAGCTATCGCCATGGCCCGGCGGATCATCGCCGAAGAAGGAATTTTCGCAGGGATGAGCAGCGGAGCAGCCATGGTAGCAGCCCTGAAAACTGCCGAACGCATTGAAAAAGGGAATATCATTGTGATCTTTCCGGATCGGGCCGAGAAATACCTGAGCACGGTTATGTTTGAAAATCTGAGTGATTTCTGATAAAAATTCTTTGACAATAACAATACCTCCTCCGAAACTCCTTTGCCCGGAAATGGTATAGCTTAGCTGTTCGGATGCGAAAAAGTTTTACCATACACATAAAAACGCCCCTTTTTCCGCAATCTATGCCTTTTTATAACTCCCGGACTTATCATCGCTGCAGTACTGAAAAAGAAAACACCCTTATCGATTTCCGTACCTTCATCGAAACTACAAATCCAGCAATAGCCTCTCATGCTTCCGATAGTGACGAAAACGCAATCTGAAAAACAACTTTCTTCTTCACTGAAAAAGAAATTATCGAAGCCCCTTACGAACTGCCGGTCACTGCCGGACAAATAAACGAATAAACCTTCCGGAAAGAAAAATCAATCTTCAATCTCTTCCTTTACACCCGCGATCTGCTCTACATTCATATCGCTTTCATTCGCATTTCCGGCTACATCATAATGCTGAAGAGGATTCGTCGCCAATTCTTCATTTTGCAAGCGGTTGTTGTATACATCTATCGCCAGATAAAGGGCATTCCGCAAAGCAGATTCATCCGCTTCTCCCTTCCCTACAATATCGTAGGCCGTACCGGTAACGGTAGAGGTATAAACCACAGGCAAGCCCGTCATTAATACGGCACCTTCGTATCCCTCTATGGCTTTAAAAGGAATCATTCCCTGGTCATGGTATAAAGCCAGTATCGCATCAAATTTTTCAAATTCCATACCACTGAACAAATTATCAGCAGCATAGGGGCCTAAAGCCATAATTCCGTTTTCCCGGGCTCTTTCCAAAGCCGGAAGAATTATATTTTGTTCTTCTTCTCCAAAAGTACAATTTTCCCCGGTATGCGGATTCAAGCCTAATACTGCAATTCTGGGTTTGCGGATGGTAAAATCTTTTTTCAGGCAATTGTCCAGCATTTTCAGCTTCTTTCCGATATGTTCAGCAGTAATATGAGGAGTTATCTCTTTAAAAGGGATATGGGTGGTCACAAAACCGATTTTCATTTTTGCCCCCACCAGCAAAGGCATAGTATCTTTTACCCCATAGCGGGCAGCCAAAAAAGCCGGACAGCCCGACGCATTTTCCAATCCAAACGATTTCACGTTTTGAGGGGCTGCCACCACTGCATCTATTGCATGCTGGTCCAGCGCATCCAAAGCCTCTTTCAGGGCAATCATAGCCACTTCGTCCCCTTCTTGAGTTTCCTTGCCCAACTCTACTTTTACAGCATCGTCTACACAATTGATCACATTACAACGCTTCGCGTTGGCCTCCTGGGGGGTTTGTATACTATTCAGATTAAAATTTTCAATATTCAGTGTCTTTCGGTGATAAGCAGCTACTTTAGAAGATCCATACAGTATAGGTGTACAAATTTCACAAATCCGGTTTTCTGCCGTCATCTTTATAATCAACTCATAACTAATACCGTTCACATCGCCGTGAGAGATTCCTATTTTTAATCTGTTTTCCATGTTCCCAATACTTTTTAAAGCTTACAAAGATAAACTAATTTTAATTTCTCTTTTAGCATTCCACACGATTTCTTTTAAAATAGCGTTGAATTCTATTTCTTATAACGCAAAAAAGAGGCTCCCGCCTCTTTTTTACTTCTGTTATTTTCTTTATCGCAAAAGAAATCAATTATTTTTATTGCTTTCTTTCCGCTCTGGTTTCGGCAGTAACGCTTTACGGGATAAACGCAATTTTCCGGTTTTCTTGTCTATTTCCAGCAATTTCACCTGAATTTTATCCCCTTCTTTCAAAACATCTTCTACCTTCTCAATACGTTTATAATCAATTTCCGAAACATGGAGTAAACCATCTTTTCCTGGCAATATCTCCACAAAAGCGCCAAAAGGCATAATCGATTTCACAGTCCCTTCATATACCTCGCCTTCCTCCGGTCTGGCAACAATAGCCCTGATCCGGTTCAAAGCGATCTGAATGGATTCGGCATTAGAAGCGGATATATCGATAATCCCCTTATTATCCACCTCTTCGATATTGACAGTAGCCCCTGATTTCTCCTGAATATCCTGAATAATTTTTCCACCAGGTCCAATGACAGCTCCAATCTGATCTTTATCGATAATAATAGTCTGAATACGGGGAGCATGCGGCTTCAATTCCGGACGAGGTTCCGGTAAGGTTTCCCGGACAATATTCATAATGTGTAGACGTCCCCGTTTCGCTTGTTCCAAAGCTTTTTCCAAAATCTCATAAGGCAGTCCGTCCACTTTTATATCCATCTGAGTAGCCGTAATTCCATCCACCGTTCCGGTTACTTTAAAGTCCATATCTCCCAAGTGATCTTCATCTCCCAGAATATCTGACAGCACCGCATATTTTTCACATCCCTTATCTGTAATCAGTCCCATAGCAATCCCCGTAACCGGCTTTTTCATCGGTACACCGGCATCCATCAAAGCTAGCGTTCCAGCGCATACAGTCGCCATAGAGGAAGATCCGTTGGATTCCAATATATCGGATACCACCCGCACTGTATACGGAAAATCTTCCGGTATCATGCGTTTCAAAGCCCGGTGAGCCAAATTTCCGTGTCCGATTTCCCGCCGTCCTACTCCGCGGCTGGCTTTTGCTTCACCTGTAGAAAAAGGAGGGAAGTTATAATGTAACAAAAACCGCTCTTTTCCTTTTTCTGTGGCTTCGTCAATAATCTTCTCGTCCAATTTAGTTCCCAAGGTAACCGTAGACAAAGACTGCGTCTCACCACGGGTGAAAACAGCAGAACCGTGAGGTCCAGGCAGATAGCCCACTTCACACCAAATCGGCCGGATCTGCTCAGTCGTCCTGCCGTCCAAGCGAACACCTTCATCCAATATCATCCGGCGCATGGCTTCTTTTTCCACATCGTGATAATAACGGGCCACCATCATCTTTTTAGCTTCTCTCTCTTCTTCAGGCAAGGTTTCCATATATTCCTCACCTACCTGTTTCAGCAATTCTCCCCTCAGGTGTTTATTGGCATTGCATTGACGGGCCACATCGTAAGCCTTCTGATAACATTTATCCCATACATCTTTCCGCAATTCCTCGTCATTCACTTCATGACAATAGGTACGTTTCGTTTTGCCAACAGCTTCTGCCAATTCCTTTTGCACCAGACATTGCTCTTTAATGGCTACATGAGCAAACTTGATGGCATCCAACATCTCTTTTTCAGACACCTCACTCATTTCTCCTTCTACCATCATAATATTTTCGTAGGTAGCCCCTACCATAATATCCAAATCCGCCTCTTTCAACTGAGAACAAGTCGGATTGATCACATATTCCCCCTGAATACGGGCCACCCTTACTTCTGAAATCGGTCCATGAAAAGGGATATCACTCACGGCAATAGCAGCAGAAGCAGCCAATCCGGCCAGTGAATCCGGCATTGATTCTTCATCCGCCGAATACAAAGTCACTTGTACAAAAGTCTCTGCATGATAATCGTCCGGGAATAAAGGTCTCAACGCCCGGTCAATTAAACGGGATACCAATATTTCGTAATCCGAAGCTTTTCCTTCCCTACGGGTAAATCCTCCGGGGAAACGTCCTATAGCGGAAAACTTCTCTTTATAATCCACCGATAACGGCATAAAATCCACATCCGGACCCGCTTCCTGAGCAGATACCACAGTCGCTAATATCATGGTATTGCCCATCTTCAACATCACAGCACCGTCGGCTTGCTTAGCCAACTTTCCTGTTTCCAAGGTAATTACTCTTCCGTCCTGAAGCGTAATACTTTTTTCAATAACATTCATAATTTAACAGTTAAAATAATTCATTTTAACGGAACTCTTTTATTAGATATGCAATCTCACCCAAATAAAACTGTTCAGATGAATTAAAATTGCAAGGGAGGCTTGGAGGGAGGTATAAATAAAAACAAGCCCGGGGAAGAACCCGGGTTTGTCCGAAACGTATGCTTATTTACGCAAATTCAACGCTTTAACGATAGAACGATATCTTTCAATATCTTTTCTTTTCAGATAATCCAACAATGCTCTACGTTTTCCTACTAACTTGATCAAGGCACGCTGTGTCCCAAAATCCTTGTGATTACTCTTCAGATGTTCAGTTAAATGACTGATACGGTAGGAAAATAAAGCTATCTGAGATTCGGCAGAACCAGTATCTTTATTAGACTTCCCGTATGAAGAAAAAAGCTCTTCTTTCTTTTCCGCTGTTAAATACATAATTTCTAAACCTTTAAATAATTAATATCGTTAAACGGCGCAAAGATACACTTTATTTTTATCTGGCACAATTTTTCTTCTGGAAAACAAAGGATTATTTTGTATAATTTCTCTTGTATCCTGTGTTCATTCCCTTCTTTTATCCGATGGATATTTTCTGATTTTCTTGTTTTTACCCTTAAAAAATTCCTAATTTATCGTTTTTCATCTCTTTCTGTTTTTCTTTTTTCTTTTCTATTTCTATTTTTGTGACATCTCTCACCACTCTCGCAGAAAACAACAACAATAATAAAGGAAAACAAATGAAAAGGGTTATTTTAATGTTATTTTTTCTTTTACCCCTGTTTTTATTCGGACAAAGGGCAAAAATAGAATTCGAGACGACAATGCACAATTTCGGAAATATCAGTGAAAGCGGCGGAATGGTCTCCTATGATTTTGTTTTTAAAAATACAGGAAATAGTCCGCTGATTCTGACAGAAGTAAGGCCCAGTTGCGGTTGCGCCACTCCCCAGTGGAGCCGGAAACCGATTCTCCCCAACGAAACAGGTAGTATTAAGGTGAGCTTCAATCCTAAAAACCGTCCTAATTCTTTCCTGAAATCCATTACGGTAAAATCGAATGCGGAAAATGCGATTGTATCTTTAACAATCAAAGGAAAAGTGTTCAGCGGCGCCGCAGATCCCTATGCAGACTATACTCATTCCATAGGTTCCCTTAAAACCCGTTCCCATTACCTAAATTTAGGCAGTATTTACAATACGGCAACTGTCGAAAAAACCATGGATATTGTGAATACAGGAACCCGTCCTGTCAAAGTCAGTATCCAGCCGGCCGGAAATTATATCCTAGCCTCCGTAACTCCAGAAACCCTGAAAAGCGGTGAAAAAGGAGAAATCCATATTACTTATTATGCAGCTCAAAGAAAGGACTGGGGATTTGTAAACGATCAAATGGAATTACAAACCGATACCGGAGACAAAGGTTCCCTCGGTGTGGTGGCCAATATTTGTGAAGATTTTTCTGAATATAAAAATAATCTTTACCAAAATGCTCCTCAAGCTGTATTTTCAGAAACAGATATAAATCTGGGCATACTGAAAAAAAACACAACCAAAAAACAGGAAATCTATATTCAAAATGCAGGAAAATCCGAACTGATTATCCGGAAAATAAAAACTTCCGACGATCAAATGCTCACGGTGGTCCCCGCAAAAACGATTATTAAACCGGGAAAGAAAATCAAAGTAACCCTAACGCTGAATACAGACGATATAGCAGGAAGAAAAGTAAAAATCGTATCTTTCACCTTAAATGATCCGAAAAATACAATTGTCACCTGTAAATTAACCGGAAATGTGCAGTAATATAAAAATTGTCATTCTTTTGTCCAGCCTTTTACTTGGACATCTGGGTTTTGCCCAGAAAGGAACGCTCAGTTTTGAAAATAAAGATATACTCCTGAATGATTTAAAAGCTGACGATACGCCTACGACTGTCTGCTATCGTTTTACAAATACGGGAAAAGAGCCTGCCATTATTTCACGGGTAACGTCCGTTACTTCTCAGATCAAGGCGGAATGGGAAAAGAGTCCGATTGCACCCGGCCAGTCTTCCATCCTGAAAATTTCTTTTCCTTCCACCTCTTTTCCCCTCCAGTTTTCCTATCCGATCCAGGTGTTTTCCAATACCACAAACCCTTTGGAAAAGCTCTCCATAAAAGGTAATATCGTAGATAATCCCGACAAACCGTTTCTGCTATACCGATATAGTATGAACGGATTACACTTTCGCTCTTCCCATATCGATTTTCAAAAAGTATACAGCGGAACCCTCAGGCAGGATACCGTCTATTTTTATAATGCACTGGATAGTGAAGCCCAATTATCTGTCCTTTACGCCCCTTCTTATCTAGATATCCAAATCCCGGAACAGATCGGACCCAAGGAAAAAGGCAGATTAATCCTGACTTTCGACGCTATTGCCAATAAAGAATACGGTTATGTATATGACAACGTCATTTTCCTGATCAACGATGAAAATTCCTACAGAAACCGCCTCTCCGTAAGCGCCAATATCGCTGAAGATTTTTCAAAACTCAGTCCGGAAGAATTAGCAAATGCCCCTGTAGCCCATTTCCGAGAAACAACACTCTCTTTTGGGAAGATCAAACCCAAAGAAAAAGGGAAATGCGATTTCATTTTGGAAAATCGGGGGAAATCGGAATTGATCATCCGGAAAACCAAATCCAGTTGCGGTTGTACAGCCGTTATTCCCGGAAAAAATACAATTGCTCCCGGAAAATCCATGTCGATCCGGGCTATTTTTGACCCTACCGGAAAAAGAGGCCACCAATACAAGACGATCACAGTCCTTACCAACGACCCGAAAAATCCCGAAATCACCCTTACGATAAGCGGTAATGTCGAGAAATAATATCATTACAAAAATTAAAGCATCACTTCTATAGAAATTAAAATATCAATTACTTTCTTAACTCTTTATTGTCAATTTTATTTTTATATTTATAAATATTATAATTTAGTAAAAATTTCATAATAACAATTATTTAACGAATAGTAAATTATTTTTAACATTCAAATTATATTCATTAATATATATTTATCATATTAATTAAATTAATAGTGCAGTGTTGAATAAAAGTGATAAAAATCAAGGAAGTGCAGGTATAAGATTAGCACAAGAATTAATGGTAGATATTATGGGAGCATTAATTCCTGGTGTTCTATTTCTATTTTCTATCGTAGTAAGTGGAGTATTTCCTATACTTACATTTTATGGCCTTTCTTTTAACCTTAATCAAACAAGTACTAAAACAACTGGTCTTGAATTCATGCAAGGATGGTTTTGGCTAGTTATTTTTCTTACTTTTCTTATACTAGCCTATACGATAGGGCTTATTTTTTATCGATCAGATATCAAAATTCCTGATAAAAAAGGTCTTCTTAAACAAAGAAAAGAATTTATAAATAATTTTTGCAAGGAATTAAAAAATGAAAATTTTGAAAATTCAAATAAAAAATTATTCAAATACGTTTTAAATAAATTAATACAAGAGATAAAATATTTATCTGAATTCCCAGAAGATTTATGTGAAAATAAATCAAAAACTCTAGAACGTTTTTTTGGCATGAATACTAAGGATTTTGAAAATTTGATAGAAGAGTTAAAAGCAATTAGTGATTCCTCCTCTCCTTTCCTCTCAAGCGAGCTAAAATGGAAAAATAAAATTTTAAAAATTTTATTTCCTCATTCTGAACAAGATATTGAATGTTCTGAAAATACTATTATAAAAGAATATACTACAATTATTGAAAAAAAATTAAAGAACTTTATTAAAAAAAATGAGAAACCAACAAAAAATGAGAAACAGGAACTAACAAAAAATGAAGAACAGAAACTAATAAAAGATAAAGAACAGGAACTAATAAAAGATGTTATTATATTATATTGTATTTTAGATATGCAATGTGAATGTGCTTGTGCTACAGCTAACAGATGTAATTTTCCTTACATAAACTATTACAAATATTTATTAAAAAGAAATGAAATAGATTTACTGTCTGAAGTTTCTTGGTATTTGCCTAATGCTCGTAGTAAAAATAAAATAAATCGATATAAAATATTCATTCAAACTCATCAGCCTAAAACTTACTTTATTATTACTAAAAATGAATCGCACATTCGAATGGCAGCCTCTTCTTGGTATGTAGCCAATACACTACTTCCCTATACGATTATACTAACTATATTATTTTTAACACCTCTAATTGTAAATCTTATATTTAATAAATATAATTTATCTATTTTTTCAGAGTATAGTATATATAATTCAGAAAATGCATCCTCTTTAATAGCCTTTCTATTTCCTCTTTTTATTTTCTTTTTATTAATAATAATGAAAAAAAAGATTGTAACTTTTATCCATTATCAAAGATTAAGAGAAATATATCATACTTTAATTATTTATAAAGAATGCCCGAAAAATAATAATAAATGATAAAAATATTTTATGCAAAATACTAAAATTTTAATTTACAATTTCTAGTAAAAATCAAAAACTCGTCTTTAATACTATGGAGGAAACTATTGACTCAGAATATTCTCAATTATTCTTTAAACATTCACTCTACAATCATCCTTTTGATCACTTTCAGATTGTGGGTGTAGCGTTTTAATTCTTCATTGAAAATTCCCTGGTGATCCACACGGTCTACTCTTACCCGTCCGGAAGCATGTATAATCCGGTTTTGCTCCCATAAAATACCGACATGGGTGACATCCGTCTCATCTCCAAAAAAAGCCAGATCTCCGGGTAAGGCTTCTTCTATAAAAGAAAAATTCTGCCCGCAATTGACTTGTTCCGTAACCGTACGGGGCAATTTCATCTCGGCCATCCGGTAAGCCATCTGGACCAGTCCGGAGCAATCTATCCCATAAGGAGAACGACCTCCCCATAAATAAGGAGCATTATAATATTTTAAAGCATATTCTATAATCAACTCCCGCAAACTATCCATTCCGACATTACGGGGTTTCGTTACCAAAGTATAGGAGTCTTCCCCTATTGAAAAATGCTGTTTTTCCGCCTCAAAAAAAGGCAGTACACTACCCGCCACAATCAACTTATTTCCATAATCCCCCTCCTTCGTCACGATATTGAAAACTTCCGTTGTCAGCATCGGCTGTTCCTCGGTATACCGAGCGGCATACTCGTCAGTCACAGGCAAATACATATTTCGACTGATCCATCCTTCCGTGTCGTCTACCTGCAACCTGACCAAGAGCCATTTGTCCGTAATTTCCAGTATTTCAAATAATTCCCCGAATAAGATTTGTGAAATCATTTCACTTCTCTCCGATTGTTCTTTCCGTACCGGAACTATACTTAAATCTGCAATACCAAATGCCATACCGACGATTGATTAAAAAGAATAAACAGAACAAAATTAATAAAAATTCAGATTCCCGAAAGTTATTGGGGAATATAAGGATTTACCCGTTGCGTCCATTTTAACCGTCGGTAAACTGAATTGATATAAGGAAATTCTGTCTGAGGAATATAAATTGTAAGTCCAGAATAAGCCTCGATAGCTGAGTAGGAATAAGTTCCTGCAGAATAATAACCCGGGGTATGCGCTTTATAAATGACACAATCATTCACCATTTTGGTGAATTCGTCAAAACGTTCCGGATGAAGAGCCTTGATATAATCTCCCAAATCAAAATACAATTTGTTCTTTCCGTACCCAAAACGTTGAATTTGTTCTAAATCAACCTGCTGCTCCCCATTTATATTCTCTAATAAAGTCCGGGATAAAGCTACCCAAGGTTCCAAAGCAGACATCTTAAATACGCTCACGGTTGCCGAACGCATGCTTCCGCTCTGCCGATTAAAATAATCATAAAAATCCCGGGCAACAGCCACTACATCCGGTTGTTCTAACATCAAATGAGCCATCATATTGCGATATACAAAGCCCGGCACTAAAACCTCTGCAGGCGAACTGATCAGATAATCCGTTTTGTCTTTCAGTTCATAAACGACTTCTGCCCCCGCCATAAAGCAAGCATCCAAGACAATAAAATCCATTTTTACCGGAATCGCTTCTGCAAAATCCCATAATTCCATATCCTTCTCCCCATCGTTGATGATTGTCCGGGGACTGGCCAACGTACCGGAAGGCAACCAACCGGATGCGTGAGATAATACGATCAGCCCATAAGAAGCAGCAGGATAATTTCCGATAATTTCCTCCAGGACCTGACGGAACACTTTCGGACTGGCAGAATTCTGCTCCGGATATTGTTTTAACCGCTTGGCTACCGCCCGCCCTTCTTCCCATACAACCTCCGTCAGATAAGGTAAACCATCACCGGATCCCGTCAGCGGCTTCTGAGGATCAGCATATATAAGCAAACGTCCTTGAAAATTTTTGTCCCATCCTTGGGTCAAACTCTCAATTTTCTCTCTATCCTCTCCAGTAAAATTGTTGTCAACTCCTAAATAAACAATAATCGTCCTGTCTGTATAAACAGGGTTCTCCGAAGCAGGATCATGACATCCGAATAAGCTGCATATTCCTATAATAGCAATAAAAAAAATAATCCGCATAGTCTCTTTCTAAATTAGAATTCGAGTATACGGATTATTTTTTAAAAGTAAAAGCTTTTTCAAATTTTTTCAACAGCTACCCGGTCATTCGTCAATTTAGACAGAGCACTTCCCCCAAAACGATATGCTTTCTGATAAAAATTCTTTACCGCCCGGAAGAGGGCCGATACAAAAGCGTCTTTCCGGTTTCCGATAAGGAAGCAGGCACTGCGGCATCCGAAATAGCCCGACGGTAGTTCGGTTTCCGGCTCAGCACAAAATGAATGGTAGCCCCTTCCCGGATATCGTCATAGGTAAGATACGATTTATCATACTTTTTCCCATTCAGATACATTTCCCGGATATAGACATTCTCAGGCGACCAGTTCTGCGTCGTAACCTTCACATGTTTTCCGTTACTCATCCGCATATCGACACTTTCAAGAGCAGGAGAACCAATATTATAAATATTACTGGAAGGCGCTGTAGGATAAAATCCCATGGCATTGAAAATATACCAGGCAGACATTTGTCCGCAATCGTCATTTCCACTCAAAGCATCCGGAGTGTTTCCATAAAAAGTATCCATAATATAACGAATCTTTTCCTGGCACTTCCACGGTTGTCTCAAATAATTGTATAAATAAATCACTTGATGACAAGGCTCGTTTCCATGCCAATACGCCCCCACCCGTCCCTGAATATCATGCGCCCCGGGAATATCATCCGGCAACTCCATTACAAACATACTGTCCAAACGTTCCCGGAATAATTTTTCTCCGGCCTCGTTGATATATCCCTGTACATCGTGAGGTACATACCAGGTATATTGCAGGGTAAATCCTTCTGTAATATCTCCCCAACCATTTACCGAACCGGGCCCCTGATAAGCAATAGGCGCAAAAGGAGTACGCCAATTTCCCTTGCTGTCTCTTCCCCGCATATATTTTGTCTCCGGATCGATCAGATTTTGATAGGCGAGAGAACGATTCAGAAAATATTCGTAATCCCTCTGTTTGCCTAATTTTTTCGCGGCCTGAGCAATACAATAATCATCGTATGCATATTCCAGGGTCTTGGAAACCGATTCTTTCTCTCGGTCAAAAGGAACCCAGCCCAACGAAATATATTCCGGCAAACAATCGTAATGCGGATTCAAAGCAGTGATTTTCATCGCTTCATAAGCCCGTTCGTAATCAAAGCCTTTCACATCTTTTACAATCGCATCTGCAATCACCGAAACGGCATGATAACCAATCATACACCAAGTTTCGTTTCCATAAAACGACCAAACCGGCAGCATTTTTTCTACACTCTTGTCGTAATGAGCCAACATCGAGCGGATGACATCGGCATTTACATCCCGTTGTATTAAATTGAAAAGAGGATGCAATGCCCGGTAGGTATCCCACAAAGAAAATACGGTGTAATTGGTAAAACCCTCCGCCTGACCGATATTTTTATCCAGTTCCCGGAATTTTCCGTCGGCATCCTGAAAAACAAAAGGATGTAAAGCCGCATGATAAACCGAAGTATAGAAAGTTTCCAACTGTTTCTGCGACCCTTTGACGACAAATTTACTCAGTTCTGCATTCCATTTTTCTTCACCGGCTTTTTTTAAGGTCTCAAATGTATGTCCATCTAATTCCCGTATATTGAGCTTAGCCCCCTCTGTACTGACGGCAGAGATAGCAGTCTTTACATACACTTTTTCACCCGTTTCCGTTTTAAATTTCATCCATACTTTTAAATTTTTACCCCAAGCCTCCAAATGACTCCGGAAGCGTTTGGTGTTATACACAACAGGCGTGGTATCCTGCATAATCCCATAGTTTTCAAAAGGACGGGAAAATACAGCCGTAAAATAAATATGCCGCTCGGGGCCCCAACCCTTTACCAGCTTATAACCGGTAAGAGTCGAATCGTTTTCAAAGCGTACATTGCTCCACTCACAGCTCTGCCAAAGGGTATGGTTCAAATCAATCAGAATAAAAGCTTTTTCCGATTCCGGATAGGTAAAACAGAACATTCCGCTTCTCACTCCGGAAGTCATCTCGGCCCTTACACCATAATCTAACAAATCGACTCCGTAATAGTTAGGAGTAGTCCACTCGCGCTCGTGAACATAACGGGAACGATAACCAGCCTCCGGGTGTTCGTGAGTCCCGGGAGTAAATTTAATCTCCCCCGTTCCCGGCATAAAAAGAAAATCCCCCAAATCCGGAATACCTGTACCACTCAGATGAGTCAGACTAAATCCCAATAAAGTCTTATGATCGTATTTATACCCGGCAGCCGCATCATAATAATCAAAATCCGTATCCGGGCTGATCTGGATTCCTCCAAAAGGGATCTGTGCCCCCGGATAAACATTCCCAAAACCGGAAGTTCCCACCAAAGGTTTCACATATTGGATAAGCGGCTGTAAAGCTGTTTCGTTCACCGCCAAAGCCTCCTGAACCATAAACAATAGCAACAACAGGCTCCCTATACCATAATATATTTTTTTCATTTTATTTCTGTAATTATCAATATGAAACTGTCCAAAGCATTTGATCGTTCTGTTGAAGAATGAAAGCTTCGCTGACCAGCCTCCCGGCTTTTTATCTTTCATCAGAACCGAAGTTTCGTTAATCAGGGAAGCGTCAGAAGAACATTGCTCAGGCAGAGAGTGCCGCTCATCTCCTTCCCATTTACACTTTTACCGGATATCCCGATTTAAAGAATAAGGCTTCTGAGCCTCGGTAAAAGTCCGTTTTTTATTCGGGCGACTGCTCATTTCAAAGTATAGCTCTCCTCCCTTCATTAATTCTGCATGGGTAATATAAGCTTTGTCATAAGGTATTCCATTTAAACGCACGGATTTTATATACCGGTTTGTACTGCTTACTTTAGGAGCCTTAATGACTAATTCTTTTCCTCCCTCTAAATGAATTTTCATTTCCCGAAAATAAGGAGCGCCAAACACATATTGATCGGATCCCGGACAAACCGGATAAAAACCCATGGCACTGAAAATATACCAGGCGGACATTTGTCCGCAATCGTCGTTTCCACACAATCCGTCAATATTGTTGCGGTACATACGGTCCATAATTTCCCGTATCCGATATTGCGTTTTCCAGGGTTGGGAAGTCCACATATACAAATAAGCAATATGGTGACTGGGTTCATTCCCATGTACATAATTCCCCATCAATCCTTCTTCAGTAATATCTTCCGTATTGGCATAATATTTTTCAGGTAAATGCATGGTAAACAAGGAGTCCAAACGCTCTACAAATCGTTTATCCCCTCCCATAGCTTCCATCAATCCTTCTACATCCTGAGGCACATAGAAAGAATAATTCCAGGAATTTCCTTCGATAAATCCTTGTCCGTGTGTATCCAAGACGTCAAAATTCTCTTTCCATTTCCCGGCAGCATTCTTCGGACGTATAAATCCCGAAGAAGGGTCTGTCAGATGTTTATAGGCCGCTGCCCTTTTTTTGTAAGTAGCTGCAACTTCTCTTTTTCCCATCTTCTCGGCCATATTGTAAATTGCCCAATCGTCATACCCGTATTCCAGAGTAATAGAAGCAGCACTTCCGCTTTTTTCCAAGGGCACATAACCCAATTTCATATACTCCTTGGTACCATCCAAATAAGGAATTGTAGAACTGTTCACGACAGCTTTCAGGGCTAGCTCTTCTTTCATCGGAATGCCTTTCACATAAGCATCCGCCACCACCGATACTCCATGGTAGCCAATCATACACCAGTTTTCATTGCCCATATGCGACCAAATCGGTAAGGATCCGTGTACACTCTGACTGTAATGAGCCAACATGGAGGCGATAATATCCCGGCTCCGTTCCGGATGCAAAAGATTATACAAAGGATGTAAAGCCCGGTAAGTATCCCAAACCGAAAAGACGGTATAATTGGTAAAGTCTTTCGCTTGATGTATCTCATGATCCAAACCCCGGTAAGCACCATCGCGATCCATATATACCGAAGGGTTGATCAGCGTATGATACATAGAAGAATATAAATTACAAACCTGATCGTAATCTCCTTCCACTTCGATCTGCCCCAATTCTTTTTCCCATTTTTCCTCAGCCGCAGCCCTCAATTGTTCAAAACTTTTCCCCCCTGCCTCCGCTTGAAGATTAGCTAAAGCCCCGGATGCACTTACCGGAGAAAGGGCTACCTTTACTTCCAAAGCCTCTCCTTCCTTCAAATCGAAATCAAAATAAGCAACCACCCGTCTCCCCCCGATCTCAGGGAAATTGTGATAGAGATCGAACTTACGCCAGAAACCGTTGTATAAAGTCTTACCCCTCTCCTTATAACCATAACTCTTTATAGGCTTTGAAAAGGTAATCGCAAAATAAGTATAATTTACGCGCGACCATCCGTTTGTAATCCGATAACCGGTCAGTAAGGTATCATTCTCCACCCGCAAATTGGCCCACAGTACTTTCCCGTCATAATTGTATATACCGTGAATCAAATCCAACAGGATATGGGCCTCTCCTCCCGGAAACGTATATTTATGTACCCCAACCCTCTGTGTGGCAGTCATTTCTGCTCTCACTCCATAATCATCCAACAGAACAGAATAATACCCGGGATGTGCCTTTTCAGTATCGTGCGAAAAACGGGAACGGTATCCCGCATCCGGATTTTCGGCTGTCCCCGGGTTAAATTTCACTTCCCCCACCACAGGCATTACCAGAATATCCCCCAGGTCTGAATGCCCCGTTCCGTTTAGATGGGTATGACTAAAACCAACAATACTCTTATCGTGATACTGATAGCCGGCACAATATTCATAAGCCCGTGGCTGATAAGCCCCCTCTACATTATGAGGAACGGTATCCGTATCCGGACTCAACTGTATTAATCCATTCGGAACACAAGCTCCCGGAAAAGTATGCCCCATTCCATTAGTACCGATCAGAGGATTCACATAATCGATTTTCCTTTGAGCCGATATACTGCCCACACCCATAAAAAGCAGCGTAAACAATAAAACTTTTGATATTTTTTTCATACCATTTATTTATAGCGTTATTTATTTTCTTCTGAAGTCAGAAAAGCCTGATATTCCTGCCACATTCCGTCAATACTCTGCTGCTCCCCAAATACGTATTTTATAGCACCGTCAAAACTCCAGGTTTCCAAATCCCGCACCGATTGATGGAACTTCCGAATAGCATCCGGATCTTTTGTCGTCAGCCATTGGATAAAAAAACCGGTCGTCTTATACCCATCCATCCAGTTTCCACCGGGTTTACGCAAGGTTTTTACATCGAATAAACCAGCTTCTGCCCTCACGGCATCCGCCAAGCCTTCAATACAAGCCCAAAAAGTTTTATTCGTCCCATAACTACCGATATTTTTAGGTTCCTGTTGATAAGCATGTGTCAATTCATGGTATAAAACACCCCGAGTTTCAGCATCCAATTTAAAAAGCGATTCTTCGGCTGATTTTTCAATATGCTGTGTACTATACACAATATGCACCACAGGCGGTTCCCCTCCTTTATAGGAGACCCCATTGAAATTTTTCAGGGAATAATCGATCTGACGTACCTCCGGCATGGGATCACTAGCTTTAAAATATAGTATTTCAGCCACTTTCCGAGTATGGTATTTGATATATTCTTCCGGTATCTGTACCAACTGTCGGTAATATGCACTTCCCCGGGAGGTATCATCCTCATCGGTAAATACCACTTCCGGATAAGCAAAATGCTCCCAGTTTACCGTCAAATTCCGGGTATATAACTCCACCTCCGGAAGCACCACCGTATCCCCTCGGGATACCTCTACCTCCAGCATATAATAATTATAACTCTCCGGATGCTTCACAGCATATAATTTTTCCTGATAACGGGAACAAAAAGCCTGTTCCCGCTGTTCATCTATCACCGCCCAGCTTTTTCCATCCACAGATCCCTTTAATTGCCAGGCAACAGGATCCCGTGACGGAATCTCTCCCGACGACCATATTTTATAAGACTTTACGGCCCCCTCTTGGGACCAATTTAATAAAAACCGATTTCGTTCTCCAACGACACGACACACAGTCGTCAAATCTCCATCCTGTAAAGTTCCGCACTCTTGTGCTTCTTTTCCGCTACAAGAAAAGAACAAAGACAAAACAAAACTTATCCACACCAAAACTTTCATATGTTCAATTTTTTTATCCCTTAAAAATGAAACATACAAAAATAAATAAACTTCTGAATTTTCTTATTTTTTACAAATAAATAGTAATTTTAATTGTATTCGAATCCTCTTCCCCCTTTCAAACCCGATCTTTTTCTACCCGACACCAAATCCTTATTCTTTCCGCAATGAATTAACCGGATGAGAAACTGCTGTTTTCCAAATCAATAAACTAACAGTAAAAAAAGCGATTGCCGCCCTCCAGAGGGACGGACCTTTTTTGCGAAAAACAAAAATCCCGTTGATTACAACTCCCTTCTCCATTTCCTAGGAGCAAAATAACGTAAAAATTACACATTAGGGCACGTCCCTAATGTGTAAAACGACGAGGAATTTTGCTTAAACCGGTAATGACACCTTTTCACGTTCGCGGAAGTATTCTCCTTCGGCTGTGTATAAGATATTTATCCGGTTAAAAAGATTAAACAATAACCCGGAAACATGTTTCATTCCGTTTTTAAAGAATCCACCGGATTTCTCGTGGCCGCTTTCCAGGTTAACACACTCACCGTCAATAAAGCAATAACGATCATAATGACAAAAGCCAACACAAATATCCACCAACTTAAAGTGGTTTTATAAGCAAAATTACCCAGCCAAAGATGAATCATATAATAGACGACGGGACAAGCAATGAGAAAAGCGATAAATAGACGACGGATAAAATCCCGGTTGAGCAATTCCATAATCTGATACTCCGTAGCTCCCATGACTTTCCGTACCCCAATACTCTTTGTCTTCTGTTCGATAAAGAAAGCGACAAAAGCCAATAATCCCAGACAAGCAATAACAATAGCCATAGCTGTAAAAGCCAGCAAACGTTTAGCAAATAAATCTTCTGATCCATATAAACCGGCATAATCATCATCCATAAAACTATACTGATAAAAAGTCTGAGGATAGATCTGACGATAACATTTCTCAATGTAATCCAATGTGGCCTTGCGGTCCTCCGGAGCAATCCGGATATAAGCATCCGCCATTTGCTGGTAATCGTTTATATAACCAAAATACATCGGTTCGATCGGCTGATGCATCGATTTAAAATTAAAATCTTTTACCACCCCGATCTGACGCTCGGAAAGGTAAGAATGATCCGGCGACTCCGCTGCAATCCTTTTCGCCATACGTTGGTTGATAATAAATTTACCCCGGTTTTTAGTCCCTTCCTGAAATTCTTCCCCTTCTATCAACTTTAATCCCATTAAATCCATAAAGTTCTCGTCTATCCAGGTAACAGCTCCTCCGATCTCCTCCCCACTACCCGGTACCCTCAAATGTCCTCCTCTTTCTCCTATATTATAAATCGGCTCTTTAGCAGCGGCTACTTTTACGATAGAAGGGTTCTGTAATAATAAATTCCGGAATTCCGGAAATTTTTCCAATAAAACAGCTTCCCCATGACCTTTTACAACAACTACATCAGTCCGGTCATATCCCGGATCTAAATGTTTTATATATTCGACTTGCTTATTAATCAGCAAAGTAGCAATTATCAATCCAATGGAAACAGCAAACTGTAGTACCATTAACCCTCCTTTTACTCTTTGTAACGCAATGCTTTCATTCCGTTGCGAATTCATAGAATCCAGCCGGTTCATCTGGGTCAGGTAAACGGACGGAAAGATACCCGATAATAAACCACTGAGCAAAGGGATCAAAATAAATAATATTATACCCGCCCATTTATCAATATTCAATACATCTCCGCATCCCAGCCAATCTGATAAATAAGGGAAAGAAATTTCAGCCAATATCCAAGCTATGACCATTGCCAGAAAACAAGTCACAACAGAATCCAAAATAATAGAAGAAATCAATCTTCTGCGGCCCGCTCCCAATGTTCTCTTTACCCCGATAATCCGGGCTTTATCGGCCAGACGGGCAGTAGCCATATTCACATAATTAATAATACTTACCCCCAACACCAATACAGCTATTAAAATCAGAATATTAATATTGGCACGGTTGCCATGTTGCGCAAAGTCAACTTCCGGTGTAAAGTAAAGTTCGTTAAATTCTGAAAATTTTGCCTGAGGCAATTCATCCTGTATATTAGCATCTTCCCATCCAAAGCTTTTTAACTTCTGAGCATACAATTGTCTGTATTTTTCCGTCAATCGGGCCCGATCCACCCCAGGAGTCAATTTGAAATAAGTTTCCCAGTTGGAAGACCACCAAGAATCACTATAACCAGCCTGCCACACTTTATCCACATAATTCAGATTAGTAATCATTTTAGGACGCCTAAGCCCCGGATTATTTATATCTTTGTACACAGCCACCACAGTGGAATGTATAGCCCCACCCAACACCAATTGCTTCCCCAGTGGATCGCTCTCTCCGAATAATTGCCGGGCCATGCTTTCACTCAAAATAACCTGTTCTGTCGTTACTAAAGCATCTTTCAAATTTCCCGCGAGAAGACGAAGAGAAAAAAATTCAGGATAAGTACTATCAGCCAGAACAACATTCTCCTCTACATACTGTTCCCCTATCTCTCCCTGCTGAGGAACGAAAATAGCCATCGACATCTCCAATACCCGGCAATATTGTTTCACTTCCGGTAAATTCCCGGCCAACCAAGAAGCATAAGCCCCGGGAGTGATCCCCCAACTTGCATTTTTCATCCGCACAATATCAGCTCTGTCTACCACATCCTTGTCGTGATTCAATTCCGCCCGTACATAGGTAAATAAAATAATAAGAGCCGTAAAAGCCAATGACATACCGACGCAATTTACAACAAATGAAAACGGTTTATTCCGTTTTTCCCGAATGAATTCTTTCAACTGCAATAACATTTTATTTCTATTTTATAATAAGTACATTTATCTCCTTTTCTCATTTTGGACAAAACTCATACCATACTATATAAATCATTATATATCAAATATCTAAAAATAAAGCAATAACCTAAAATGTCAAATTTATTGACATCATTGTCTATTTTTTAGACAGCTTTTTTAGAAAAGAAATCTTATTTTACACGAAGAAAATTAAAAACAGAAATTCCCTAAAAATTTATTTCTCCCTTCCCGCTCATTTATTCAGCGTGGATCAGTTTATAAATATTAGTATCCTCTCCTACAATCCATACCAGATCCCCCTCCTCAAACCGGGTATTGGCCGTGGGATCATGCAGGGAACTGTCTCCTCTTTCCATACCCACAATCAAGCACTTATACCGTTCCCGTATACCGGATTCCTTGATTGTCTTCCCCAGAAAAGCGGAATTTGAATCGACTATAAATTGACGTAAATTGACTTCACTCTGACTTAAATCACAGTCTTCTCCTGGTACAAGTTGCTGTTCCAATTGACTACCGAATTTTAACAATTGCTCGTCACTTCCTATCACCTGTATGCGGTCCTGCGGAAAGATACGCTCCCTTCCTCCTGGTATATTTATACAATAATTTCCCCGGAATATAGCCACGACTTGTATGCCGAATTGCGTTTTAAGCCCAAGTTCTGACAAAGAACTCCCCGCCCATCTCGAATCAGCCGGTACTGTAAAATCAGCCATATGTAAATCCCGGGACAATAGATTTCCGGCAAAATGCGGCATCGTTTTCCCTTTGGGACGGGCACTGATGTCCCGGATATTTAAATTCCGAAGGAAACGACGCTCAATGAGTATGGATTGTTTTTTCAAATAACGGGAATAGATCATTCCGGCGACAGCCATTCCAGCTATTCCGATCAATAAACCAATCGAAATTTTAAAAAGCGCTGAAATAACAAACATCACAAACAACATGGCCAACACAAACCGAAAAACAATTAAAGATACCAAATATCCCCGATTAAAACGGTTATCCTGCCAGAGGATCTGAAATTCCACCGAATGATTTTTCTTTGCCACAATGGCCCTCAAAAAAGGAGCCATACAAACAATGATAAGGACAGCCGCTAAAATATTTCCCCAGATTCCCGGTATGTGAGTCCGGATAAAAGGCAATAATAAACTGAATGCCAGAATCAATTCTGCAATCAGAATGACAGAATAAACCACCACAATCCGGCCCAAAGCAACCAATAACCTCTTCCAATTACTTTCATGGTTGACTACCTGAGCACCCGAAGTATAACGATCCAATAGTCTTTTCCATTTGACAGGCAGATGCTTTTCGACAAAAGGATAAGCAGGTTCTGCCAATCGCATCATATAAGGCGTCAGAAAGGTAGTAATGACAGAAACAGCCACCACTATCGGATAGAGAAAGTGATCCGTCACCTGTAAACTCAATCCCAAAGAAGCTATAATAAAGGCAAATTCTCCGATCTGGGAAAGACAAAACCCGCATTGCATGGCCACCCTAAGAGGCTGCCCCGCTAAAACGACACCGAAAGTACCCAATAAAGACTGTCCGATTAATACAGTAAATGTTATTAAAATAATCGGCCCTATATATTCCCAGATCATCCCCGGATCCACCATCATTCCTACAGATACAAAGAATATAGCAGCGAATAAATCTTTTACAGGTTTTACCAAATGCCCTATCTTCTCCGCCTCCATCGTTTCTGCTAAAATGGACCCCATGACAAAAGCTCCCAATGCCGAAGAAAATCCGACCTGAGTAGCAGCTACGACCATCAGCAGACAAAGTCCCAGAGAAACGATTAGCAGAGTCTCCTCGTTCATCAAAAGACGCGTCCGCTTAAAAAAAGTCGGGATAATAAAAATACCGATAATAAACCATAACATCAGGAAAAAGCACAACTTCGCGATACTGAAAGCCATTTCCGCTCCTTCAAAATTATTCTTGACAGCCATAGTCGATAGCAAGACCATCAGCACCACTGCTACCAAATCTTCGATTACCAATATGCCTAAAACCAGACCAGCAAATCGCTGAGTACGCAATCCCATGTCTTCCAGCGCCTTATAAATAATAGAAGTAGAAGACATAGCCAACATACCTCCTAAAAAGATGCAATCCATCCGCTTCCACCCCATTGCAGACCCAACCAACATTCCCAATATAACCATACCTACAATAATAGTTATGGCTGCAATAACAGCCGGTCCTCCCACCTTCATCAATTTCTTAAAACTGAACTCCAACCCCAAAGCAAATAATAGAAAGACCACCCCTATGTCTGCCCATGTTTGTATATTGGCTGTATCCATTACAGTAGGCGTAAAGACGACATGAGGTCCGGCAATAAATCCCGCTACAATATAACCCAATACTAAAGGCTGTTTTAATTTTTTGAATATAAGAGTAATAATACCAGCAGAAACTAATATCAGGGCAAGATCAATGACTAATGTAGGTAGATGAGACATATAGAATCATTTAGTATACCATACCTCCTAACTTTTGAATTACAAATTTAGACATTTCAGAAAAATCTTATACCTCTTTTTAATTTTTTCTTTTTATTAAAAATAAATGCAGAACTTTCAAGTTATTCCTGCGTTTAGAATAATGAGAAAAATCAGTTATATGATTGTAACAACGGGCAATATATTACTCATTGGCTCTACTCTTTTATTCGTCAGCCTGATTATCGGACGAACAGGTTACAAGTTGGGCATACCTGTCTTATTATTATTTTTAATTGTAGGGATGATTTTCGGTAGTGACGGTGTCGGCATACAGTTTCACAATGCCGGCGAAGCCCAGTTTATCGGAACGTTATCCCTTTGTATTATCCTGTTCGCCGGAGGTATGGATACCAAAATAAACGATATCCGGCCCATTATTCCTCAAGGAGTGATACTTGCAACGGTAGGAGTCCTGCTGACAACCTTTATCACCGGGTACTTTATTTACTGGCTGATCGGATCTCTATACCCCTCCATGGCTGCTCCTCTGGTAGGCTGTCTCTTGCTAGCAGCCGTCATGTCCTCTACCGATTCAGCTTCTGTCTTTAACATTCTCCGTTCCAAAAGCTTGAATTTAAAACAAAATATGCGCCCTCTTCTGGAGTTAGAAAGTGGAAGTAACGATCCCATGGCTTATATGCTTACCATATTATTACTCCAAATCATCCAGTCCGGAGACATGAGTTGGGGACAGATATTACTCTCTTTCTTTATGCAATTTAGTATCGGTATTATAATGGGATATGTATTAGGACGCATAGCTGTCTATATCATTAATCACGTATGCCTGATGAACAACTCCCTTTATCAGGTGATATTACTCACTTTTCTCTTTTTTACTTTTTCAATAACCGATTTATTAAACGGCAACGGTTACCTGGCTGTATATTTAGCCGGTTTAGTCATCGGAAATCACCGTATTGTTTATAAAAAAAATATAGCCAACTTCTTTGATGGCTTAGCCTGGCTTTTCCAGATCATTATGTTTCTTTCTCTGGGATTGCTGGTTAATCCCAAAGACCTCTGGGGGGTAGCTCATATCGGATTATTGATCGGTATATTCCTGATTTTTATTGCCCGGCCGCTAGCCGTTTTCCTCTGCCTGCTTCCTTTCCGTAAGATGACTTTACCCGGCCGTATTTTTGTATCTTGGATCGGCTTAAGAGGAGCCGTTCCGATTATTTTTGCCACTTATCCTCTTTTAGCAGATATCGAAGGTGCCAGTCAGATTTTCAACATTGTATTTTTTATTACCATACTTTCGCTACTTATTCAAGGCACTACGGTCTCCGGAGCTGCCCGCATGCTCGGCTTAGCACATCTGGCTCAAGAAAAACCGAATGAATTTGATATGGAACTTTCAGAAGATATCAAATCCATTGTTGCGGAAGCCTCGGTAATGCCCGACCTGCTTACCGAAGGAGACCGGCTTCAGGATCTGCATTTCCCCCAAAACACACTCGTCATCATGATTAAACGGTATGAAAACTATTTCGTACCTAACGGCCATACCCGCCTCCTTCCGGGCGACAAACTCCTTCTGCTCTCCGACAATGAAGAAGAACTCCGGCATACCTTAGCCCAACTCGGCATAGAAGAATATACCCTCCGCAGAAACTAATTCTCCTATTTCCGTTCTTCCCCTTTCAAATTTCTGATCCTCTGTCTCTTTAAACTTTTAGTCAACATTTTCCTTCTACCTCTTGCTCATTTCAAATTTAACTTTTATATTTGCACTGCTTTTTCGGGGCGTAGCTCAGTCCGGTAGAGTACACGTCTGGGGGGCGTGTGGTCGCTGGTTCGAATCCAGTCACCCCGACTACTTAAAAAGAATTAATAATCAAAGGGTTGTAAATCAAATAACGAATTTACAACCCTTTTTTCTTGCCTATAAAACAACAAATTTGTGGTGAAATCCATAGAAATAAATAGCAAAAACATAGCAAATTTTTCCATACTATAGCAACAACAAATAAAATTACACATTAGGCACGTGCCCTAATGTGTAATTTTACAGTATTTTACTTCTAAGAAATTCAGATAAAAAAAGATCATGCTCTGAGGATTTTCTGTTTTTTAGCAAAAAAGGTCCGTCCCTCTGGGAGATTAAATTCTTTAAACCTTGCTCTACCAAACCTTATAAACCTTGGTTGCCATTTATTATCTCTGAAATTTATTTATGTATAAATTCTATAAATTATCATTTTTGATGTGTAATTACAAAAACAGTTAAATGTGGGATTTATGTACTTTTAGCAACACTATCTTCTTCAATAAAGAAGTTATTCGGTTCTTTCCGGAACTTTATGCTCCGATTATGTTCTTTGTAAATATAAAGATGGCAAGTGAAAAGAATTAGAAATACTTTTTTTCACTTGCCATTACAAAAGGCGGCTTTTCTATGCCATCCATTACTCCATGAGCACCGGTCTCAAGCAAACGTTTCCGTACAATTGAAAAACTTACGAGACCTAAATTACTTGAACAATGATTCAGGAACCTCACCTGTCCAGCACAGAGGCTTTTCCACTCCAAACAGGTGAAGAATGACAGCAGCCGTATTGACCGTATTGTTTGGCTCTTGCATGGTCATTCCCCCTTTGATACCGGGACCTGTGATTCCCCACGGCACAATCATTTCGTCTTCACTCACTCCCCCATGTCCATAGTTAATGCCCCCATGGTCGGTAAGGAACAAGAAATGGGTGTCTTCCGTCAATCCCTCGGATTTCATCTTTTCCAAAAATTTTCCAATCTCCACATCTGCCTCCTCTATGGATCGGATGTATTCGGGCGACATCCATTTGTGTTTATGTCCAGTATGGTCGGTATGTACAGAGTATAGAAAAACCAAAGAGGGGCTGTTCCGGTTATTCTTTATAAATGAGAATGCTTTTTCGATGTTAGGCACATAAGCGTCGTTTTCCAAAAAACTTATTTCATCCAAATACTTCTTGTTATAAGGATAAATCAAGTTGGCCCAGTTGTAATAAAATGCTGTCTTTAGGTCCGGCTTGTGTTCTTTCAGAACCTCGAACACAGAAGGATAATAACCGTCTGCGTCTGTTTCTATTGCCGGCAACTTAAACTTATTAATTTCCCATCCATTGTCTACTACCCCATGCAATTCCGGTCCGCTTCCTGTCAAATGGCTCGTCCAGTTGGGTAAAGTGACCGACGGCATCACCACCCTTGTTTCCAAAGAAAGGGTTCCCTGAACCAAAAGACTATCCAAATGAGGTGTTCTGGCTTTACGGAAACCTTCCACACAAATACCATCCAAAGATAACAAGACCACTCTTTGGGCATTTATTTTTTTCTTTCTCTTTTTCGAAGGATTTGAAGGATTTTCCGCTATGACTGACTGGAATGGCAAAGACGATGCTCCTACTGCCAACATTCCCAATAACCCCTGCTTTAAAAATTTTCTTCTTGAGTTTTCCATAACTATAAACCTATTTGTAACAAAATATTAACAACATCCTATTCTTCACTACGATAGAATAAGGAGTGAAAAACAGGACCCTATCAACAACATACTTCATTTATTATTTATGTTCTGCAAACATACGTTAATTATTTCAGAAACGCTTAGGCCGCCATTCCGAATTTTGTCCTAAAGCCAGATTTAAAGTTAATTCAACGAACATCCTTTCCGGATGCTGGACAATCATATTTCTTATTCGAAAACTGATGAGAATGCCACTTTCAGGTACATAAAAGAAGATGCCATGTGCAGAATACAGTAATCACATCTCTTTGCCCAGGATATTATTCCTTAGGTAAAGTACAATATGTTTCACAAAGAAGCGATTGCCCATACAATCCAAAAGTTCACGGCACAAATAATGGAATATGGCTTGATAGTTGGAAATTTACCCAAATCTGTCTATGATTATGGAAGGTATCTGAAACTTTTAGAAGACAGATGACTTTTTGCTGCACAAAATGTTTTAGAACACAAAAAACATTCCGAGAAAACAAAAAGTGAGGCTGAAGAACTTTTTATTGTTAAACAGCCTCAATTTTCCACCTTTAAAAATAGGATATGACACAGAGACTCAAAATTATTCTATGCCCAGTTTCCTTTTCAATTCTTTCGACAAAGCATCTTTGTGGATCATAACCGATATTGTTTTATAAGCCACATAAGGATAGGAAGCATAAAGGTAACCATCGTACTTGTTGTATTTTCCCCAAGAATTTTTAACGATAAAATAAGGAGTACCGTTCTGATCTTTGGCTTTTCCTACAATATGCATACCGTGGTCGTCGGTAGTCTGATAATTGTCAAAGGCTTGTTGTCGCATTTCCTGAGTGATTTCTTTCTCACTACAGGGCTGTTGAATAAATTGCCGTTGCCGATCTTCTTGGGGCAATGACACCCATTTCGTAATTTCAGCATCCTTCATTTCTTTGGTATCGAATGTAGGAACAACAGCGATTCCATTGGTAAATCCTTTTTCAGACAAATCCGCAGCCCAAGCAAAAGTAAATCCTTTGTCAACTGCTTTATCCAAAACGGCTATAAATTCGTCGAGCGGAAGATTATAAGTATTTCCGTTTAGCCAATTATCCGGTACTTCGATAACAAAGGAAGTATAATACGGATGGTGGCTAAAAGAGGTTAATTGTATATAATCTGCCATATTCAATCCCAGCATTTGAGCAAAACTCAGCGGTGTATATTCTTTACCTTTGTAAGTAAAAGTCTGCGGTAACTCTCCCAGATAAGCCCTTAAAATCCCCTGATAACCGTCTTTCCAAGCAGTGGTAATTTTCCGGTTGGGATTTTTGACGATGATATCGGCATAAGCCCGTAATAAACTGTTGAGTTCTCCATGAGCATGTACCTTTTCACCATAGTTTAAACCAGTATATACGTCCAGGGGTACAATTCCGTAACGATCGATCCCCCACTGAACATCATAATGCGCTCCACCGGGACTGAAATTCATCTCTCCGTGGAGACGTACGTAACGGTCGGCTTTTTCATTATAAGTATGCCATACAATATACATAGGCGAAAGGCTGACTGTATCTTTCCCCAGACGGGCTATTTCCGATTCGAAAAATGACAGGCCCGACCACGCCCAACAAGTACTGCTCCGATCCTGAGATTTGACATCGGTGGCCGGCATACGCTTGAGTTCGGTAAACTGATAACCTTCTGTTTTTTGTTCCTGTGCCTGAACCTGACACAAAAATGCACAGGCACAAACCCCTATCAATGTAATAATTTTTCCCATAATTTTCTTCTGAATTAATAACCTGGATTCTGTTGACTAGTCCTGTCGGCCGGGGGAAATAACTGTATTTCCGTATAAGAAATCGGCCATATCCGGCGAAAATGATCGAATGGGATGACTCCTAAATTATCCTGGTGTTTTTTGGCTAATTTTTCTTCCGGGGTTCTCCATCTGACCACTTCCCGGCAATTGCGCCACAAATCCCAGGCCCTGTGACCTTCACAAGCCAGCTCGAGTCGTCTCTCATATAAAATATCGTCTAAAGTCAGACCGTTATCGTACTTACGCGGATCAACAGTCGTCCGTTTTTCCCGTAAATCGCTGAGGTATTTGCCGGCATTAGAGTCGTTACTTTTAAGGGCCGCTTCAGCAGCAATCAAATACATTTCAGAAAGGCGGAAAATCTTAGGACTGGTAATCAGTTCATTCCCATTCCTGCCTTCCCACTTCCAGCGGGCATGATAATATTGATACGTTTGGGACCATTCGTAGAGAGAAAAACGGACATCCGTCGGATTTTCCTGCATTAATTCTTCAAAATCAGTCGTCGTCCCAATTCGCTGGTAACGGGTACCTCCGACCAGTGTCCCCAGGGAAACCCATTGATTCGGTTCTGTTTCAGATACATTGACTTCGAAAATAGATTCACTGGTAAAAGTATTGGTCCATACCGATTTATAGTCCTCAATTTCATAAAGGGCAAAAACTTTAGAATCGATGATATCTTTAGCGGCTTTCAGCGCTTCTGTCCAATTTTCCATATACAGATAATATCGGGCCTGAAAAGCACGTCCGGCATACCAGTCCAATCTTCCTTTCTGTCTGGTCTTACTGAGATGAGGAACAGATTCTTCCAATTCAGTACCGATATATTTCCACACTTCCCGGGCTGTATTTCTGTAATTCGGCTGACTGATATCTTCTTTGATTGTTTCTGCGATATAAATACCAAGCGGATCGTCGGTAATACTACCTTTCCCCCAATTTGAGGGAAGCGGGGCATGCATGCGAACCATATCAAAATACATTAATGCCCTCAATACACGGATTTCTGCCAAATATTCCTCTTTTTCTTCTGATTCTTCCAGCGATTTGGCCGACTCGAAAACTTTTATGGAAGCATAGGCCAGATTGTAAAGATTACTGTATATCATGGTCGTTACTTCGTAAGGAGTGGTGGTGTAAGAATAATAGTCAGAAAGCCAACTGGTACTCCCGGCCCGAAAGTCATCGCCCATCAAATCTCCGCTAAACATAAATGTTGCATCGTAATAATAACCGTAAGCACCGCTCGTCAGTTTCAGGTAATTATAACAACCGTTGGTAAAATTATTCAGATCCTTGATATCCGAGATAATCTCCGTGTCCGGCAGACTCGTAGAAGGAGAAATGTCGAGAAATTTGTCACCACAGGAACAGATACTCGTGATCAATCCGATTAAAAGTAAATATTTTATCTCTTTCATAGCATTTTTTTTAGAATTTAATATCGATACCGAATCTCCAGGTCCGTAAAGACGGATAGGAATAGCTGTTATAAGAACCGGAATTATTTACCTCCGGATTCAAATAATCGACCCCATAGAAAGTATAAATATCGTTACCGTTTACATATAACCGAAGTTCCGACAATCCCAAGCGGCCGATCCATTTCTTCGGGAAAGTATATCCCAAACTGATGTTTTTAATTTTCAGGTGATCGGAAGAACGCAAACTGCGGGTAGAGGTATAGTTCGACTTAAACGGGTCGTTATATACAATAATCGGCGTCCCGTTGTCGCCTGGTTTTTTCCAGGCTTTTTTATAGGCATCGAACCGGACGTTTCCATTTCCGAGAGAGGCCCCGTCACGTACGGTCAAAGCATATTGACTATCGAATAAAGTACCTCCAATCGTAAATGTCAGCAGGAAGGATAAGTCAAAACCTTTGTAAGTAAAACGGTTCGTCAGTCCCCCAAACCAATCCGGATAACCTTTTTTGTTAATTACTTTTTCTACATCGCTTGAAGGATCCTGCGAAATAGCGGTATGATCGATAACCGTCTTACCGTCTTCTCCTTTCGTATTTTTATACCACTGACTACGTCCGGTTTGAGTATCGATACCGGCATATTCCCTCAGGTAGTAAGAATACAAATGCTCTCCCTCCCGGTAGATATAATTCCCGCTCTCCTTATCCTTTTTCAATTTCTCTACTTTTGCCCGCATATAAGAAATATTAAAGTTCGTCTCCCAGCTAAAATCGTCCCGTATAAAATTTCTGGAATCCAGAGTGATTTCCAAACCGGTATTCCGTAATTCCCCTTCATTTACAGTCATACTACTCCAACCGGAAGTATAAGGAGTAGAAGCATTATTGATTAAATCGACAGTATGTTTATTGTAGTATTCAAACGTACCTCTCAGGCGGTTTTTAAATAACGAAAAATCGATCCCAGCATTCCAGGTATAAGAACTTTCCCAAGTCAGATGAGGATTACCGTAACTACTAACCTGATAGGCCGGATCAGACATATAGGTATAATTGATGCTAAACAGGGAAAGCGATCTGTAATAATTGCCCGGCTGAGTACCGTTTGTCCCATAGGATACTTTTGCTCTCAGATTATCCAGCCAATTTTGTGTAGATTCCATAAAAGATTCCCTCGTCAGATTCCAAGCCGCAGAAACAGACCAAAAATCTCCCCAGCGGTTAGAAGCCAGAAAGCGGGAAGTTCCGTCACGCCGCCAACTGCCGCTCAGATAATATTTATTATCGTAATTATAATCGAGTTTAGCTACCCAGGAAATCAGCCGGTCGGAATTGTCGTATCCACCTACAGAATTGGGAAGAGAGGCATTACTCATATACAACAACCGACCGACGGGAAGATTATATCCACTGGCATCTAAAAAATCATAGGTCTGACGCTTGGCTTCATAAACCCCCGTCGCACCGACGTGGTGCAGTCCGAAAGATTTTGTCAATGTCAGTATATTTGAAGAAACGATATTCGTATAAAATGAACGGGTTTCGTTTACTTCCCCATGGTTGGTAGCCCCCTGATTGGAAGAGGGATCCCAGGTTTGCAGATAGCGGGAATAACGGATATCAGCGGCATTGGTGGTCGTAAATTTTAACCAACTCGTGAGATTGACAGTTACAGACAAATTAGTCGTACTGGAGAACCATTTAGTGCGATCCCTATCCAAAGATATGGTTTCCAGGAAATTGGGATCAGTAGAGTTAAAACCCGGCGTCTGGTTCAACTGCCCATTCGGTAAATAAATCGGCTGAGTAGGGTTCATCGCCCGCAGATTGGAAATCGGATTCCCCACGGTTGCGCCCTGGCTATCCAGTTTGGATTCCTGTTCCGTATAAGCGATAGACTGGTTCACAGAGAAATTTAACCATTGGGCCACTTTATTATTGAGGGACAGCCTGGCCGTAAAGCGTTTGAAGTCACTCCCTTCCGTAATCCCAGACTGCCGCAGATAGCCCAGAGAAGCATAAAAATTATTTTTCTCCGTTCCTCCCCGGGCAGAGAAATTGATTTTATCTTCAGAACCTTTTTTGAACATCGCATCATACCAATTGTAATTGCGGGGATGTGTCAAGTATTTTTCCAATTGAGCTTCAGTCAAATTTTCATAATCGAAACTACCATCCAGCGGATCATCCGGATGTACAACCTTGGCGTATTCATTTAAATGCCGGAGGGCATAAACCCGGGCGTCATTTTGGAGAACCAGATAGCGGTTTTCATCAGCCATTCCCGGTAATGCGTTTTGCGAATACAGATAATAATTTTTTATCGCTTCTACTGCATATTCCGTATATTCACTTCCATTCATATAATACCCTTTCAACTGACGCTTGATGGCTTCGGAAGAGAATCCTCTCTCATAAGTCAGTTCAAACCGGGTTTTCCCTTGTTGTCCCTTTTTAGTAGTGATAATAATCACACCGGCAGAAGCCCGGGATCCGTACAAAGATGTCGCAGCAGCATCTTTCAGCACCGTCATCTGCTCGATATCGTTCGGGTTGAGATTATTCAAGTCAAAATCCTCACTGAGGGGAACACCGTCGACGACATACAGAGGATTGGTAGATTCAGAAATGGAACCGATACCGCGGATCTGTAAACCAACCGTCTCTCCCGGCTGTCCGCCTCCCCGGGAAATACGTACACCGGCCACATACCCTTTCAAGGCCTTTTCAGGAGAAATAGCATCGGCGGCCTCCTTCATCACCTGCTCCCCGCTAACACTAATGGCGGAGCCGGTAAAAGCTTCTTTCTTTGTCGTTCCATAGGCGACAACCATGACTTCTTCCAAATCGGTACTCATAGATTGCAACTGCACGTTCAATACCGAACGATTTCCCGGTTTTTCTTCATGCGTTTTCATACCGACAAAAGAAAATTCCAGAACAATGTGACCCTTATCTTCATATACCAAAGTATAATTTCCCTCCATATCAGTAGCTACCCCCACCGTTGTCCCCTTCACTCTTACTGCCACTCCGGGAAGCGGAACCTTATCTTCGTCTGTGACATGCCCCTTTATTGTTTTTTTCTCGTCTTCCGGATCAGACACCACTCTGTTATCCCGTCGAATGATGATGACATTGTCTACAATTTCATAACGAAGCCGCTTGTTTTTCAATATCCGATTCAGCACTTCTTCAACCGTCTGGTTTTCCGCTTGCATATCCAATAAACCAAGACCTTTTATATCCAGTTCATTGTACACAAAACTCAGATTCGTTTGTTTTTTGATCTCTTCAATGACCTTTTTAAGGCTTACATTACTCATGTTTAAATTTACCCGGTGTCCTTGTAAGAAATTACCAGCTTCGACCGGTATAGAAGTAAAAATAAAAAGTAGTAACACATGCGTTACCCATAAGAACCGGAAAATTCCGGTACACCTCTTCTTCGTGGCTGTTTTTTCCATAACATTTAAGTTTGTTGTGCTACCTTCTGTCGCGTGGCCAGATACGACAAAATAGAGCCGGTTTTGGTTAAATTAAAAACTGATCGGTTTATGAATAAAACACTTGAGAAAGGAAAAAGTATACATCAAAAATTATCTTTCTTTAACTACTTTTTTATTTAAACGTATAGAAAGCCATTTATTCCTATTTTTAAATTAAATAATCTCAATTTATGCGATAAAAGAATAAAACTGTTTTTTAGCAAAGAAAAGCGGAAAAGACTGAAACCTTAAAAAAACGTCCGGGAAAGGCTGGGTTTTCCTTTTCCGGACAATGCATGCTCTTTTCTGAAATGGATCTGAGTGATACTGATTAGCGAAACCAAAGCCTTTGCTTCCTCTAGATCGGCAAGTTTGACAATCAAAGGTCTGAAGGCTTTACTGAACCGGCTAAAAATTGCTAATCTCTCAAAAATTCTCGGGGACAGCTTCTTTTTAATTTATTGAATCTCCGTGTCGTTTGTAATACCCCTTATACCTAAAAAAAGAAACTTGGCGACGTCTTCCATTATTTCGGGATCCAGTAATTCCGGGACATCCCGTAAATCGTGATAATACATCGGATTTTTGTATTTTCCCGTAGTTCCGGTATGAAAAGTCGGAACATCCGCCCGGTTAAATATCGCCCCATCGGTCCGGGCAACAGCTGTCGGACTCATTTTCCGGTATTCAGAAGTTTTCAGGTAACGATGAATATATTTTTCATTGGCATCGGCAAAATGTTTTTCCAATTGCGGAAAAGATTTGATTCCTCCCATGGAAAAACCGTCACCGCCTCCGACCATATCCAGATTAATCATACACAACGTTTGCGCAAGCGGATACAAAGGGTGAGCGACATAATAGGCAGATCCCAAGATACCGCATTCCTCCGCTCCGAAAAGGATAAATACAATCGTACGTTTCGGAAATATGCCGGACCTTCCAAAAGCTTTTGCTGTTTCCAGCACAATGGCAGAACCGGAGGCATTATCCCAAGCTCCCCGGAATATTCCTCCGTGATTGCCGAGGTGGTCGAGATGCGCCCCCAGGATCAAAGGCTTATTTCGTAATTCCGGATCCGTACCTTCCCATACTCCAATGACATTACAAGTTTGACTATGGGGATTATAATTGGTTTCTGTCTGCATTTCAACTTCACATCCGGTATCGAAGCTGGCCGGTTTTAAAGATTTGCAGATTGCTGCTTTCAACGTCTTTTGATTTTGTCCGGAGGATCTTAAAATATCGTCGGCGACCTCTTCCGATATATGACAAAAGATAATCCCCTGGTGTTTGATATTGGGGTTAGAAGTTTTTCCGACCAACAATACTCCGATAGCCCCATGTTCTATAGCATTAGTGATCCGGCCTGTTGTACTGATATACTGCTCATTCCAGGTTCGATAATCTTTGTGATTCCGGTCGGAACAAGGCACTCCGCTCTCGACCAAAACAATTTTGCCCCGGACATCTATCCCTTTATAATCATCATACCCGAGTTCCGGGGCCGTCAAACCGAATCCGACATACAGGACCGGAGCTTTCACTCTACCGTTTAAAGAATTTGTTCCCGGAAAATAATCTTTCGCCACCTGATAACTTTTCCGGCCTTCCAAAGTAATGATCTCGAGTTTGCCAAGACCCGTCATTTCCGTATAATGTATCGGAAAATGTTGAAAGTAACTACCTTGATCCCCTCCTGGTTTCAATCCCCATTCAGCAAAACGGTTGGCAACCCAATGGGCACATGCCATATACTCGGGAGAGCCTGCTTGCCTGCCCTGATATTCAGGTTTACACAATTCTTCCACAAACGCATAAATTTCGTTACTGGAAATTGAATGAAACACTTGCATTTCTGGAGTATAAGCCGGTTTCTCTTGTGCAAAACTCATAGTATACGCACAAAACAAAAGGACAGAAAATAAGCTATTCTTGAACATGATTTTAGGTGTTATAGATTTAAAGTCATAAAGAGGAATACGATTTTCAATCGTTTTTAACCACTACGGTTTTATCTTTTATCGAAAAACGGACCCGTTCCGTCCTTTCCAAAGCATTCAATATATGAGAGAAATCTTTGTGTTTGTCTATATTTAACGAAAAAGGCAGATCCTTTAGCTCTTCTTTTTCATAGAAGACCTCGAAATTATACCATTGCTGCAAACGCGTCAGAATATCATCCAGCCGAGTATTATTGAAAATAAAACGTCCGGATATCCAACCGACATAATAATCGGTATTTACCGTTTGTACATCAATATTCCGGCCTTCCGGAGTGCATACGGCCTGTTGAGAAGGAGAGAGAATTACCTCGGACTGTTGATTTCTCACTTCTACCCTCCCTTCCACTAATGTCGTATATATCGCTTCCTCCTCCTGATAAGCCCGTAGGTTAAAAGAGGTCCCTAATACCTTTACGGCAACATCCTTTGTCTTTACAATGAACGGATGGTCCGGATCGTGTTTGACATCAAAATACCCTTCTCCCAGGAGTTCCACCTCCCGGGTCTTTCCACTAAACCGAACCGGATACCGTAAACGGGAAGAGGTATTCAGATAGACGACGCTGCCGTCGCTAAGCATCAGATGATAATCATTTCCCTTGGGAATTGTCAAAGTGTTATAATGAATAATCGTATCCGGCGATTCTGCCAAAGTATAACGCAAGGTATCGCCTGTACGCAAAATAGAGGAATGAGCAGACCGAATCTCTTCTGCAGCCCCGGTTTCCAAAGGGATATGCCGCCCATCTGAAAGAGTCAGAATGGGAGCTGTCGTCTTTATCACTTCTATATCCTGTACGAAAGGATCCAGAGGTAAATGATCCTGTTTCTGTTTCAGCCATATTAAACAGAGACATAAAGGCAAAACAAACAGGGCCGCATAACGGAAAAAACGTTGCCAACGAATCCTTCTTTTGCGGAAGGTACGTTGACGAATTTGCTTCCATTCTTTTTCAGCCTCCTGAGGAGATAACACACATCTTTCCCGACTTTTCTGTAAAAAATCTTTCGCAATCAGCCGTTGAAAAAGTTCTTCATGACGGGTAGACTCTTGCCTCCAGCGAGTCAGAATCTCCAAATCCTCTTCTTCAATTGTTCCAGTAATATATTGGAGCAGTAATTTTTTTATATTATCGGAATTCCTTTCTTCCATCCGTTTACACTTTTATTCCTATATAACACCTAAACCAAGCTTTAGTATACATCTTCGGAAGATTTTTTATCCGAAAAAATTAACTTTATTTTATTTCGTAAAAAATGATGCGCCCGATTCTTGTACTTTTTTACAGAATTGACCGATATCTGGAATTGTTCCGCAATTTCCGAATGCTTTTTTCCCTCCAGGCTACAAAGATAAACTTCCTTACAGGCCGGCGGTATTTCTTCTACTATTTGATTGAAAATACCAAATATTTCAGCTTCCATCATATCCTCTAAAAACGAATCGGAAGGTTCCTCCCGACTGATAAGTTGCATATAACGGTCTTTTACTTTTTCATGACGTAACAGATTTAAACAAATATTTTTAGCCGTCTTAAACAAATAAGCACGCAAAGCAGTTTCATCTTTAAAAGTAAGGTGAACTTCCCAGAGTTTAACGAAAATTTCCTGAACCACATCGTTTGCGTTTTCTTTATCGGTGCAATAACGCAGACAAAAAAAACGCAACATCGGATTGTACTTTTCATATACAATCTGAAAGGCCTTCTCTTCTCCTAAGGCTAATTGTGGTAAAATTTCCGTCAAATCCCTTGTTTCCACTTCCAACTGATTATGAATGGTGAAAAATACAAAAAGATATGTATAATGAATTTTTTTGTAAAAAATTTAACTTCAATAAGCTAAATTAGGTGAAAAAATAACAAATTCGGTATTTATCAAATAAATTTCACTATTTATAGAGAGCCTTTTCTATTCATTATACCATTTTTTAATTTCTTTCAGCGGAATATTCCTGAAAAATTTATTCGGCTCACTGAGGGGAACCTAGCCAGTCATACCCGGAATCTGGAAAAATTAGGATACATCCATTGTTCCAAACAATTTATAGGACGCCGATCCAATACCACCTTTTCAGCAACACCGCCAGGCAAAGAAGCCTTCCGCGAAACACATCAATACTTGAGAGGAGTTTTTGAAAAATCAAAAAATACAAATAATTTTTTATTATTTTACTTTCTCCCTCAAAGTACTTTCTAAAAACACCTTCATAAATAAACAGCAAAAATGATCTCAAACCCCACAGCTCCCAGAATGTATATGTAAGTACGTAAACTCGCCAACGATGATTTCAAGCCGTATTTTAGGGCTATTTGCCCTCTTTACGCTCTGTATTCTAATATTGTATAGTTTATTATTCAATACAACCTCAGCAAATAGCTCTCCTTATCGGCTCACTATTGACAACTCTCTTTATTTATATCTACATTCTGATTCACAGGGAAACTTATGCCCATTTATCCGATAGTATCGGCCTCTTTGTCATTCTTGCTATTCCCCTGTATTATTCTCAGAAAATCAATGGGAATAATAAAGGATAAGTAAGCCGGTCGATTCTGTAGAAATGCTTCCCCTTACTGCCGAAAAACCTTCGGCCGACCAATAGACCCCCTGCTTCTGAATCAGCCTTCCATCAGAATTCTGGGTTCGCTTATCAGCAGAACATCAAATGGATACAAATCCTAAAAACAACCTATTCATCCCAACACCATCTTTTAACTAAAAAAATAGTTGATAAATTTGTTCTTTTACCTAAATATGTTTTAATTTGAATGCCAAACCGAAATAATTATACATCAGGACAACGTATGAAATTTATTGTATTCATTTTCATTTTACTTGGAAGTCAGAGTATTTACGGACAAGAAAATATTCAACAGAAATTAGAACGCCTTCTCGCAAAGAATCATTACCGGGAAGCTTTAAAGTATGCGGATTCTCTCTATAAGGCAGGAGAAAATGTACCGGATTTATTATTTTATGCTGGAAAAGCCAGTGAAGGAGCGATGCGTTATTGGGATGCCTGTCGGTATTACCGGGAATGGCTGGCTCAGGATACGACCCAAAGAGAAGCCCGCATCGCCTTAGCCAAAGCCTATTCTTTAGCAGGACGCCTGGATGAGGCGGTAAAAAATTTTGAAAAATTAGCCCAGGAGGATTCATTAGATCTGAACATTAACTTTCAATTAGCCCGTTTATATCAGCAAAATGGGAAATCTCTGAAAGCTATCCCGATCTATAAACGACTCATACATACAGATTCAACCAATACCGTCTTATTAAAAAGACTGGGAGACGCTTATGCGGAAACCGGATTAGCCTTAAGTGCTATCAGTTGCTATATCGACGCTTTCCAACTCGATCCCCGGGAAGGAGGAATAGCCGTAAAAGCCATCAATCTAATGCTGGCAAATAAAGAACAATATGGAGATTTTATAACGTATGCAATGTCTATGACCGATACGGCTTTGGTATATACGCCTCAGGCCCCGAATTTACTGCAAACCCGGGGGATGTTGGAGTATGTAGCCAATCGTTATGTGGCCTCTGAAAAAACCTTTACGGACTTAATCAACAAAGGGTATCCAACAAAACTCAATTACAAATTCCAAGGCTTGTCCCGTTATCAGCAAGATAAATTTTTAGAAGCCTTGGACCCCTTAGCCAAAGCAGACTCACTCTATCAGGATAAACAAGGAAATCGTACGGATCTGGAAGTAGCGATGAAATACGGAGAAACCTTGGCACGCGTAGGCAATCCGATAAAAGCCCTGAAAGTATTCTCGGAAATAGAAGAACAATTACAACCCGATAAGCGTTTTCTTTCCCAATTAGCTATTATGTGCGGAATGGCTTGCGGATTTTCTCTGCAGAAACGGACCCAGGCTGTGGATTATTACTGGAAAGCATATAAATTAAACCCCCGCAATACACAAGCCATTGCTAATTTTGTCAATTATAAATACAGAATTCTACAGGACGAAAGTGTACGGGCAGATGCCTCCGATACAGAAATTCGCATAGCCCTTTTCGCTCACATCCTCTTTCTACAGAAAGTGAAGGATTCTAAGCCTGCAAAAAAAGATTCCATGCATGCAGCTTCCCGCGAAATTTTACAAAAAGAATTGGAGCATATGTTTTTCAAAAACGAGACACAACTTACGGTGACGGACCCCGACGGGAAAAATTATACCTATTCCGACGAAGATATCCGGAAATTAATCAGGCTGTAGCATATCCCTTCAGCGGGAAATGATTCCCCCACCGATAAGCCGCTCTCCGCAATACAGGGCAGCCGGTTGTCCGGGAGCAACAGCCCAAGCCGGAGCAGCAAGATTTATTTTCCACAAATGTTCCGACTCTTTTTGAACCCGGATATAGCCCGGCGGATTTAATCCCAACCCCCGGACCTTTATTTCTATTTTATCCGCATATAAATCCGATTCCCGGTGGAAACGAAGATGCTCTAACCATAAGGTATGACTGAAAAGCTCCGACTTTTCTGCCGCTACTATCGTATTGGAAGCCACATCTATCCGGGCTACATACAAAGGAAAGCCGTTTCTGACCGGCATATCCCGTTTCTGACCGATTGTATAATTTAACAGCCCCTTATGCCTACCGATAATTGCGCCCGACAAATCCACTATATTTCCGGAATTCTCTGCAAACTGCGGGATTTGTTGTAAAATAAATTCCCGGTAATCCTGCCCTTCCAAAAAGCAAATTCCCATACTTTCCTTTTTTCGGGCCAATAAAGTATACCCTTGCTGTGCTGCCAATGCCTTTACTTCTGTTTTGGTATAATCTCCCAAAGGAGTACAGGCCGAACAAAGTATTTCCTGAGACAATCCCCATAGAAAATAAGATTGATCTTTCTGGGGATCTATTCCTTTATAAAGATAAAACTTTTCCTCCTCCTCCTTTATCCTTACATAATGACCGGTAGCTATTTTTTCTATCCCTGCTTCTGTCGCCACTTTCCGTAATAACTCCCACTTAACGGTATTGTTACAGCCTGTACAAGGATTCGGAGTACGCCCGGATAAATACTCGGAGATAAAAGTATCCACGACTTTCTGCCGGAATAATTCTACTCCGTCATACTGTAGTAGCGGTATTTTTAAATCAGTACACAATTCTGAAAGTCCGGCAGGAATTTCCTTTCTCCACAAATTCAAATTCACTCCTACCACCCGGAACCCTCTCTGCTGCAAAAGAAGTGCGGTGACAAAGCTATCTACCCCCCCACTTAAACCCACGGCAATTTCTGGTTTCATTTTTAAGTAAAAAACAGATAAGCAATAATAATGGCCGCTACAATACCGGCAGCATCTGCAATCAAACCGCAAGGTATAGCATAACGGGTATTTTTTATACCCACAGCCCCAAAATAAACAGCGACGATATAAAAGGTTGTGTCCGTAGCTCCCTGAAAAGTAGATGCCAAACGTCCGGCAAAGGAATCCGCTCCATAAGTAGTCATCGTATCAATCATCATCCCCCTGGCTCCACTTCCGCTTAAAGGTTTCATCAAAGCCGTAGGCAGTGCTGCGACAAAATCAGCGTTAAAACCCATTCCCTCTACCATCCGTTCGATACCCTCCATCAATATGTCCATTCCCCCGGAGGCCCGGAACACCCCAATAGCAACTAGAATGGCAACCAGATAAGGGATAATTTTAATCGCTATGGAAAACCCCTCTTTTGCTCCGTCAATAAATGCGTCGTACACATTAATCCGGCGGATGACAGCCATTATAATAAAGGCAATAATGACAGAAAAAAGAATCGTATTACTGGCAACATTGGAAACGACAGTAATCATTTCCTTATCCAAAGTAGAAAAATACCAAATGATCCCGGCAATTAAAACCGTTCCCCCCAACAGGTAGGCTAAAATGACTTTATTAAATAAATTAATCCGCTGCCAGACAGACACAGCAATTAAACCGGCAAGAGTAGAAAAATAAGTCGCTAATAAAATCGGAATAAAAATATCAGCAGGATTGGCTGCTCCTAACTGCGCCCGGTAAACCATAACCGATACCGGTATGATCGTCAATCCGGAAGTATTGAGCACCAGGAACATAATCTGAGCATTTGTAGCCCTCTCTTTTCGGGGATTGCCTTCCTGCATTTGCTGCATCGCCTTTAATCCCATCGGTGTGGCTGCATTGTCCAGCCCCAACATATTGGCGGCAATATTCATCATTATGGAACCGTAAGCCGGACTATCCGGAGGCAATTCCGGAAAAAGCCGGCGAAAAAAAGGATGGATTAAACGGGACATCACCCTAACGGCCCCTCCTCTTTCTCCGATTTTCATTATTCCCATCCAAAATGTCAATACCCCCGTCAAACCAAGGGAAATTTCAAAACCGGTCCTGGACATATCAAAAGTAGCTTTCATCAAGGCCCCGAAAACCTGAGTATCCCCATCGAAGACCAATTTAAATAGAGCCACAACAAAAGCAGCTATAAAAAAGAATATCCAAATGTAATTCAGAACCACTTTTTACAATTTAGGAAATCGTTATGTTTACGCCCTTCTATTTTCCTTCACATGCTTTCAACGTATTCTGCAATAAGGAAACAATTGTCATAGGTCCTACTCCTCCCGGAACAGGGGTTATATAAGAACATTTAGGCGCTACCTGTTCAAAATCGACATCTCCGATTAACCGGAAACCCGATTTTGTTTGGTCAGAAGGAACACGATGAATCCCAACGTCGATCACGACAGCTCCCTCTTTTACCATATCTGCTGTCACAAAATGCGGTTTTCCCAAAGCTACAATCAGGATATCCGCCTGTAATGTAATCTCTTTTATGTTCTGCGTACGGCTATGACAAAGAGTAACAGTACAATCCGCATATTTATCCTTACGCGACATCAATACGGACACCGGCGTACCTACGATATTACTCCGGCCGATCACCACACAATGTTTCCCCCGGGTGGGGATTTCATAACGTTTCAGTAATTCGACAATCCCCGCAGGAGTAGCCGGCACATAAGCCGGCAGACCGGTTACCATTTTCCCCACATTACAAGGATGAAATCCGTCCACATCTTTCGCCGGATCAACAGCCAGTAATATCTTTTGTTCAGAAATATGGGCCGGCAAAGGCAATTGGACAATATAGCCGTCTACATCCTTATCTGCATTCAGCTTTTCTACAACCGCCAGCAATTGTTCTTCCGTAATCTCAGCCGGATAACGCAATTCGGTACTCTTAAAACCTACCTGCTGACAAGCTTTTACTTTACTGGCTACATACGTCTCACTTGCCGGGTCATTTCCGACCAGTACAGCGGCCAAATGAGGGACTTTCCGCCCTTCCGCCTTCCATTGTGTCACTTTATCCGCCAGTTCCTGCTTAATCTGTGCAGCAATTTCTTTTCCGTCTATTAATTTCATAGGATTCATGCGGACCGACCGCGTTTATGGTTTATATTAAAAAATACGATTCGCTTTTCCTAGCGTTTCATCCCCGGCATATGCCGCATCATCTTTCCTCCACCGGACAGCATCTTCATCATTTTTTTCGATTCTTCAAATTGCTTTAATAAGCGATTGACATCCTGTACAGTCGTCCCGCTTCCCAAAGCAATCCGTTTCCTTCTGGAACCGTTGATAATATCCGGCATCTCCCGCTCCATAGGGGTCATAGAATGAATAATAGCTTCTACACTCTTAAAAGCATCGTCATCGATATCCACATTTTTCAGCGCTTTTCCGACTCCCGGGATCATAGAAGCCAAGTCCTTGATGTTACCCATTTTTTTGATTTGCTGGATTTGCCCGAGAAAATCATTGAAATTAAACTGATTTTTGGATAATTTTTTCTGCAGTTTTTTAGCTTCCTCGGCATCAAATTGCTCCTGTGCCTTTTCTACCAAAGAAACAATATCCCCCATCCCCAATATACGATCGGCCATACGTTCCGGATGAAAAGCATCGATAGCTTCCATTTTTTCACCCGTACCGACAAATTTGATAGGTTTATTGACCACTGTCCGGATAGATAAAGCTGCTCCACCCCGGGTATCACCGTCCAACTTAGTCAGGATCACTCCGTCAAAATCCAAACGCTCGTTGAATTCTTTTGCCGTATTCACAGCATCCTGACCGGTCATGGCATCCACCACAAAAAGAGTTTCGTTGGGCTCTATCGCTTTTTTTATAGCCGTAATCTCGGTCATCATCTGCTCGTCAATCGCCAGACGACCGGCTGTATCGACAATGACAACATCCTTTCCCTCTGCCTTCGCCTGCCGGATAGCAGCCTGCGCTATTCCAACCGGATCTTTACTATTTTCATCCGTATATACCGGTACTCCGATTTGTTCTCCTAAAACACGCAACTGCTCAATAGCCGCCGGACGATATACGTCACAAGCAACCAACAAGGGCTTCTTTCCCCTCTTGGTCTTCAGCATATTCGCCAACTTACCGGAAAAAGTAGTTTTACCAGATCCCTGTAAACCAGACATCAGAACAATGGCCGGATTGCCTTTTACATCGATATCAACATTCTTACCTCCCATCAATTCGGCCAATTCATCGTGTACGATCTTTACCATCAACTGCCCCGGTTTGACAGCTGTCAATACATTCATACCCAATGCCTTATCTTTTACCCGATTTGTAAAATCCTTAGCTATCTTATAATTGACGTCCGCATCCAATAAAGAACGTCTCACCTCTTTCAGCGTTTCAGCTACGTTCAACTCCGTTATCTTCCCCTGTCCTTTTAGTATCTTAAACGAACGTTCTAATTTTTCCGATAAATTCTCAAACATAATTATTATTAGTTATAAGTTACAAGTTAAAAAACTGAAGCTCACCCCCTCCTCCGAAAGAAGGCAAAGTTAAAAAAACTTCATTAATTCGACAATTTCCCTTTAATAATCCCCGGATTTCTATCCTGATCCCGCCTATTTTTTATCTTTTCCCCATATTTTTCAAAACGACAAAGGTTTTATCAATTAAAGAATTATCGACGACAACAGTAAACTCATTGGTAGAAGAAATAACTTCCGTCAAATTGATTCCTTCCCAGGATAATTCCTTCATAATACTGTAATAAAAACCCGGCTGCATGCTGTTTCCCTTTGGCAATTTAAGGGTCACGGAAGACAAAGAGTTCTGTTTAAACAAACAAACTTCATCTTTAAAATAATCCAAAATCAATTCCTCCATGGTATCACTCACCACTAGATTCGTCTCAAAAACCCCCTGCACCATAGTATAGAAAACTTCTTCGTTTTTCACCAATTTCTTCAGGACTTCAATATGACATTCCAATAAAGTAGGTGAATTCTTAAATGTATAATCACACAGATTACTCCTGAGTATAATATCCCCCATGTTATTCAGCAGCTTATTTAACTGCACCTGCTGCCGGATTTGTAAGTAGGGAGCCAATCGATTCAGCGACATAACAATAGCTCCCGTATTGACCTCCTTTTGTAATATTTTTTCCACGTCCGGTTGCAATTGCCTCGCCAATGCCGATACATTTATGATTCCGGCGGCCAGAGATTCAGACAAATAAGGACGATGTTTTACAAGCTCTTCCACTGCATGAGATATACTGATCATATTTCAATTGTTTAAATTTAAACAAAGATACACAGAAAAAAGGCAAAAACTAACAAATAGAAAGAAAAAAAATGATAAACCAAAAATTTTCTACATAAATAACAGTTGGAAAGCCAGGTAAAGAGATGAAAAAACTACTTTTTCAGCTATAACGTCCGAAAAAGGAGATAGAAAAGAAAGACACAAAATTTATAAAAAATATCCGTCTCTGTACTTTCACCCCTCTTTTTCTCCATACAGTTTTATCCATTCATACCCATTTCCCGTAGCATTCATATAGCGGATAAAATCTTCTGTTTTAATAGCAATAGAAGCGCGGTTATCGTTCGGATGAAAAGAAAGTTTATTCGCTTTTTTCAAATTCTCATCTAAAAAAACATATACATGATGTTCGGTATCATTCACCAGACCGAAAGGACTCACGGAACCGGGATATAAACCCAGGTATTTTACCATTCTTTTTTCCGAAGCAAAACTGAGTTTTCCCTGTTTCAACAGATGTTCCAAATCGTGAATGGCTAAATTCTGATCACAATCAAAAATGACCAGATAATGACGATTCCCTTTGTGGTTCCGGAAGAATAAATTTTTACAATGAGTACTCTCCAGGTTTGTCCAATACTGTTTAGCTATTTCAATGGTCGGGGCAGCCGGATGTTCGAGATAGTCGAAAGTAATCCCCAACGCATTCAAGGTGTCGTATACTTTTGATTGTCCGATCCTATTCATTTATTTTCGTTTGATATATCACATTCTCCTTTTCATATTCAACAGCAGACTATATCGGTTTGCCATTCGTTTCCTTCTTCCGTTCCGGTTTTATCCCCTTCTAAATATTGCGGTATTTTCCCTGCCAAACATCCTTTTCTTCCAATTTTTTATCCAGCAGGGCTACAAACTCAAAATTCTTCACTCTCCAATTCGGAGCAATTAAATATTCTGGAGGGGATTGATTGACGAAACGCTCCAGGTATACTTCCGGACAAAGTTTTCCGATAACTTCCACGACGAAATCCAAATAATCGTAAACCGAATAAAGCTGAAATTTTTCCGGATTCCGGGCATATTCTTCTGCCATAACCGTATCTTTTATAATCTGCAACTGATGAAGTTTTAAAACGTGCAAGGGAAGATTTCCCAAACGAACGGCTCCTTCCAACATGGATTCCTTGGTTTCACCGGGTAAACCGAAAATCAAATGGGCTCCTACATATATTCCACGCTCTGCTGTGGCACAGATAGCCCACTCTGCCTCCCTATAAGAATGCCGACGGTGTATCGTCTCCAAAACCCTCTCGTTTACCGATTCCACCCCGTATTCCATACAAACATAACAATGCTTGGAAAGTCCGGCAATATAATCCAAAATCTCCTCATTTACCGCATCCGGACGGGTAGCAATCACCAGACCGACAACCTTCGGATGAGCTAAAGCTTCTTCGTATCTGGACTTCAAAACTTCCAAAGAAGCATAAGTATTTGAATAAGCCTGGAAATAAGCCAAATATTTTTGTCCCTGATACTTGGCATCAAAAAAACGAATCCCTTCCTCCAACTGCCGGGTAATTCCCTCTACTTCCCGGCAATAATCCGGATTAAAACTGGCATTATTGCAGTAAGTACATCCTCCCCAGCCTTTATTTCCATCCCGGTTAGGACAAGTAAATCCGCCGTCTATAGATAATTTCTGTACCCGTTCTCCAAATAAAGTCTTAAAAAAAGACGGTAAATCCCGATATCTTTTTCCCTCCACAAGCATTTATTTTTCCTGCGAAAATAACATATCCGCAGGAAAAATAAAACCAAAAGACAGAAAATCCAAAAGGATACCCGATTTATATGCGTTTAAACGTGTCTGTATTTTAAGAACGGCTTACCGCTTTCTTCCCAAGGAAAAGAGTGTTTTCGACAAAGTATGCCTGCGTCAACATTCAAAGCTCATTCTCCTTCACACTTTTAAACTTATTTAAAATGATTCCTTTTCTTTATAAATCAATAGAACCGGATTACTCTCTTCATTCAATTCTTCACTCAAACGAGCTCCTACCGAATGAGCATCAGAAAAAGTACGCTGTTGTAGTTCCAGTGGATGGGTATAGGCCACAACTTTCCCTTTGAATCCTGTATGCTGAAGGTAACGATGTAAGGGTAATTCGTTTTTCTTATCTTCTACAATCGCCTGAAATACCTCTGTCTTTTTACTCTTTTTATCGGTCACCAAAGTCAACATGCTGTTTTCTTTCACCCCTCCACGCCAGGCTATCAACAAAATAGTATTTTCCCCAATGTATTCACTGTTAAAAATATAATAATCATAGATAAAAGGTTTCATCATTTCAGCAGGAGAAAGCTTGGAGGCATCCGGCACAGGATAATCCCGGAGCTGATAAATATACCGGGGAGAAAATTCCGCATCCCGGTAGTTGTATTCGTAAATCGTATTTTCTATGACAGGAATCCCGTAGTAACGCCCCTCGTTCTGGTATAAATTTGAAACCATTCTTAATGGTAAAATATATTTCGTAACCGGTAAAGCCACTGTACCTTGTATATATTGTCCGCTTGAATCCGATGCCCGTAAAATATAAAGAGAATCCCGGAAAGAAGATGTATGCGCCAAAGCATGATCCGTCAACCATCCTCCATCCGGTAAACGTTCCACATGACTGATATAAGAATCCATTTTCCCTTCCCGCAAGAAATTTCCTTCCCAATCGTAATGTAAAAAGCGACCGCTACGGTCGTATACAATCAGTTCTTCCGGATCTTCGGTCAATAGGACATCGGTTATCTCCAGATATTCTCCCGGTCCTTTGCCCTGTTTATTTATCTGATACAAATATTTTCCATCCCGGTTAAATATCAATATTCCCGGATGATTCCAACTGGAAATAAATAGACGATCTTTTCCCGCCAAAATCTTCTTGATATCTCCTAAAATAGAACGATCAGTGGTCTCTAATTTTATTACTTCCTCCAATTCATAAAAATCGTCAAATCCCTTTTCCGATAATTGTTGAAGATCAACTTCAAAGATAAGTAGCTTTTCTTCTTCTTTCTCTTGTTTTATCTGCGACTTACACCCCGATAAAAAAATAAATACCAAAATCCAAATGTAATTTTTCATATTTTGAACTTTTTTGAATAGTCAAATATATAACTATATTATTAATTATAAAACTAAATTTATAGTTTATTTTTTAAAGACTTATTTCGTTCTGTTACACTTAATTCGTATTTATAACGTTTTCATGACTTTATTACATAAAAACTACTTATAACATTTTCATGTTTCGATAGAAAAAACTATATTTGCGCACTCTTAAAAATAGCGGGTATTTCTGATCGATCGTATTGCCAATCAGATCATTAATAGAGAAAAAATTCTATAATATAAACCATTCCTTATGAAAAAAGGAATATAAAACAAATCTAACACATATGAGTACCAAGTACGTTTACACTTTCGGTAACGGGCAGGCTGAAGGCCGTGCGGACATGAAAAATCTGCTCGGAGGAAAAGGAGCCAACCTAGCCGAAATGAATCTTATCGGACTACCTGTACCTGCAGGTTTTACAATTACCACTGAAGTTTGCACGATTTACAATCAACAGGGAAAAGAAGCTGTAGTGAAATTGATTGAAAGCGATGTGAAAGCTGGTATTGCACACATGGAAAAAATCATGAATGCGAAATTCGGTTCAAAAGGCGAGGCTTTCCCATTGATGGTCTCTGTACGTTCCGGAGCACGTGTTTCTATGCCGGGTATGATGGACACTGTACTTAACCTGGGCTTGAATGATGACGCTGTAAAATTATTGGCAGAAAAATCAGGTAATCCGAGATTTGCATGGGACTCATATCGCCGTTTTATTCAAATGTACGGCGATGTGGTAATGGGTGTTTCTGCAGCAAAAGGAGAACATAATCCTTTTGAAGTGGAAATCGACAAGCTGAAAGCGATTAAAAATATTACCAACGATACGGATTTTACAATTGAAGATCTTCAAATATTAGTAGGTAAATTCAAACAAGTTGTCAAAGATAAGACAGGCAGAGATTTTCCGACCTGTCCCTGGGAGCAGCTATGGGGGGCTATTTGTGCCGTATTCGATTCCTGGATGACAGAACGGGCTGTATTGTACCGTCAACTCAATCAGATTCCGGAAGAATGGGGAACCGCCGTAAATGTGCAATCAATGGTTTACGGTAATATGGGTAATAATTCAGCTACCGGAGTTGCTTTTTCCCGCGATGCTGCTACCGGAGAAGATATTTTTAACGGAGAATATCTGATCAATGCCCAAGGAGAAGATGTTGTGGCAGGTATTCGCACGCCTCAGGAAATTACGATTGAAGGTTCACGCCGCTGGGCTAAATTACAAAGTATCTCCGAAGAAGAAAGAAAAACAAAATATCCTTCTTTGGAAGAAGCAATGCCGGGAGCTTATGCCGAACTGAACAGCGTACAGGAAAAATTGGAAAATCATTTCCACGATATGCAAGATATGGAATTTACAATTCAGGACGGCAAATTGTGGATGTTACAAACCCGAAACGGGAAACGTACCGGTGCTGCTATGGTGAAAATGGCCGTAGATATGCTGAAACAAGGAATGATTGACGAAAAAACAGCTTTACTCCGGCTTGAACCGGCGAAACTGGACGAATTACTCCACCCGGTATTCGACAAAGTTGCCCAGTCTAAAGCCAAAGTGCTGACCAAAGGTTTACCGGCTTCCCCGGGAGCAGCCTGCGGTAGAGTGGTATTTTTTGCCGATGAAGCGGAAGAATGGAAAAATAAAGGCGAAAAAGTTATCTTGGTACGTCTAGAAACCTCTCCGGAAGACCTGAGAGGCATGCACGTTTCCGAAGGTATCCTGACAGCAAGAGGAGGTATGACTTCCCATGCCGCCGTTGTGGCTCGCGGTATGGGTAAATGTTGTGTTTCCGGAGCAGGAGATATTAACGTAGACTACCATAAACGCCAATTTACCGTAAAAGGAACCACGATTAAAGAAGGAGACTGGATTTCTTTGAACGGCTCTACCGGTGAAGTTTATCTGGGCAAAGTAGCCACAGTAGCCGCTTCTTTGGATGAAGATTTTAAAGCCATTATGGACCTGGCAGAAAAATATACCCGCATGTATGTACGTACCAATGCAGATACTCCGAATGATGCAAAAGCAGCCCGCAATTTCGGTGCCAAAGGAGTAGGTCTTTGCCGTACAGAACATATGTTTTTTGAAGGAGACCGTATCGATGCCATGCGCGAAATGATCCTTTCCGATACAGAAGAAGGCCGCCGTACAGCATTAGCAAAGATTTTACCGATGCAAAGAGGAGATTTCGAAGGTATACTGGAAGCTATGGACGGACTGGGAGTTACAATCCGCCTGTTAGATCCGCCTTTGCATGAATTTACGCCGAATGAACCTTCTTCTCAGCAAGAGATGGCAACCAAACTGAATATTTCTGTAGAAGAAGTAAAACAAAAAGTAGACGCTCTGCATGAGTTTAATCCGATGTTAGGACACCGGGGATGCCGACTGGGCATTACTTACCCGGAAATTACAGAGATGCAGGCCCGCGCCATTATCGAAGCCGCTTGCAACTTGAAAATGAAGGGTTTGAACCCGAAACCGGAAATTATGGTACCTCTCGTCGGAGAAGTAAAAGAGTTGAAAATGCAGGTAGATATTATCCGTAAAACCGCTGAATTAGTGTTCTCAGAAAAAGGAGTACGGGTAGAATTCATGGTTGGCACCATGATTGAAATTCCTCGCGCTGCCATCACGGCAGATGAAATCGCCGAAGTGGCAGAGTTCTTCTCATTCGGAACAAACGACTTAACCCAGATGACTTTCGGTTATTCCCGGGATGATGTAGGTAAATTCTTACCGACTTACCTGAAAAAAGGCATCCTCAAAGCCGATCCGTTTGCCGTACTGGATCAAGTTGGAGTGGGCCGCATGGTAAAAATGGGTGCTCAGTTAGGACGTAAAACCAATCCGAATATCAAGTTAGGTATCTGTGGAGAACACGGTGGAGAACCTTCATCCGTTATCTTCTGCGACGCCGTTGGTATGAATTACGTATCCTGCTCCCCCTTCCGCGTCCCCATCGCCAGAGTAGCTGCTGCTCAAGCCGCTATCATGCATACGGAAAAATAATTTTGTTTTATAATGAAAAAAACCGTTCCTTTGTGGGGACGGTTTTTTTATTAAACATAAGACTAAATTAAAAACAGGAAATTATGAAAAGAATTCTTACTATTTTATTTGTAGCCGGCCTATGGGCAGCTTGTTCCTCCCCTACAAATACATACACTGTAAAAGGGAAAGTAACCGATCCGGCTTATAACGGAGAAACGGTATATTTAATAAATACCGAAAACAGAAATCTGTTGGATAGTGCTGTCATTGCCCAAGGAGAATTTACTTTTTCCGGACAAATAGATACAGCTCAAATGGCTCTCCTTCGTTTACAACGTCTTCACAGTAATTTTATTCTGGAAAAAGGAGAAATTCTGATAGACATGAATGATACAGAAGCTCCTGCCGGCACTCCTCTCAATAATACGATGAGTGAGATCAATGCAAAATCTTCACAAATACAAAATAATTTCCGGGCTGAAATCGAAAAAGTGAGAAGTCAAACGGATTTAAGCGACGAAGAGAAAGAAGAAATCTTAGACAAAAACTTTGAAAAATTAAAACAAAGCTTTGATTCTTTAATGAATAGCTATTTTCAACTCAATAAAGACAATGCGCTGGGTACATGGATCATACTGAATTGGGCGGAAATCTTGACTCCGGAAAAATTCAATGCGGTCGTTGCACAAGCAGGAAATCAAGTTAAAAACAGTAAAGCTATACAACAAATCCAAGAAAAAAACCGGAGAATCGAATTAACGGCTCCAGGTAAACTCTTCCAGGATTTTAAAGCAGAAGACAAAGACGGAAAAGAAATCTCCTTGTCCGACTATGTAGGAAAAGGGAAATATACCTTAGTGGATTTCTGGGCTTCCTGGTGCGGCCCCTGCCGTCAGGAAATCCCTTATATTGCTAAAGCATATAAAGATTATCAAAAGAAAGGATTGATCGTGATCGGGGTAGCCGTATGGGATAAAAAAGAAGACCATCAAAAAGCTGTAAAAGATCTTAACATTACCTGGCCACAACTCTTTGTTCCCACCCAAGAAGCAACTGAATTGTACGGCATCTCGGGTATTCCTCATATCATCCTCTTCGGACCCGACGGCACCATCATCGCCCGCGATTTACGTGGCAAAGCCATAGACGAAGAATTACAAAAAATATACAAATAACTCTCCTCATAATTACACATTAGGGACGTGCCCTAATGTGTAATTTTTCCCCCTCCCTCACTCATTCAAATAACGAATAATTCCGATACTCACCCCACTAATTCTTGCCAACTGCCGCAATTCCACATCCGTTTCCCTCAACATCTGCCGAAGGATCATTTTCTGCTCATTTTTTGCTAAGGTATGTATATCTCGTCCTCTCAGTAATGCTTTCAGCATCTCCCTCAACCTTTCGTCCCGCATTTGACGTTCGGATAAATATTCCAGAAACGAAGTTTGATTCCTTTCCAACAGATATTTCTCAAATTGTATTCTATCCGAAAAAAAGTTCTTTATAAATCCGACATTTACAAAACTAGCAGAAGAATTATAATAAAGTCTGTAACTGCTCCATCTGTAATCTGAAACTTGTCTACAGATTCCGGCTTTGACTGGATTCTGTAAAATATAGCGAAAACATTGAATTAAATAATTTTCCGTCTCGATCCCTTCACTCCTAAACCGGTCCTGAAAAAGATACCCCTTTCTGTGGTATTTAGCATTAAACCACATCGCATAAACAAAAGCAATATGATGCATATAGTGACTAAGCAAATTACTTTTCACCAATAAATGGATATGATTAGTCATCAGACAATAACAATAAATTTCAAAATCCGGGCATACCTGTGATTTCAATTGCTTTAAAAACAATTTGCGGTCGTTGTCGTCATAAAAAAGCGACATCTTATCCATACCCCGTAAAATAACGTGGTAGATAGCAGTTACAGATCGTTTACGAGCTTGACGCGGCATTCTTAAGTAAATTGATACGGATATACCAAATTTACAAAAAAAGAAGGAGATTTCAAAATTACACATTAGGGCACGTCCCTAATGTGTAAAAAATAAAAAGAGGCCGAAGCCTCTTTTTAAACACACTAACAATAAATTTACTACACTTATAAAGCAATATAATTTCTATATCGTAGGGCAAATATAAGTACTTAAAACGTTTGCACAAAATTTTTTAAAGAAAAAATCTTTAAAAACTTTCATTTTATTTCCAGATCGTCTCAATTTGTTTCAAATCACAGAGGTGGGAATTTCAATCTATTTGGGATGAGCTCTCTCGTTAAGCCCTCAAAGTACAGTTCATCCCCTTGCTAAACTTTTCTGGTATTTTACCGTAAATTATCTAATAGACGAAGCATTTTAAAGTTTCATTTTTTATTTCTATTTTTGTGAAAATCATGATAAAACAAAAAAGTTCTTCTTTTTATTTGGAATCGTTTGTGTTATTTTTTCGGATAGTTTTAAATTCAATAAGCACAGATTCCATTACTTTATTGTAAATTTGAGAAAAATTTTAGATTTGTATCACCTAAAAAATAACGAAGATGTCAAAAATTAAAGTTGGTATTAACGGATTCGGACGTATTGGACGTTTAGTATTCCGTGCTGCTATGAGCAGAGATGATATTGAGATTGTAGGTATTAATGACCTGATCGACGTAGACTATATGGTTTACATGCTGAAATACGATACCATGCACGGAAGATTTAAAGGAACTGCCGAAGCAAAAGATGGCAAACTGATTGTCAATGGTCAGGCTATCCGCGTAACAGCAGAAAAGGATCCGGCCAATTTGAAATGGGATGAAGTAGGTGCAGAATATGTGGTAGAATCCACCGGACTTTTCCTTACCAAAGAAAAAGCGGAAGCTCATATCAAAGCAGGTGCTAAACGAGTAGTGATGTCAGCTCCTTCCAAAGACGACACTCCTATGTTTGTAATGGGTGTAAACAATAAGAAATACGCCGGAGAAGCAATTGTTTCTAACGCCTCCTGTACGACGAACTGTCTGGCTCCGTTAACCAAAGTCATCCAGGATAAATTCGGAGTTATTGAAGGTTTAATGACTACCGTACATTCTACAACGGCTACACAGAAAACAGTAGACGGTCCTTCCATGAAAGACTGGAGAGGCGGACGTGCTGCAGCTGGTAATATTATTCCTTCTTCAACCGGTGCAGCCAAAGCTGTCGGAAAAGTTATTCCCGAATTAAACGGAAAATTAACAGGTATGTCTTTCCGCGTTCCGACTTTGGATGTATCTGTAGTAGACGTTACCTTCCGTTTAGCTAAAGAAGCTTCTTATGACGAAATCAAAGCTGCTATGAAAGAAGCTTCAGAAGGAGAAATGAAAGGAATTCTGGGCTATACGGAAGAAGAGGTCGTATCTTCTGATTTCTTAGGAGACGCCCGTACCTCTATCTTCGATGCTAAAGCAGGTATTGCTTTAAATAAAAACTTTGTGAAATTAGTATCCTGGTATGACAACGAATGGGGGTATTCGAATAAGGTACTGGAACTAATCGTTCACATGAATACTGTAAAGTAATTTTAACTTACTAAATATTTATAAAAGGATGTCGGACGACATCCTTTTTTCATTTTGTAAAGTCAATTTTTATTATTTACTTTGTCATAGAGTTGCCTACTTGTAGTGTAACTTTGAGCTAAATAATTTAATTTTGCGTTTACATTAGTCTCTCTACGAAAATTTGACGATTTTAATTAATGACGAGATAAAATGTGCAACGCTCACGCTTTGTCGATATACTCACAAAAAAGCGTGGGCTTGCTTATTTTTGTCATTGGGGTCTCGTCAAGCCTTCGTAGAGAAAATAAGTATAGTTCACGCTTTTTTATTTGTCGGTAAAAGACAGTCTAAAACCCCAATATATGAGTATCGACGAAATAGAGCAGAGAAGTTTTGAATTTATAGAGCAACACTTAGATGCCACTTTCGATGAAGTCCCTGAGTATCTGTTCAAAATCTGGCATATTCCAGTTCCTTTGAAAGATTATCTTTCCGTCAATTACAAAGACAAATACGAATACCGGATATTTCTTTACGCCCTCAGGAAATATTGCAAAACATACAATATCCAAATCTCGGAAAAACAAACAGTAAGCCTTTTTAAAGTCTATCAGTTAATGTTGAGTATTCCCATTGTCAGAGGACGGCATTTACCGCGTGAAACTGCTTTTCGCATATTTGACTTTAAATTTTACTTGGAGCTTATCTAGCAGTTGTTTGGGTAAATAAGGAAATGAACTTCATTCCCAGAATACAAGGTTCCAAAAGAGTTTCTTTACCGTCCCCCGTTTTTTGAAACCGGATGGGTAAAGTCTTTCAAACTTTTGACCGGCAAGTCCGCAGCTTCAACGAACAAATATATAAATCAGGGACTATTGACTTACAGTTCAGGAGAAGCGTCAGGCTATTTTTAAAGAAAGCTTACTCTCCCCAAAGGTAAAATTTTACTTCAGGGAGAGTTTCTTTCTTTTTTCCATCAAAATTCAAGCATTTTTTAAGGACTAGAAGACGTTTCTACCGGCTATCTTCAACCGGGTAATCAGTTATTCACACAGGAAATCGATGTATTTCTGAATGGCCAGAATACATACGGGACAGAATTCATCTGTTTTATGCAAATTATTCATCAGGCAATTGGGCCAAGGACGATATACTCCCTTTGCTACATATCCGCCCCCTTCATATACTCCTAATTCCCGGCTGTTCTCGTCTGTCAAAGGTGTGGGTACAGGGGTTCCAGCTTTCAACAGGTGTTTCCAATCTTTCCGTCCAAAATCCACCAAGGTCGTCAAGTTGGCTTCCCATGGTTCGACATCCTTCGGATACATATCGTTGTAAGAGACATTTCCCACATACTCATCTCCCAAGCCTAACAATACATGCCCGAATTCATGTACATAAATTTTACCCGTACGGGTCGGATGATTGGCGGCACTTATTCCATAAAAATTATATATTCCTCCGCCTCCATATTTTTGTGTATTCGACAAAATATAGATATAATCATAAGGCACATGGGCGGCAACATCCCTGACATTTTGAAAATCTTCTATCATCTGATATCTTTCCGAATCAAAAGTATAAAAGGAAGCCTTTAAAGCTGTATTTCTCCAAATGTGTTCTCCGGGAATCGTCACGCCTGTTTCCTCGGAAGGTGCCCATACAGCCCGGATATTGAATTTTTGGACATTTTCTTTAAAAGGAGAATAACTGAAAAATTCTTCTGCAAATACTTTACAGGCCGTCATAAATTTTTCCTTTTCCATGGCAGAATACCCCTCCGGCAATAAAACCAAATCGATTCTGTGATCCGGATTTCCATTATAAACAACTTCAAAGGTTTCATAACGGGGAGTAAACCGCTTGATAAAGTAACTGTTAACGCGGATAGAGTACTCAAATTTCTTTTCAAATTTTCCCTTCCGATTGCGGGCATATAATTCGAGCCTGGCATCTTTTTTGGGAAAAGGGAATGCAACCGATTCCGGCATACATTTCATCGTTTCTGCAGCCTCAGGAGTAGTTTGCCATTCATTAAACAAAGTACAATAAGAACGGGAATAGATAAGCTTACCGCTAGCTTCATCTACCAGTTTAAACAGTTGATTTCCGTAACCGTTATCATCAATCAGAGAAACCTTGGAACCTGCCCAATAAGGTTCTTCCTTCAATTCATCAAAAAAGTAACTTTGGGTGTTCTGGTCTCCGCAATGATAAAAATCAAAACGCATGGTTTTCTCCCAGAAATACTGATCAAACTGAGCATTTGCCGAAACAACTGATATTAATCCTATCATGCCGGCCAACAATAATCGATTCATAATCCTCATGTAAATAATATTATAATTACAACTGTGTAAAGTTAATAAAGTAAATAAAAATTGTATCCTTTTTTCCGAAAAGAAAAAAGAAACCTCAAAATCCGGTTTTGATCCCTATCAGTTCATATAAGAGGAAGATTTCTTAAACATTTCGCTGATTAACGAATCCCCGGTTTTCATAAAACTTAAACCAACAGGGGGTTCTGTCAATCAGCGAAGTATTCTCATGCATCCGGCCGGAAGTGTCTATCCCTTATCCTGAAACAAGGGGCTCAACCTTCTCCTTATTTTCTCCCGTATTCCCAATACAACATCAACAAATGAGCGGCCGACCAACTGAAATGGGGAGCTTTCAATACACTTCCATCATGTGTATCGTAATTTTCATGAATAGGCGCCTTTCCCGATAATCCTTTCAGGCGGGTAAATACCTGATCTGTATAGTAGTCTGCCTGCCGATGGTAGCCATATTTCCGAATTCCGGAAATACCAAAATATACCTGATCCAACCAAATCGGTCCTCTCCAATATCCTCCCGGTAAAAATTTAGGATGATCCGCAGCTAAAGTGGGGAAAGGAATATAGGTTGAGAATTTATTCGTATCAGCAAGGATCTTCATTACTCTTCCGGCTTGTTCAGAAGTAGCTATTTCCGTCCACAAAGGGGTCCAGCCTTCCGGTCCTTCTACCCGCACAAAGTCGCCCTCCAGCACTTTATCAAAAAAATATCCTTTTTCCTCATCGAAAAAATAAGTCCTCAGGTTTTCTGTCCGATCGGGCTCTTCAAACCTCTCTCCGACAAGAGCGGCCATTTGTTTCAACAAACGGTGTTCATAAGAAAGATAAGCATTCAAATCCACCGATTCCTGGTTAAAACTCCAGGCTCCTTCTCTATTTTTTACCATTTTCGCTTCGTCAAAGCGAACAGCATTATCCATTCCGCTTTCCCATTTTGCAGCTTCCTCTGTACCGTCTGTAGAACCGAATTCACAGATTCCGTTGCCGTTATGATCCCGGTAGCTAAACCACCAGCGGTAGTATTTTAATAACTTAGGATACATTTCCCGTACAAAAGCAGTATCGGCTGTTTCCCGAAAAACTTCATACACACTCCAGGCGGCTAAAGGGGGTTTACTATCCCGATAATTATTTTCCCGTTTATCGCTATAAATACAATCGGCAATCATACCGGCTTCATCCTGATAATCAAACATCGAACGGATTTGATTCTTTGCCAATTCAGGTTCAAAACGGACAGTAGCTACCGCTTGTTTCCAAGTATCCCATGCCCAAAATCCGACAAAATACCCCACAGCATGTGAGGGGACCATGCCGTCGTGTAACAAATCTCCCTTACTGCTACGCCAGTTACTCAGCAAAGTCACCATGGCTTTTACAGCAATTTGATTATAAGACGCAGGCATATCTGTTCTCAAAATCCGTTCCAAATAAGTATTCCATCTCTGAGCATGCTGTTCCTGCAAGTGTTGGGACTGTCCCAAAAGAGCTTCTGCTTTTTCCAGTCCCTGCTGTAATTCTTCCTGTTTATTAAAAAACGAAAATACGGCAATATGATGCCTGGCAAGCTTAGAGAAAGAAGCCTTGTATACAGAAGAAGTAAGCATAATTTCCGCGTCTTTCTCAAAAGTCACTGCAGCAACTTCTCCCCGCGGTAAATAAATAACCAAGCTTTGATTGATCACTTCATTTTTATAATCCTCTCCCCAAATACTTCCTTCGAAAAACCAATCTATTTCTTCGTCACTCTGACACAGAAGTAAAGCATGGTTTTTGTCGGTAAAGAAAAGCCGTTGACGGATCGAAATAGTAGCAATACTGCTTTCCATATACAGTTGTCCGGGGAAATAAACCAGACTATCCGGATGAAACATATCCGGAGTTATTATTTTTCCATTTTCGACATACCCCACTTGTACCAAGGAACGGCTGATCCACCTCCGGTTATCCAAATCGAAAGGCCCGCAAAAACCATTGGTGAATTTCTCTGCTTCGGGTAAAGTAAACCCCATCCAAGCTCCGCAATCCGTATACCAACCTTTTCCGCCTTTGGAATGATCCGGGGTATACGTAATGTTTAAAATATCAGGATATTCAAACGCTTTTTCCGATTTAGGAATTTCTCCCGGCCGACAGCTCACCAAGCTTAATACGGCCCATCCTATCCACAAAATCTTGTTCATCTTTTAATCTCGTCTTATATTGTATGTATAAATCTCTTATTTTAGGTTTTCTCTCCGGTTTATCTTGGATTTCTTTACTAAATCTTCACCGGATTTTACAGGAATAATGGTAAAGGTATATTGTTTATCGTCCGGAGTAATGGTGTATTCCGGATGTGTTTGCGCCCCCCAGGAATTATCACCGCCCACACCCATTTGCTGCAAATCAATATTCAGCCATACCATATCCTGTTTACGGATACTTCCGCCGTGTTTTCTTTCGATATTAGGACTGACATGCCTAATATCCTGTAGCGGAAAATTCCAGGCACTTACATTCAGAGGCTGTTTTCCTACTACTAAAATACCGTCGCCGGAAGCATTCAATAAAGCACACCAGCGTACGTCTGATTTATTAGCTGTTTCCTGTGGACGAACATAAGGATGAAATTGTTCCCAGACAGTAGCCCGATACAAATCAATATCAGCCGAAGATTTACGATCCCAATAATTCTCGTGAGGACCTCTTCCGAACCAGCTCATTTGATCGTATTCCCCCTTCAACACCATCCGCATACCATAACGAGGCATTTCAGGCAAATCTTTCTCTTCTGTTTTAAAAAAATTCTCCACCTGTATGGCTCCATCCGGATAAACGGTATAGACAACGGAATAAACAGAAGTTTGTCCTTGTAAGGTATAGCGGGTTTTCAGCTGTACATTTTCTCCAGTCCTCCCCACCTTCAAATCCTCCAATTTCAGCTCTTCCCCGGCTTTTAACCAGATTCCACAACGCTGCATCATACCATTGGCGACATCATTATCCGTCTGAGCCCTCCAGAAATTGGGCCGCAAAGCTTCCTTCAGCACCTGATTTCCTTGATAAGCCAGGCTTATCAATTCTCCTCTGTCGGTAGAAAAAACAATTTCAAATCCCTCCCCGTTTATTTTTATCTGCCGGTCTGTTTGTTCTAACTTTAAAACTCCTTTCATCTTTGTCACTTCCGGATCAATATAATCTACCGGCCAAGGCATCTGCTCCGAGGCCACAATATGCCCCGAAGGCAGCAGATCCGTCGCTTCCCGGGTAGAAGCTTCCAAATGCAGAAAATACTCAGTAGCGGGCTTCACCTCAAACTCAGGTATGCTGACCTCCACTTCCGCCGTTCCATGAGGAGGGATGGCGGGTACATCCAGTTTGCCGGACAGAATGATCTTCCCATCCGCTTTTATTTTCCAGGAATAAGCATAACAATCCAGATTCAGAAAATCATTCCGGTTTGTCAAGGAGATCCGGCCTGTCTTAAAAGGTATGCCATCAAAATGCACTCCCTGATATATTTTTTTCACTTCCCAGATATGAGGATGCAAAGAGCGGTCGGCCATTACCAAACCATTCGCACAGAAATTAGAATCATTCTTCACTCCGACATATCCCATATCTCCTCCATAACCCCAGATGTCATTTCCTTCCTTGTCTTTTATCGCAAAAGTCTGATCTACCCAATCCCATATAAAACCACCCTGCAACTGATCGTATTTATAAATCAAATCCCAGTAATCGCTCAAATTCCCCACACTGTTTCCCATGGCATGGGCATATTCACAAAGGATAAGAGGCATGGGACGCCTTTGATTGACATGCTCCCTCAATTTCCACACCCGGGCATACATCGGGCAATAAATATCGGTAGCTCCTTCCCGACCGGCCCCTTCATACTGTACCGGACGACTAGCGTCTCTCTGTTTCGTCCAACGATAAGTTGTCTCAAAATGCGGTCCATACCCGGATTCGTTCCCCAAAGACCAGATAATGACAGAAGTAAAATTTTTATCTCTTTCTACCATTCGGCTCATCCGCTCCCGATACGGAGTTATCCATTCCGGAACAGTTGCCAATGTTCCTTCTTCCGTTACTTCCATTCCGTGCGATTCGAGATTGGCTTCATCAATCAGGTAAAGCCCGTATTCGTCACAAAGTTCGTACCATTCTTCTATATTGGGATAATGGCTGCATCTCACAGCATTTATATTAAATTGCTTCATCAAGCGGATATCTTCTTTCATTCCCTCATAAGTCACACTTCTCCCTTTTTTAGGATCGTGTTCATGTCGGTTTACTCCTTTCAGGAGTATGGGGACACCGTTTAGCTGTAACATTCCGTTTTTCATCTCCACCGTCCGGAAACCAAAACGATGAGCAAAGGATTCCTGAAGAATTCCCTGAGGATTCCACGTATTCACAACCAAGGTATACAATTCCGGGGTCTCCGCCGTCCAGCTGCGAACATCTGCCAAGGCTGTATGAAAATAATGTAACGTATCCGTAGCTTCTTTTACTTCCGAACGGGCGGAATAGATCAGCTTCTCTTTATCCAACAACTTTACTTCGAATGCCGTACCCCTAACCAGATTCCGGACATCGGCCGTTATCTTCACCTTCAAATCTCCATCCCGGTAATCGTTTACCAAAGGAGCAGTTACCTCAAAATCCCTTATCCGGGATTTCGGACGGGCAATCAGCCATACGTTCCGTTCGATCCCGCTATACCGCCAAAAATCCTGACATTCCAGATAAGAACCATCACTATAGCGATATACTTCCACAGCCAATTTATTCCGGCCTTTCTTCAAATAAGGAGTAATAATAAACTCTGCAGGCAGCCGGCTATCTTCACTATATCCGACAAACTCTCCGTTCACCCAACAATAAAAAGCCGATTCTACTCCTCCAAAATGCAAGATAACTTCCTGTCCTTGCCAATTCTCCGGAAGAGTAAATTCCCGGACATAGGATCCCACCGGATTATAATCTTTTGGGATATAGGGAGGATTCGCCGGAAAAGGATATTTCGTATCCGTATAAATAGGAGCATCAAAACCTTGCAACTCCCAGCTTCCAGGCACTTCAATCCGATCCCATCCTTTCAAACGGTATCCCTTTTTATAAAAATCTTGGGGGCGACTTTCCGGATTGACTGAATATTTGAAATGCCAGATTCCGTTTAAAGAAAGCCGTGAAGCTTCAGAAGTCTTTTTCTGAATTGCATCTTTTTCTTTTTCATAAGGTATAAACCAGGCGTGCATAGGCTCCCGGTTGATTTCATTCACAGAAGGATTTTCCCATTCATTTCCAATAACCTGACCTTTTCCCTCCCACATATAACAGGCCAATATGAAGAAAAATATATATCTTATCATCTGATTATCTAATTAATACTTTCAAAATTTCATCCAAACAGTTACCCTGTTTCTTTACCGATATTTATATTGTACAAAAAAACGTAACCAAAAATGGCACGCTAAAATCAACTGTAATCCCATGAAAAATGGAAACCACTACATAATCTTTACCGGAACTCTGCGTGATAACCGGTAAAGTGGTATCCATAGTGGTAGCTCCCCCGACCGATATAGGCGCTAATTTCCCAAAATAACGGACCAAAAACGGGGCGGCTAGTAAAGTGAGCAGCTCCCGAATAATATTAGAAGCCAAAGCTATGGTTCCCAACTCTGCTCCCTTATATTGAGTAATAAAAATAGAAGATAAGGAATAGTACCCAAAACCAGAACCCACAGCCAGACAATCCGTCAAACTCCTGTCTTTCAACACCAAACTGATGACAGCCGAACCGGCTAAAGTTCCCAATATGGTTCCTAAAGGCACTAATACAATCCTCAGATTTTGTTGTTTCAGGGCTTGCAATGCTTTTTTATCACTTCCTATACTGATTCCGACCAGAAACATCAATACATAGAGGGCATATAAAGTAGGATCCTGCTCGGTAACAAAAGCAGGCATCTCGATAAAACGCCCCATCAATACCCCTACGATAAAAAAAGCGACAATAATTAAACTTCCACGCATATTTAAACGATTGCTAAATTCTAAGCTTAAAGCTGTTTTAGAAGTAAAAACGTCAAATGTTTAAATGTGAAAAGTATACTGTTTCTCGAACAGTGTCACATTCGAACTTCTGAAGTTTCTCTTTTCTTTCCGCTTCATCCTTTAGAAAAGTAAAACTTATAAATACCCCAGGCGCACAAGATACTTCCGGCAACAGCTCCCAAAGTAATGCATAAAGCATCTATTCCGATAGTGTCCAAATTATTCATAATCTGATCATTTACTCCTACACTGAGTCCCAGTAAAAAAAGTAAAATAAAGATGGCCCAAGTAATCAATTTTTGTACAAATTTCAGGTTTCGTTCCCGAAACAAATACCCTAAAAGAATCCCACTGACCATTAAACCTATCACTATTAGCATAATTTTTTTTATTCATTAGGAGGCGCAATATATATAATTCAATGAATTTAAAAAAACGGAATGTTCTGAAATAGAACATTCCGTCAACACCCCTTTTTATTTATTTAATTTGCCCATTTGAATTTAGCTCATCCTGAGGAACATAAAAGAAATTATGCCTGCTCGGATCAAAACTTGTTCGTCCCACTGCAGCCAAAGCTTCCTTCGCTTTTCCCCAACGGCGTAAATCGTAAAAACGGAAACTTTCCAAAGCAAATTCCACTATACGTTCGTGTTCGATCTGGGCTCTCACGGCTTGTTGAGAAGAACCCGACATAGAAGGCATATCCGCTCTGGCTCTCACCTCATTTATCAAAGGTTTTGCCAATTCCGGATGATCCAATTCATTGTAAGCTTCTGCCCGCATCAACAACACATTTGCATAACGCATCAACATCATATTCATAGAAGTTTCACTCGGCTTCATGCCTTCCTCGTCAACCGGAATAAATTTGCGGAATACAGGTTTGTCTTTTCCATTAAACCATTCGTCATAATTGTACCCCCAAACTTTTTCAGGATTTCCATTAAAATACTCATCTTTAAACCACAACGTATTGTATAAACGACTATCATAGCCCCCCGTTGTGGCAATTTTTCCTTCTTTTTTAAATTCTTCATACAACATAGTAGAAGGTAAAATCCCTTCCCAGCCACCTAATTCAGAAGAAGCCACCCAATAATGGAGCTGATGTTTATAATAAGCATTTCCAGAAGTAGCCGGGGAGAATTGTACTTCAAGCAAAGACTCTTCGGAATTATCGTTTGTACCGTTAAACATCCCCAACCATTTGTCCATAGATACCAATCTATAACCCTTAAAATTTTCCGGTTTCAAAACTTCTACCACCTGTTCCAGAAATTCTGTTTTACGTTCCGGCTCTTCATAGGCCCGGGTCAGATAGGCATATCCCAGATAAGCATTTGCCGCAGCAGAAGTAGCCCGTCCTTTGTCAGCAGCCCCACGCGTCATCGGTAAATTGCCGGCAGCATACTTAAAATCATCTACAATAAAATCCCAGGCATAATCTCTTTCTGATAAAGGCTGATCTATATCACCTTCCGAAGTAATGTATTTCTCCCGAACAATGATTTTTTCCCAGTTTAATAACAATACCATATGATAATATCCCCTCATAAAACGAGCTTCTGCAATAATTTGCCCTTTCATGTCGGTATCGAACAGAGCGTCATCCATAGCACTGACTTTATCTATCACCTGGTTGCTATAGCTAAGCCCCCAATAATTATAATCCCAGATTGTAGCCGGCACACTGCTGTTCATATTAAAGGTAAAATTGTAAATTGAACTCATATACCCGTAACCGGAAGCTCCCGGCCCCATATCCATGATATCTTCCCGGAAAGGTTCAAATACAAACTTGTTCTCATGAAAACGCCATCCCCCTCCATAATACAACTGGGAATAAGCAGCGGACAAACCCGACAGGGCATCTTCCTGACTTTTCCAATAATTTCCGGAAGTAGACTGATCCGGAGATTCCACTGTCAGGAAATCTTCACAACCGCCTAACACTATAGCTAGTAACGGCAGATATATCAGATTCAGTAATTTTTTCATAGGTCTATTTTTATATCTCATTTATTAAAAAGTCACTTGTAATCCAAATACATAAGATTTTGTAAACGGGTAAATGCTACTGTCAATACCGGTATTGATTACTTTTTCCTGTGCAAATTCAGGATCCACACCGGAATATTTAGTCCAGGTCCATAAATTATCTGCACTCACATACAAGCGGATCTTTTCCATATTGAGTTTACGCAACCAAACTTTCGGTAAAGTATATCCCAACTGTATCTGCCGCAGACGGATAAAGTCGCCGTCTTCCAGAAACCGATCGGATTCCCGGGAATTTTCATTCGGGTCCTCCAACACCGCACGGGGCATATTGGTATTGCGGTTCGTAGGTGTCCAGGCATTTAAAGTAGAAGCAAACATATTATAAAGTTCAGCCATACTTTCAGATCTCACACGGGTACCGTTGTATATTTTATGTCCCCAACCGCTTCCTAATAAGAAGGAAAAATCAAGGCCTTTGTATTCTGCATTAAAAGACAGATTGGCTTCTACTTTCGGCATCCCGTTCCCCATGTCCACTTTATCCTTTCCGTCTAATATTCCGTCTCCGTTTATATCCTTAAAACGAATATCTCCCGGTTTGGCATTGGGCTGTATCAATTTTCCATCTTTACTGTGGGCATACACTTCACCCATATTCTGGAAAATTCCATCTGTCTGATATAAATAGAACGTAGCTACAGGCTTACCTTCCCTGGTCTGGGTAGCATCATATCCACCGTAAATAATCTGATCGGGATTAGCCATTTTGATTACTTTATTCTTCAGGTAAGTGATATTAAACCCGGCACTCCAGGAAAATTCTCCGTAATTGTTCCGGTAATTCACATCAAACTCTACTCCCGTATTCCGCATCGTTCCTATATTCAGAATAGGATCGGCAATACCGGCTGAAGGTGCCAGTTTTTTGGTAATCAATAAATCAATGGTCTTATTATTAAAATAGTTCAAAGCCCCGGTCAGTTTGCCGTCGAATAAACCATAATCCACACCTATATTTAACGACTGACTGGTTTCCCATTTCAATTCCCGGTTTTCCATTACATTAGCGATCGTTGCAATCCAAGGGTTTTTACCCATTCCTTGTACATAACCTAAACTACCGCCATTTCCTTTTGTCATCAAGGCCAGAAAATCGAAATTACCTAAAACATTCTCATTTCCTAATTGTCCCCAGCTACCTCTTAGTTTCAAATTCGATACAACCCCTCCTTTCGGAAAGAATTCCTCCTCGCTGATTCTCCAACCCAAAGCGACTGAAGGAAAAGTTCCCCAACGGGAATCCGGTCCGAACTTGGAAGAACCATCCCGTCGTACCGTTACCTGCAACAGATAACGATCTTTAAAAGAGTAATTCAAGCGACCGAAATAAGAAAGCCGATTGTACACCGTTCTCGTACCCTCTCCTGAAAAGGTTCCGCCAATCGCAGCATTCGGAGTGTTCCACCACGGATTTTCAAATCCTGCCGGCTGATCTTTTCCGTCTACTGTCGTCTTCCCTTCTCCGTTCAGAGCATTCCAATTGGATTTTTCCATAGCCACTGAAATACCGGCCATCATGGTTATAGCATGCCCTTTGAATTTTTTATTAAACGTCAGATAATTATCCACTGTCTGATTCTCCCAGTAACTCCGTTTTTCATATACATAAGGATATTCATTCGGTTCTGTGGGACTGGATATAAAATTCGGAGCATTTTCATAATATTGCGAATTATATCCATTGTAATAATAAGCCGTTTTAAACTGCAACCAATCGGTAAAATTTGCGGCCACAGAAAACATAGCGACTACGTCCTGGGTCTTTGTCTTATTATGTTTAAAATGCGCATCCGCAACCGGATTGCGTGTCGACACAAAACCTTCAGAAAGATCTGCTATTCCATATCCGAATTCCTGGTCCGAATCCAATACAGGCGTTAAAGGACTGGCCCGGTATACTTCCGTAAGAGAAAAATCGGGATCGCTTCTCTTTTTCGCCGTATAAGCCAAACTGGCAGAGATATCAAAAATCGACTTTTTGGTATTCACCTTCATACGGGCATTCTGCATCAGAAAATTATTATCCAAAACAATTCCTTTTTCGTCATAAATATTGGCAGAAATAGAGAATTGAGCTACCTCTCCCCCTCCTCTCACGGAAACACTATGACTCTGAGCAAAACCCCGGCGAAAAACTTCGTCCTGCCAGTCGGTATTAGCACGAGGTTCTTTATATACATAAGCCGGTATATCCTTCGGTTTATCGGAATACTTATTTTTTTCTTCCACCATCATCCGGCTCAGGGTTTGAAATCCTTCTGCATCCAACATATCAAAAAGTCCGGTAGCCTTTTTTACTACTCCATAGGAATTAATATCCACTTTCACCTGCCCCTTTTTACCGCTTTTCGTCGTAATAATGACAACTCCGTTAGCGGCTACAGAGCCGTAAATAGCTGCCGCCGCACCGTCTTTCAATACTTCTATCGACTCGATATCGTTGGGAGCTATCGTCGACATATCCCCGGGGAAACCGTCCACGATATATAAAGGCTCACTATTTCCATAGGTACCAAATCCACGTATTTTCACATATACTCCCTGTCCGGCCAAACCGCCATATTTGGCAATACTGACGCCGGCTACCTGTCCTTGCAAAGCTTCAGCAACATTCACCGTCGATTTGCCTGCCAGTTTTTCCGCATCTACAGAGGTGATTGCACCGGTCAGATCGCTCTTTTTCAGGGTACCGTAACCAATAACCACTACTTCCTCCAAGCTTTCTATGTCTTCTTGCAAAACGATCTTCAAATCGTTCTGTCCGACAACAGGAATTTCCTGCGTTTTATAGCCGGTAAACGAAAACACCAATAAGTCACCCTTTTTAACTTTCAAGGTGAAATTTCCATCCAGATCCGTAGCGACTCCACTCACAGTCCCTTTTATTAAAATATTCACCCCCGGCATCGTCTCTCCTTTCTCATCCGCCACATTTCCTTTTAATAGGTAATCCTCCTGAGCCATCGCACCTAAAGGTAAACACCAGGCCAGTAACACCACCAATATCCGATACAGATATTTTGCCTTATTCGTCTGTCTATTTTCCATTTTATCCGAGATTAATTTTGTTCCTCTTATTTATTTTCCGATTCTGTCTGACCGGTTTTCAGACTTTTTCCTTCCTTATCATAAGCATATTCGGTTAAAGTAAATACAGCATCATCCGAAACTGTAAACTTGAACCAATAATATTTGAAAGGAATGCCCGGAATGTCCGTCACGATTCTCATACCCACATAGGCTGTTTTTCCCAGCCAATCTGTATAATCTTCCGAATACAATACCGGCATATACATCCAGTTCTCACTGCTATAGGAAGCATTAAACGCCCAGTCCGAGCTCTCTCCAATCTCTATACCTTCTTCCAAAGGAAGAACATAGATCAAATCTCCTTCCTGCTTACCCATAATATCCTGCCCATAATTATCGAAATGAATTCTCTTTACAGCAGGAGCAGAACCAATAGCTACAGCCGTCTGAAATAATCCTCCGATTACCTTACCGTCAATTTCCACTTCCTGCCACACTTGTTGATCGAAATCAACGACCCAATTCAAACCGTCTACATGCACAATTGTATTGGGGCCCTCTTTCTCTACGGGAATCTCTAATTGAATTGTCCCCACTTCAGGATGTGACGAAACAAAATCGATACGCAAGTTTTGAATTCCTACAGGAACAGCTCCAGCTTCCACCCTACAAGTCATCTCAAAAGAACGTCCCCCTTTTTCTATGGTAAAATGCTCGTGAGACAAAGAAATACTATCAGCATCTACCTGATTGTTCGCTCCCAGCCGGACTTCAAAGTTTATATTTTCCGGAACAGGCACAGAAAAAGCGACATCAATGATTACTGTATCCGGCTGATTGGCCGTACGTTCAAAATACACTTGGGAAGGGGTTGCCACCGCCACTTTTACCACCTTTTCCCAATCGACATTATCTTCATCATCGCTACACCCTGGAAAAACCAGAAATGCCGCCACAATGAACAACATTTGCAAAACACACTTTCTCATCTTCATAAAGGTTTTAGTTATTATTTTTAAAACATGATTTAATTTTCACCATCGCCCGACAAAAATAAAAGAGGAAAAAACAATCGTTTGAATTTTGCTTGCAGAAGGTACCTACAAAAAGATGTATTTTTTAAAATTAATATCTACATTATTCGAATTTAATATTTGATTATCAAATATTTAATAAAATAATCATATCTACATTTAAAGAAAAGAAATCCCAGTTGTCCGTCGGCGTTAACCAGGCTTTGCCCGACGAAAAGGGAGAAGTTTTGGTGTTTTAACGGAGCTTGAGCTGGCAGAAAAGCGAGAAAAACACAACTGAAAACGTAAATAACCGGAGAAAGGGGAACATATTAAATCTACATTTTCTTCATATACTCACTTAAACCTTCGTCCGTTTCCAATCCCAGTTTTTTACGTAAGCGGTAACGGGCCATATTGACAGTTTTAGGAGTAGAACCAACCAGAAGAGCAATCTCTTTTGTGCTAAAATCAATTCGTAAAAAAGAAGCCAATTGTTTTTCATTTTTTGATAAATCAGGATGCCGGGTAGTCAAACGCACAATAAATTCCGCATTGACCCGTTCGATCTCTTCCATTAAAGGACCGATATTTTCTTCCTTATTTTGATATTGAGTAATAAAAGCATTAATCGTCTTTAACTGAGTTTTTATCTCCGGTTTAGCATCCTTATACGACTCCCGGATCATCACTTTAATTTTCTCAATCAATTCATTCTTACTTTGCATATAACAGGCGAAGTTTGTCAATTCCTTCTTGCTGTATTCCAATTCCATTTCGACATTCCTTCGTTCTTCTTCTGTCTTTTCCAGTCGTAACTTCATCATTTCCTGATGTTGAGCTTCAATTTTCTGTGTCGCCAGAGTCAACTGAATTTTGCGTCTGTGTCTGAATCTCCATATCAGCAAAAACAATCCGAAAAACAGGGCCAAAGAAAAAGCCATAACCAGCAACATATCCCGTTCCAAACTCTTGATTTTAAGCTCTTTTTGTTTTAAATTCAATTCCTGTTGCTGGGCTTTAAAACGCCGGTCAGCCACATTTAATTCCATTTCCCTGATTTTCTTATTCGATAAGAGATCCTTCTCCATCTCATACAACCGCTCTATGCTTTCATAAGCTTTCTTATAATTGCCCATTGCCCTATATACCCAGGTCTGATAACGATAATTATCGCATAGCAATTCTTTAGCACTCAAATTTGTCGCCAAAACAAAAGCACTATTCAATTCCTCCAATGCTCTTTTATACTCTTTTAAAAAAAAATATTGAGTACCTAGATTATTATAATTTTCCGCCAGCGACCAATTCGCTCCTAACGATTTATTAAGTTGTATTGCTTCTTCCAATGATTTTATCCTTTCTTCCGGTTTGCCTTCCAAAAGACCCAAATTATTCAAATTAGCAGCAATATTCTTCCGGTCGTTTAACTGACGGTTCAATTCCAATGCTTTTTTAAGGCTGTTCTCTGCTTTCTCGTCTTCCTCTATCCGCTCGTAAGCCAATCCCTCTGCATTATAACAACTGGCAATTCCTGCCGTATCCCCCAACGCAGTGAAAAGTTCGGTTGCCCGCTCTATAAATTGAAATGCCTTTTTTATATCTCCTACACTAATGTACAAATGTCCGATATTTACATTTATCTGAGCTTGTAATTGTTTGTTTTCTGGCGGACATTTATCTAAAGCATTATAAAAAGCTTCGAACCCCATGTCAAAAGAACCGAGATTGACATAGGAACGTCCCAAAGCAACTAATGCCCGGCATAATAAATTCCGGTCCCCGGACAATTCAGCCTTTAGAATAGCCGTATTGGAAAAAGAAATAGCCCGAACCGGATCGGAATAAGAACTTTGATAAGCCCTATCAATATAGACCTGCACTTCTTTCTCCTGTGCATCCTCCTTTATCTCCTTCACAGGAGCCAGAGGCAAAGAAAAAACGCTAAAACAGAGAAATAATAAGAGCATATTTTTCGCTATAATATGATCACTTCAAAAAAATAACTACCTGCATTAACAGACAGGTATGGTTTATCTGTAAAATATTCACAATGAAATATATCGTAAAAAAGAAATGGCTAAAAACAGCCTTTTTCTACACAGACTAAAAATTAAACAAATATAAGATATTATTCTTATATCCTTCATTTCTAATTATGAATTAGAATTTACTAAGTTTAAAATACGATAAAATACTTTCTTACTTCCGTTCTTTGTATTTACCCCTTTTTCTGTTTATACTATAATTTTTCTTCAGAACGGAACGTCCTTTTATTTTATCCCTATCTTAATCACCACCTGCCTGTCAAACACCCCTTCCATTATAGATAAAATAAATTTTCCTTCCTTCGCTTGTCAGGTTTCAAAAATTTCAGTATCCGTAGAAGATTAAAGCGGGAAGATATCTTTCTCCTCCTTATTTTTTTTACCTTTGAAAGTCTGATAAACAAAAGATAGATTTTTCCTTATCAGTAAAATTTTATTTTAGGACATCACATGCTAAGTTTGAAAAAGTTGTGGCCTTCTCTGTTGCTGCTCATTCTTTATTTTATTATAGATGAATGCCTGGAACCGACCAATGGATTAATCTGTTTAGGCATACTGGGATCGGGAGAATTTATTTATACCCGGTTTAAAGAAAGATACAACGATTGGACGATAGTGTTTATAACTTGTGCCCTCGCCATACCGGCAATCGTAACTTTAACCAGTTCCTCTCCTCTTCCGGAACATTTACAAAACGGAATAACGGAAGCTGCTATCTGTATTTTACTGGGGTTTCTCGCCTTCTCGCACAAAGAGATCAGTTCCACTCTTCCCACTGCCCTCCGTAAAAATTTTCAAATTACTCCGATGCAACAACAAGCAATGAAAATAACAGTGCGGATGCTGTTTTTCTTATTGTTTTTCCATACTCTTCTCTTGTTTTTTTCAATCTATTATGCAGATGAAAAAGCGGTGAATTTTGTCAGTGGTGTCCTTCTCTATTTGTTGATCGGCTTATTCATAGGAATTTTATTTGCCCGGCGATATTTTATGATTCAAAAGTATAAAAAAGAAGAATGGCTTCCCCTAGTCAATGAGAAAGGAGAAGTCATCGGAAAAGCTCCTCGGAGTTTGTGCCACTCGGGATCTAAACTTTTACATCCGGTAGTACACCTGCATATACAAAATGAAAAAAACGAACTCTTTTTGCAAAAAAGAAGTATGAAAAAAGATTTTTTACCGGGAATGTGGGATACCGCTGTAGGAGGACATATCGGACTAAATGAAAAAATTGAAGAAGCATTGAAAAGAGAAGCTCAGGAAGAATTAGGCATAACAGATTTTAAAGTTCGGTTTAAGGGTTCTTATACCTGGGAAAGCCCCAGAGAAAGGGAGTTGGTTTTCTCCTTCCTTTGTATCCGTTACAACCGTATCCACATCGACAACGATGAAGTAGAGACCGGACGGTTCTGGAATCCTCAAGAAATTGAAGAGGGTATTTCCCAAAATCTCTTCACCCCTAATTTGATTTATGAGTATCAGACCTTTTTCTCCTCCCCCTTTTCTAAAAAATAAAATTTAATCTCCTTTCTTCAATCATTAACTTTTTTCTACTTCCGAATTCCAATTTAATTCGTTCCTTTGCATAAGGATAGAATTGATATAGCATGAACGAAGCGGTTTTAGAGAAATTAAAAATACTGGCGGAATCGGCCAAGTACGATGTATCCTGTGCCTCCAGTGGCACGTCCAGACGCAATACCTCTTCCGGAATAGGAAGCGCCACAGGCTGGGGTATATGCCATAGTTTCGCAGAGGACGGACGTTGCATATCGCTGTTAAAAATCATGCTTACCAATCATTGTATCTACGATTGTGCATATTGTATCAACCGAAGAAGCAATGATCTGAAACGGGCTACATTTTCCGTAACTGAATTGGTAAATTTGACGATTGAATTTTATCGTCGTAATTATATCGAAGGTCTTTTCTTGAGTTCAGGTGTAGTCCGCAATCCGGATTATACTATGGAACGGCTCGTCAGGGTAGCAAAAGAGTTGCGGCTGAATCATCGTTATAACGGCTATATTCATCTGAAAAGCATTCCGGGAGCCAGCCGGGAATTAATCAACGAAGCAGGATTATACGCCGATCGTCTGAGTGTTAATATAGAAATTCCCAACGAACAAAGTTTGCAATTACTGGCTCCGGATAAAAATTTTCAAAGCGTATTTACCCCCATGCGTTATATCCGACAGGGGATACTGGAAAATTTGGAAGACCGGAAAAAGTTTCGGAAAGTTCCCCGTTTTGCACCTGCCGGCCAAAGTACCCAGATGATTATCGGTGCCAGTCCGGACCAAGATAAAGATATCCTCCACCTTTCCTCCGCACTTTATCAAAGACCTACTCTGAAAAGAGTCTATTATTCAGGATTTGTCCCCGTAAACGAATACGATCCTCGTTTACCGACTTTAAAACAACCCCCTTTGGTCAGGGAAAATCGTCTTTATCAAGCAGACTGGCTGATGCGCTTTTATCATTTTAAAGCTGAGGAGATCGCTAATGAGGCTTACCCGGACCTGGATCTGGAAATAGATCCGAAACTGGCCTGGGCTCTCCGGCATCCGGAAAAATTTCCGGTAGATATCAACAAAGCCGATTATGAAATGATACTGCGCGTACCGGGAATAGGAGTAAAATCCGCCAAACTCATCTTGGTCTCCCGGCGTTACGGCAAATTAGGCAGTCAGCAATTACAAAAAATGGGGATTGTCCTGAAAAAAGCCCGTTATTTTATTACTTGCCAAGAATTACCCTACCAAACAATACAGGAAATTCATCCCGATCAGGTAAGGAAAATTCTGACGAATAAAAACACAGGGCGGAAACGGGAAGATCCCCGTCAATTAAAATTACAGTTTGAAGACGACTGATATGGTGGTGTTCACTTACGACAAAACATTTGAAGGGCTCCTGACAGCTCTCTTTGAGGCCTATTATTATAAAATATTTCCCGACCTTTTATGGGCGGAACAAGAACCTCTCCCTCTTTTCTACGACCGGGTGATTCCGGTCTATACAGACGAAGAGAAATCCAAACGGGTCTGGCAAGGGCTTCAAAAAAAACTAAGCCGGGGAGGCTTGTCTTTCCTGACGATTACCTGGCTGTCCGAGTTAGCGGATGTCGATATGTTGCTCTTCCGTTATATGCGGAAAAATATAGACTCTCCCCAATCCATAGAACTCAATTTCGGAGATCCCGACGTTTTGAAAATCTCCCAAATCTGGAAAAAAGTAAACCAGGAAAAACACCGGCTGTTACAATTCACCCGTTTTCAAAAAACGGCAGACGATATATTTTTCGCCGTTTTTGAACCTCGTTATAATGTTTTGCCTTTAACTACTCCTCATTTCCAAAACCGCTTTTCCGACCAAAAATGGTTACTCTATGATGTCAAACGAAAATACGGCTATTATTACGATCTTTCTGAAGTAACGGAAGTTTATTTCAGTTCGGAAACGACTCCCTTTCAAAACGGCAAACTTTCCGAAGAATATCTGGCTGCAGATGAAAAATTATTCCAACAGCTCTGGAAACAGTATTTCAAATCCATCGCTATACGGGAACGGTTGAACCCCAAACTGCACCGGCAAAATATGCCCGCCCGGTTCTGGAAATACCTGACAGAAAAACAAGATTAACAACCAGAATCCATATCTTCTCAGGAGAAAAGAATAGAATTTTAAATAAATATTTTATTAGCAGTAGAAGTAGGCTTGTAAAAAAGACAGAAAAAGGAGGAAATAAATCTTTAGAATGAAAATAGTACAGAAAGGATATGGCAAAAAGGAAATCTGAAATATAAAAAAATTACACAAAAGGGCACGTCCCTAATGTGTAATTTCACTGTATCGTCTCTTGGGTTTTATCCTAGATAAGTTTTCAATAACTTGCTTCTGGAAGAATGACGTAACCGACGGATAGCTTTTTCTTTAATCTGCCGGACTCTTTCGCGGGTTAAACCGAATTTTTCACCAATTTCTTCCAAGGTCATCTCCTGTGTATTAATACCAAAAAACAGTTTAATGATATCACGTTCTCTTTCAGTTAAAGTAGATAATGCCCGTTCCACTTCTGTAGACAAGGATTCATTAATTAAGGTACGATCGGCTACAGGAGAATCATCATTTACCAATACATCCAACAAACTATTGTCTTCTCCCTCTACAAACGGAGCGTCTACAGAGATGTGACGACCTGAAACCCTTAAAGTATCAGCTACTTTTTCAGCCGGTAAATCCAAGGTATCAGCCAACTCTTCCGGAGAAGGCCGGCGTTCATTTTCCTGTTCAAAACGCGAAAAAGCTTTGTTTATCTTATTCAAAGAACCGACTTGGTTCAAAGGCAAACGAACAATACGGGATTGCTCGGCCAAAGCTTGCAAAATAGATTGACGGATCCACCAAACAGCATAAGAAATAAATTTAAATCCACGGGTTTCGTCAAATTTCTCTGCCGCTTTAATCAACCCCAAGTTTCCTTCATTGATTAAATCCGGAAGACTAAGGCCTTGATTCTGGTATTGCTTTGCCACTGAAACCACAAAACGTAAATTAGCACGTGTCAACTTTTCCAAAGCCCGCTGATCCCCTTTACGAATACGTTGAGCTAATTCTACTTCCTCCTCTACGGTAATCAAATCCTCTTTACCGATCTCCTGCAAATACTTATCAAGGGAAGCACTCTCCCTGTTCGTTATTGACTTTGTAATTTTTAATTGTCTCATACTATCTTATTATACCACCGCAAATATTTTGCAAAAGTAATGTTTTTTATTTAGATACCCATGTAAAAATTGCGGAAGTTTTTTATTAACATTTTTTAATTTAACAATGAAAATGCAAAATATTCAACCCGTCCCCGGGGGCTTACAGCCGTAACAAAAACACCCCCGTCCGTCACACTGTTCAAGGCTTTCGCCAAATCTTCTTCGTCATAAAGAACGGAATTATTAATCTTTACTAAGATATAACCTTTTTCTAAACCAGCGGATTTGAATTTTCCATTCCGGATATCTGTAATTTTCACGCCTTTGTTCAACCGATAACGGTAACGGTCTTCTTTGCTCAAGGGACTTACTTTTATGCCCAATAAATCTCCCTCTTCTTTCACTCCTAAAGCCGTATCACCGTATGTATTCTGTAAGGTTACTTCCACTAATTTCTCTGCTCCGTTTCGTTTCACCTTCAACTGTACGGCGCTTCCCGGACGATATTTCCCTAACTGCTCATGAAATTCAGGTGCTGTTTTTATTTCAATACCGTTCATTCCCTGAATGACATCTCCTTTTTTCAAACCACCTTTCTGAGCTGCTCCTCCGGAAATCACATCTTCCACATAAATACCCGACGTCTCTTTCAGTTTCATCTCCTCTGCCGCCGCCGGCGTCAATTCCCGCATATAAACTCCTAATACCGCCCGTTGTACTTTTCCATAATCTTTCAAGTCGTTCACCACTTTACGGGCAATGTTGACAGGTACGGCAAAAGAATATCCGGAATAAGCTCCTGTAGGCGACTGTATGGCGGTATTAATCCCAATCAGTTCCCCTCTCGCATTTACCAGAGCTCCCCCACTATTCCCCGGATTCACCGCTGCATCCGTCTGCAAAAACGACTCCAGATTCATTTGTCCCCGGTTCATCCCTAACTCACGACCTTTGGCACTGATAATACCCGCCGTCACCGTAGAAGTTAAATTATAAGGGTTCCCGACAGCCAACACCCACTCTCCTAATACCACATCGTCCGAATTACCATATTCTACACAAGGCAAATTCTTGCCGTCTATCTTTAACAAAGCAATGTCCGTATTCGGATCTGAACCTATAATTTTCGCTTCATATTCTTTTTTATCATTCAACACCACAATCACACGGTCGCTCCCCCGAATAACATGGTTATTGGTAATAATATATCCGTCATCTGATATAATTACGCCAGAACCAAAACCCATATTCATTGGTACTTCTCTTTCCTGAGAACGATTTCCAAACCAAAAATCCAAAAAAGGATTACCGACATACTCCCGTCCCATTTGTATGGTTTTAACATGCACCACTCCCGGGACTGTCTTTTTGGCAGCTTCCCTCAAATCCACACTTCCCGGACCTTCCAAACCGGTATGATCCGGTGTAAAAGCTACCTGCTTTACGCCTGGTCCGATAATTTCATGCCGGATTTCCGGCCTCAACGGTTCGCTTTTCCACTCATTGGCTATAAAGAATGCAATAAAACCGCCGACAATACCTAGAATCAAACTAACTAATGATTTTGTAACATTCATACTTTTTTCCGTTTTATTAAATTACATGACTGGCACCCTTTCACAACAGAACAATTTCATTTTTATCCTATCCGAATTTTTCCAGTTGCACTTTATTCCAAGCAATAAGTTTGCCAATAAATTGCTAATAAAATCTTAATTAGCAAAGCTTAACGTTAGAAGAGATTTGTTAAATGTTAAAATCCAAGGTCTCTTTCTCCAAATCAAAACAAAGAACACAAAATTTATCCGGTTTCCTTCCCTTTTTCAGGTTCTCCCTCCGATTGGAAGAGAAATCTCTTATCTTACTGATACATATACGATAACAAATAAAAATAGTTGACATTCTGGTGGAATCCTTCTCTTTAGCCCACAAAAATCCCGGAGCTTACTTTCAAACTAAAAGTAAAACTCCGGGACAATCTTTTTTGAAAAATCTTATTCTACCCTCTATTTTTCTTTTAAAGGTTCACTCTTAAATTCTGCAAGCACTTGATTTCGATTCATTAACAATAATGTATGGTCCTTTATTTCAAAACGATCTGTATTTTCCAGCATTTTAAAAAAAGCAGACTCAACTTCCATATCCGGACAAGCCATCCGCGTAGATCCCATCTGGGAAAATTTCAAAGTCTTGCCATCTAATTCATAGCCTCCGAAAAAACGATTGCAACCCGCCATTCCGTCTGCCCTCTTTTCCGTATCATTGAAATGAATATAAACCTTATTCCCGTTTTCTTTCATTTGTAAGGGCTTTCCATCCAGCTTTTCCAATACCCATTTCACTCCCGTCAATTTTACGATATTTCGGGAAGAGTTACAAGCAGTTACCCCCAGTCCTATTAAAATTAAAAATAATATTGTCTTCATATTTTATCTTGTTTAACCTTATTTTGTTATCAAAACTTATGCCAAAATGACAAATTGCAGAAAACTATTTTACTTTTTACTGACAGAATATCCTAATTTCTATTTAAAATCAGAAAACTTTCTTTTTTAACTTCCGAATGTTTACAAGGGGAAAGACGGAAAGCTGCTTCTCATCTGATTCTTCCGGATAGATCCCTGTCTCTTCAGCAAAGTGTTTACCCAAGTACGAATGTACTTTCGAATACTTCTTTCAAAAAGGGAAAAGGAAACGATTTCTCCCCCCTCTTTTCACAAAATCAAAAAATTTTTTTTTAGAAGCAAATTAAAATCTAATTAACGACAAAATTACGTAATAGGTTTGTATATTTGTGGCTAATTTGGAAAAATTAAACTTCGTTATTTAAATAATTAAACTATTTAATATAATTATAACATGTCCAAGGTAATCAAATTAAAAAAGGGCCTTGATATTAAGTTGAAGGGGGAAGCCGAAAAAGTGGTAAAAGCAGGAGGAAAATGTACTCTTTATGCGATGAAACCTACGGATTTTCGTGCACTTACTCCCAAACTGACAGTCAAGGTTGGCGACGTAGTGAAAGCGGGAGATGCTTTATTTACCGATAAGGCAAACCCCGGGATCAAATTTACGGCACCTGTCAGCGGCTGTATCGAAGCTATCAACCGCGGAGAAAGAAGAAAATTATTGGAGGTTGTCATTAAAGCGGATTCCGAAATCACCTATAGAGATTTCGGGAAAGCCGATGTAAACCAACTCAGTCGGGAAGAGATCATCACCCGCCTGCAGGACAGTGGCACATGGCCATTGATCATACAACGTCCTTACGGTATTTTAGCCAATCCGGAAATTACTCCCAAAGCAGTCTTTATCTCCACATTCGACACCGCTCCTTTAGCCCCCGACTTTGAATGGATATTAAAAGAAGAAGGGAAAAATTTACAGGCCGGTATCGATTGTATGCAAAAACTTTGCAATGGAAATGTAAATTTAGGAGTAAAAGAAGGTATCCCTCAGAATGCCGTTTTCAATCAGCTGAAAAACGTCAACATTACGTATTTTGAAGGTCCTCACCCGGCTGGAAATGTCGGTATCCAAATCAATCATATCTCTCCGATCAACAAAGGAGAACACGTTTGGACGGTTAATATACAAGATTTGGCAATCATCGGCCGCCTGTTTACAGAAGGGCATTATGACGCACGCAAAACCATTGCTTTAACCGGTTCGGAAGTAAAGGAAGCTGCTTATTATAAAACGATGATAGGTGCACAAATCTGTTGCTTTACGGCTGACAAATTGAAAAACGAAGTTCACCAGCGGATTATTTCGGGGAATGTACTGACCGGTACAAAAGTAAGCGACAAGGGGTTTCTCGGTTTTTATGCCAACCAGATTACCGTTATTCCGGAAGGGGATACTTATGAATTTTTAGGCTGGGCTACGCCGGGTTTCAACAAATTCTCTGCATCCCGGTTGTTCCCTTCTTTCCTCTGTCCGAATAAGCACTATACCTTAGATGCCAATTACCACGGAGAACGGCGGGCATTTGTCGTTTCCGGACAATATGATAAAGTGTTCCCTATGGATATCCTTCCGGTTTACTTGTTAAAAGCGATTCTGGCAGGAGATATCGATAAGATGGAACAACTCGGAATTTACGAGGTTTTACCGGAAGACATGGCGCTATGCGAATTTGTCTGTACTTCTAAAACCCCTGTCCAGAAAATCCTTGAAGATGGGATTGCTTTGATGATGAAAGAAACCAATTAATACAGTTAAAAGCGAACAAGCAGAGAAGCTTTATAACATTGAAATTTGAATGACATGAATTTTTTACGAAATTATTTAGATAAGCAAAAACCCAAGTTTGAAAAGGGAGGTAAACTGGAAAAATTCCGCTCCGTTTTCACTGGTTTTGAGTCTTTTCTTTTCGTGCCAAACCGCACGACGACTTCCGGTTCTCATATCCGGGATGCTGTAGATCTCAAAAGAACGATGATTATTGTCGTGATTGCTTTAGTTCCGGCATTGCTTTTCGGAATTTACAATGTAGGATACCAACATTTTAAAGCAATCGGCGTATTAGCAGAAACAGATTTTTTCCAAATGTTCTTCTTCGGATTATGGAAAGTACTTCCGATGATTATTGTTTCTTATGTTGTCGGATTAGGAATAGAATTTGCCGCTGCACAGATGAGAGGTCACGAGATTAATGAAGGATTTCTGGTTTCCGGTTTGTTGATTCCCATGATCATGCCGGTGGAAGCTCCTTTATGGATGATTGCTCTTTCCACAGCTTTTGCCGTGATCATCGGCAAGGAAATTTTCGGAGGTACAGGAATGAATATCTGGAATCCGGCTTTATTAGCCCGTGCCTTCTTTTTCTTTTCGTATCCTTCTATGATCTCCGGAGATGCTGTCTGGATTGCCGGTGATCCGACGACAACAGATGCTATTTCTCAGGCAACACCATTGGCTCAAATGGCTTTAGGCCAACCTTTGACTTACACCTCTGCAGATATGTTCTGGGGATTGATCCCGGGTTCTATCGGAGAAACCTCCACCTTCTGCGTTCTACTCGGAGCACTCCTGCTTCTGCTCACCAATGTGGCCAGCTGGCGGATCATGCTATCCGTATTTGTAGGAGGATTCCTCATGTCTCTGGCCTTCGAACCGATTTCACATGTGGAAGCTTATCAACAGCTATTAATGGGCGGGTTTGCTTTTGGAGCTGTATTTATGGCTACCGATCCGGTCACTTCAGCACAGACCAATATCGGAAAATACATTTACGGTTTACTGATCGGAGCAATGGCTGTCATTATCCGTTGTATAAACCCCGGTTATCCGGAAGGTATGATGTTAGCGATATTATTGATGAACACCTTTGCCCCCTTGATCGACTGGTTTGTGGTACAATCCAATATCAAACACCGTCTGAAAAGAGCCAAAGTTAATGCTTAATAACAGAAAGAGATGAATAAACAAGGAAACACATATACATTTATCTATTCAGTCATTCTGGTCGTAGTAGTCGCAGCACTACTGTCCGTCATATCTCTTTCCCTGCAACCCCGTCAAAACGAGAACAGGCAAAATGAAAAGAGACAGAATATTCTGAGTGCTATACACATCAGTTCTACCGCTCAAAATTCCGCTGAATTGTTTAATAAATATATCAAAGAACAATTTATTGTGAATGATAAAGGCCAAAGAATAGAAGGGAACGCTTTCAATGTAGATATTAAAGAACAGTACAATGTAGCGGCAGACAAACGGGAATTTCCTGTATTTGTTGCAGATGTAGACGGAGCTACTAAATACATACTGCCGATTTACGGAGCCGGTTTGTGGGGCCCGATTTGGGGATATATTTCATTGGATGCAGATAAGTCGACCATTTACGGTACATTCTTCGACCACCAGGGAGAAACCCCGGGTTTAGGAGCCGAAATTACCACCCCCGCTTTTAACAATCAATTCCAAAACAAACAGATTTTCTCCGGGGAGGAGTTAGTCAGTATTTTGGTTATAAAAGGCGGAAATGCAACCGGCAAGAATGAAGTAGATGCCATTTCCGGTGGTACGATCACCTCCAAAGGAGTTGAAAACATGCTCCGAAATTATTTAACCTATTACGAACCGTTTTTAAAACAAAAATAAAATGAGCGCATTTTTTTCAGCGAAGACCCAGGAATATCTCCTTGGTCCTTTGAGCAAAAACAATCCGGTTATTGTACAGGTGCTGGGTATCTGTTCTGCTCTTGCCGTCACCGCCAAGCTGGAACCCGCCATCGTGATGGGACTCTCTGTAACGGCAGTAACCGCTTTTTCCAACGTCATTCTTTCTTTACTACGGAATACGATCCCTACGCGAATCCGTATCATCGTACAGCTCGTCGTAGTGGCTGCATTGGTAATCATTGTAGACCAAGTGTTGAAAGCTTACGCTTACGACGTAAGTAAACAGCTTTCCGTATATGTAGGTTTGATTATTACCAACTGTATCATCATGGGACGTATCGAAGCTTTCGCTTTGGCAAATAAACCCTGGCCTTCCTTACTGGACGGCATCGGAAACGGATTGGGTTACGGTATGATTCTCGTGATCGTGGCATTCTTCCGCGAATTGTTCGGTTCCGGCACCCTCTACGGTTTCCGCATCATCCCGCAATCTTTTTATATCCAAAACGGAGGCCACTATCTGAACAACGGTCTGATGATTATGCCAGCCATGGCCTTGATTCTTGTCGGATTGATTATTTGGGTTCACCGCTCCAGAAACAAGGATTTAATAGAAAAATAATTAAAGAAGAATTAGAAATATGGAAAATCTATTAAATATATTCGTCCGCTCGATCTTCATCGACAACATGATATTCGCATACTTCCTGGGTATGTGTTCTTATCTGGCCGTATCGAAGACGGTGAAGACCTCATTCGGTCTGGGCATAGCAGTTATATTTGTGTTATTCATCACCGTTCCGGTAAATTATCTGCTGGATAACTATGTTTTAAAGCCAGGAGCTTTACAATGGTTGCTGGGAGAAGAAGCCGCTACGATCGACTTAAGTTTCTTAAGCTTTATCCTGTTTATTGCAATCATCGCTGCTATGGTACAATTGGTGGAAATGATTGTAGAAAAATTTGCCCCGGCTTTGTATAACCAACTGGGTATTTTCTTGCCCTTGATTGCTGTAAACTGTGCTATCATGGGGGCTTCGTTGTTTATGCAACAACGGAATTATGCAAATGTAGCCGAAGCTACCACTTTCGGACTGGGTTCCGGAATCGGCTGGTTGTTAGCCATTGTGTGTATTGCTGCTATCCGAGAAAAACTGAAATATTCAAATATTCCGGCTCCTCTGCGCGGAATCGGAATTACATTTATTGTAACCGGTTTAATGGCTATCTCTTTTATGAGTTTCCTGGGAATCGACCTCAATAAACTGAAAGCCCAGCCTGTCTCCACTGAAACAGTACAGGCATCACCGGCAATGCAAACCCATACTGCAACGGATGACGCAACGACAGAAGAAGGTATACAGCAAGCTCCGGGACAAACCGGACAAGCAGAAAATAAAACCAATGCCGATGCAGAGTAATTTAAAATTAAAATCTAAAATTTAAAATTAAATGATACTATTAGCAATAAATACAACAATCGTAACTGCCGGTATTGTCGTATTCCTGATTGTCACCCTGATTCTGGTAGGCATTCTTTTGTTTGCCAAAGCCAAACTGACAGCAAAAGGAAATGTAAAAATCAATATCAATGGCGGAGAACGAATTATTACGGCGGAACCAGGAAGTTCACTGCTGTCCACACTGGCCAACCAAAAAATATTTTTACCCTCAGCTTGTGGAGGAAAAGGTTCATGTGGAATGTGTAAATGCCAGGTATTATCCGGAGCAGGTAGTATTTTGCCGACAGAGACCGGATTTTTTTCCTATAAACAACAACACGACAATTGGCGCTTGGCTTGCCAAGTGAAAGTGAAGGAAAACATTGAAATGCGTATCCCGGAAGCCGTTTTAGGCATAAAGAAATGGGAATGTACAGTGGTTTCCAACCGCAATATTTCGACTTTCTTAAAAGAATTTGTCGTCAAACTACCGGAAGGGGAAAACCTGAAATTCAAATCCGGAGGATATATCCAAATCGATGTACCGGCCTTGGACGTAGATTTCAAAGATATGGATATAGATGAAAAGTACAAGGCCGACTGGGAACGCATGAAGATGTTCGACTTAAAAATGCATAATCCGGAACCGACTTATCGGGCCTATTCTATGGCAAACTCTCCGGCAGAAGGCAACATCATTATGCTGAATATCCGCATCGCCACTCCTCCTATCGACCGGGCTACCCGTACTTTTATGCCGGTTAATCCAGGTATTTGTTCTTCTTTCATTTTCTCCCGCAAACCGGGCGATAAGGTGACGATCTCCGGTCCTTATGGAGAATTCTTCCTCCGGGAAACAAACAATGAAATGATGTTTATCGGCGGAGGTGCCGGTATGGCTCCGATGCGTTCTCATATTTTCAACCTGTTCCATACGATGCATACCAAACGCAAAGTTACTTTCTGGTACGGTGCCCGTGCCTTGCAAGAAGCTCCTTATGTGGATGAGTTCAATAAAATACAGGAAGAAAATCCGAATTTCCACTGGACACTGGCTCTTGATAAACCCGATCCGGTAGCCGACGCCGCCGGCGTAGCTTATAAACCCGGATTCGTACATCAGGTGATTTTCGAAAATTACCTCAAGAATCATGAAAATCCGGAAGATATTGAATATTATCTTTGCGGACCTCCTATGATGATCGCAGCTGTCACCAAAATGCTTTACGACCTAGGAGTACCCGACGAAAATGTTATGTACGACAATTTCGGAGGATAAAACGACAGGGTATACAAACAGACTATAATTTCAGGGTTGATGCATCAGAAGGTATCAACCCTGAAAACTTTTCCTACCTTTGCAGATATATGAATTCTGCAAAACATGTTAAAATTTATTTTTGCAATTCTCTTTTTCTGCCCTTTTCTGGCAGAAGCCCAATCTGTCATTATCGGACGGGTAATTACCCGAAACGGAGAAGCTGTAAGTGGAGTAAACATTTTTTGTCCGGAGATTCAGCAAGGCACCATAACGGATTCTACAGGCTATTTTAGTCTAAAAGCCGAGCTTCCCTGTCAACTGGAATTCTCTCATATCAATTATAAAAAAACCACTCATCTGGTAAAAGGAAATACCCCTTTTACAGTCATCCTCCGCAATAAATTCAACAACCTGCAAGAGGTCATTGTCAGCGGCCGTACCTCTCCAGGACGCCTCTACTCTTCCCGCAAAGGTATCGAAACAGTTCCGGCTATTTTAGGAGAACAGGATTTGTTAAAATACCTGGCTACTGTACCGGGAATCATCACGACCAATGCCCTCGATCCCGGAATTTATGTCAGAGGAGGCAATAGCTGGGAAAATAGTTTCCTCATCCACGATGTGGAAATTGCAGGCACAGACCATCTGACCGGTATATTAGCTACTTTCGATCCTTATATATTCAACAATTCCACCCTCTATAAAAGTGGCTTTCCAGCCGCCTATAACGGATCCCTTTCCTCTTATATCAATATGATTCCCGATCCCGGAAATAAACAAGAACTGGAAGGAGAACTCACCCTGGGGTTAGTATCCTCCGCTTTAAAAGCCAAAGGCCCCCTGAAAAAAAACCATACTTCCTTTGCAGCTTCCCTCCGGACCTCCTATTTACAAGCCATCTCTAAGCTGTATAACCGTTCCGTAAAAGGAAATAATACGGGGAATTTACTTCCGGAATATGCCTTTAACGACCTTAGTCTGAGCGTGGATTCCCGGCTTTCTTCCCAATGGAACCTCAGCGCTTTCGGTATTTTCTCTATGGACAATCTAACGATGAAATTACAAGAAAATGTTCGCTATGATTTTAATTGGAAAACATTCTCCGGAAACCTCAGAACACTTTACACCCCCAATGAAAAAAACCGGTTCCGGTTGAGCATCGGAGGCAAATCTTCTTTCAGTGAAGGGGACGCAAAAGGAAGTATTCCCATGGGAGGAGGAAATCGCCGCTATTCCCTCATCACTCAAATCAGTTATACCGGTCAACTTAACGATCAGCTTCAGTTCTTAACCGGTGGAAAATTTGAACATGCCCGCTTTGAAACCGCCGACAAACCGGATTATGCAGAAAACCTGCTGATTAAAAGTTCAGACAAGTATTTCAATTTATACGAAGCTTATGCAGAAGTGAATTACCGCCACGGGAATCATTTTTTACTCGTGGCCGGCCTGAATTATCAACATTATCGGGGAAACTCCCGGATTAATTCCCTGTCTCCCCGCGCCAAAATCAGTTACTTCACCGGTAAATTCACCCTTTGGCTAGACTATGCCCAAACAACCCAATATTTGAGTCTATATCCTTATTTTACCGTAAAGACGCCAATAGATATCTGGTATCCGCTGGATAAAGGGATGAAACCGGCCCTTTGCCGGCAAATATCCATAGGGGCAGAACAGGAAATCCCCATAGGACTTACTCTATATGCCGGTTTATTCTATAAAAATATGCAGCACCTGAAAGATTTCTCGGCAAACGCATCAACCCGATACAGCGGTCTTACCGACAATATGATCGAAGGGAAAGGCTACGCCAGAGGTTTCGAGCTGGATTTATCTTTCCAGCAAAGGAATCTGCACTTACGTTTTAACTATACCCTTTCAGAATCCAAAAGAAAATTCAAAGAAATCAACAACGGTCAAGCCTTTAATCCTCCTTATGACGTAAAACACAATATAGTTATCAACAGCTCCTTGTATTTCTCTTCCCGCTTTTCGCTCAATCTTTTGTGGACATTTTCCTCGGGAGTATATACGACCTTCCCGGTAGGAGTGGCCCTGGCCCACAACATCACCGACAGTGAAAATAAACCGATACTTATCCCCGTTTATACAGACCGCTATAATTACAAACTTCCGGACAATCACCGGCTCGATGCAAATCTCGATTATCTCTTTCCCTACAAACGGATCCGTTTAAAAATCAGTGCCGGAGCTTACAATGTCTACAATCATTCCAACCCTTCTTTCGTCTATTTTAACCCGGAAGAAAATGAAAACGGAAAAACGAAATTTATCCCGAAATCTAAAGTAATTCTCCCCTTTATTCCGTATATTTCGCTGCATTTAAATTGGTAAATTCATATGCCGGAAATAAAAAAAATCGTAACAATAAAGCGAAAATTTCTCTCTTTCTTGGGGGGAATAAGCTTGTTGTGCTTTTCCTGTATGCCGGAAGACAACCTTCCGATACGCGCTGTAGGAGAAACCCCCGGCTATTTTATCGAATGCTACTGCCAACCCAACGAGATATTTTTACTTACGGCCTCTCAAGTACTTCCCATCTCCCAAGAATTGAAACTTACGCTTTCATCCGATTTGCAAATTCACATCCAGGCAGGCGAATTATTCCGCCTCTATCCTGTTTATTATATTTCCCCTCAAAGCGGTTTTGTATATAATTACGCCGCCAACCGTAAACTAAACCGAACGGAATCGGATACGCTTTACCTGTCGATTCTTACCCCTGAAAACAAAACTATTACGGCCCAAACCAGTGTACCAGACGAAGTAAAAATTCAAACATACGAAATAAAAGAGCAAGAAGTGACCATCCGGTTCTATACCTCCCCCGACCCGACTCAAAATTACTATATTTATACTGTGGAAACTTATAGTAAAGAACTTTTACTGGCGCGAAGTACTTGTTTACTGGAAAATCTTCCCCACATCCCTTACGAACAGACAGAAAAAACTCTTTCTTTCACCCCACACGAATCGATAGAAAAAATAATAATCAACTTGAAACACATTACAAAAGCAAATTACGATTATCAAGTGTCATTAAACCGGGCCAACGCTGCTAATCAAGGCAGCATTTCCACTCCCTTCCCCTTAAACGGGAATTTATCAGGGGCTCTCGGTATATTTACCTGCTATACAGAAGACAGCCGCATCGTCCAAATGCCTCTAGATCCCTTCCCTCATACCCTTAAATAACCAGCAGTAGTATGCCTCGGTAAAAATTTATCGGAACGGATAGCAAAATTAAATATTAAAAATATTTAATTTTATAATTTACTCCGCTAAAAGGAAATACATTTGGCTATTCCTATTATCTTTGTTGAAATTGTAAATTGGTGTATGCTATGAAAAGACTTTTATTATTATTATTGTTATTGCCTCTCTCTCTTTTTTCCCAGGAAGTAGACAGTAAATATTTAGCCGGTGCAGTACCGGAAGTAGACGGAAAAGTCGTTTTTTCCCAGACGTTAAATATACCCAATATGTCCCAGGACAAGATATTCGCTAGTATGTTGGAATGGGCAAATAAGTACTTTCAACCGAACGACCAGACAAATTGCAAAGTTTTAAATGCAAACAAAGAAAAAGGAGAAATTGCCTGTTTCGGAGCAGAATATCTGATTCTGAATCCCGAAAGTATTTTGCTTAACAAAGCCTTGATTAACTATCATCTTATCCTTACTTGTACAGAAGGACAATGTAAAATTCAAATTTCCCATATTACTTATTATCATCAGGTATCTTCCTCCGACCAACCGGAAAAACATACCGCTGAAACCTGGATATCCGATGAATATGCGCTCAATAAAAATAAGGACAATTTACTCCGCCTTCCGAGCAGATTTCGTATCAGCACTATCGATATGGTAGATAAAATATTCTTCGAAACAGCAGAAATATTGAATGTACCCATTGACAAGCCTCATAAAAGCAAAACCACTTCGACACCTTCCGGTAATAAGACTGTGGAAAACTATAAACAAATTGATCCGAAACAAATCCCCGGAAATATTATACAAATGCTTTCTGAAGACTGGATGCTGATCACTGTCGGAGACCGAACTTTCTTCAATATGGCTACGGCCAGTTGGGGCGGCTTAGGCTATGCATACAGTTTACCGGTAGCCTTTTCTTTTATTTATCCGCAGGCAGACATTGCTCCTTTGTTGGAAGAAAATAACACTTATACACTTTCTTTTTATTCTGAAAATTTCAAAGAGGCCCTCGAATATTGTAACAAAAATTCCGGTACTTCCCTTGAAAAAATAAAGGCAACCCGGCTTCATCCTTTCAGTCTTCCATCCGGAACACAGGCTTTTAAAGAAGCTTGGTTGATCATCGAATGCCGGACATTAGCCATTCCTGTTCTTAACCCGGACACCATTTATAATCCGGAAGTCAAAGCAGAATGGAAAAATAAACCCATACATAAACTCTATATCGGAGAGATACTGAATGTGTGGATGAAATAGGAGGGGACCAAACCCCTCTTTTACTCTTACAGTAAGGAGAATAAAAGTAATAGAAATTATCCAAAAAGCCGACCGGAAAATAAATTTTCGGCCGGCTTTCGTTTTTCTTGAAAAAGAAACTGCAATTTACATCTTCTGCATTCTTTACACCTATTTCATATATTTTAAATTTACGGCATAAAGAATGATAAAAAGAAGTGCAAAAATGGCAGAGAAAATCAAACTTGTAATAGTAATTAAGGAAAAACCGATAAAAATCGGAGTAATGCCCAGCATCAATACCTGAGCAGCGGTATAAAAATAAAAGCCGATACGCTTCAACCGAAACATCAAGACTGCCCCGATTAAGCTGATCACACTTAGAATCAAACCACAAACGGCAATTTGCGTTCGATACATCATACTAGCCTGAATCACTTCTTGAGAAGAACTCAATAAACCTGAAAGAAAAGAAGAAGAGACTCCGGAATCCGCCAACTGATCCATCGCTTGCGAATACTGTTCCATCTGTACACTCTGATTCATCATACCGGCAGTTATCAGAGAAAAGAGTTCGGACAATATGCCCCATCCGCTCCCAATAAAAGTAAGGATACACAATACGGTCAGAAATGTCGGCCGTTTCATTTGTTTTTCTTCAAAAGGATTTTCCATAGTTATTTCATTTTAGTATCTTACAAAAATAATAAAAACAAAAAAAAGAACGCCTTTTCCCATCCCATTTCTTTTCCCGGCTTTCTGCTGTTGAAATTATCAGGATTAAAATTCAAGTTTACACTGCCCTCTTTAGCTTATTCTCTAAAATTCAATCGTTTTCAGAATAATGTCGAAAAATTTGTTAAGTCCAAAGGAATCCTCTAAATTTGAAGAAAATTTTCTATAAACCAATAGAGTCATGAAAAGAGATACAGTAATATTCGATTTAATTGAAAAAGAATGTCAGCGTCAACAAGAAGGCATAGAATTGATTGCCTCTGAAAATTTTGTGAGCGAAGAAGTAATGCAGGCTATGGGTTCCTGTCTTACGAATAAATATGCGGAAGGTTATCCGGGAGCCCGTTATTACGGAGGTTGCCAGATTGTCGACCAGACAGAACAATTAGCGATAGACCGGGCTTGTAAATTGTTCGGAGCCGAATTTGCCAACGTACAGCCCCATTCCGGAGCTCAGGCAAATGCTGCCGTTTTCTTTGCCTGTATGAAACCGGGAGATACTTTCCTGGGTTTGGATTTAGCTCATGGAGGACACCTTTCCCATGGCTCACCCGTAAATCTTTCAGGTATTAATTACAACCCTATCCCTTACCACGTAAAAGAAGATACGGGTCTGGTAGACTACGACGAAATGGAAAAACTGGCATTGGAACACCATCCGAAAATGATCGTGTGCGGTGCTTCCGCTTACTCCCGCGACTGGGATTATAAACGGATGCGCGAAATTGCTGACAAAGTGGGGGCCATGCTGATGTGCGATATGTCACACCCGGCAGGTTTAATTGCAAAAGGCTTATTAAACAATCCTTTTGAATACTGCCATATCGTAACCACGACCACTCACAAAACTTTACGCGGACCGCGTGGAGGTATGATTTTATTACCGAAAGATTTCCCGAATCCCTGGGGATTGAAAACACCGAAAGGCGAAATAAAAATGATGTCGCAGGTGATCAACTTTGCCGTTTTCCCGGGCCAACAAGGAGGACCGCTGGAACACGTTATTGCAGCAAAAGCAGTTGCTTTTGAAGAAGCCTTATCCGACTCTTATACCGAATACGCTGTCCAAATGCAAAAAAATGCCAAAGCAATGGCAAAAGCCTTTATGGACAAAGGATACAAAGTCGTATCCGGAGGTACCGACAACCACTGTATGCTGATTGACTTACGTACCAAATTCCCTGACCTGACAGGTAAAAAAGCAGAAAACACACTGGTACGTGCCGATATCACTATTAATAAAAATATGGTACCTTTCGATACCCGTACGCCGTTCTCTACTTCCGGTTTGCGCGTAGGAACTCCCGCTATCACCACCCGCGGACTGAAAGAAGCAGATATGCCGGTGATTGTAGATATGATCGATCGTATTCTTTCCAATATAGACGATGAAAACGTCATCGCACAGGTAAAGAAAGAAGTCAACGCAATGATGAAACCCAGACCCATGTTTGCCTGGTAAAAATAATCAATCGAGTAGGAGGAAAATAAAACAGTTTTTCCTCCTATTTCATTTTTCAACCTCTCATACCACCATATGCTGTTTAGCATGTGGTGGTTTTTATTTATGATACAATTTACTGTAATAATTCATCAAGGTAGGATTCACTGCCTATTTCAGTTTGTAATTATTTAGAGCAGTAGGCAATATTCTGCTTCCTACTATACACCAATACTCTAATCGAATATTAACATCCTCTAAGCATATAACCATTATCTCAATACTATGGAATATTGTCAGAGAGTATCGTTAGTATTGAGACTTCAATTTACTTTTTTTCATTTTGATTAATTATATACTTTCTTTAACAAATTAATTTTTATTATTATTTTTGTTCACAATATATCTTATTTTGGAAAATAATAAATTGTGATGAAAAAATATCTATTATTATTAATTTTAATTTTTTCGCTAGAGATTTTATTTGCCAAAAACATCTCTGTTGAACAGGCCTATGCTATAGCGAATAGTTTTTTTCAAACAAAACGCTCACATACAGCTACTATAGATTTACAGCTGATTTGGAATGGGAAAAGTATTTATACTCGCGAAGGAGTGGAGTCACCGTCATATTATATATTTAACAATGTCGGAGGGAAAGGTTTTGTTATTGTTGCAGGTGACGACGCTGCTCTCCCAATTTTAGGTTATTCATTCGTGAACAATTTCGATCCAACTAATATCCCCCCCAATTTAATGGATTGGCTTGAAATGCTACACAAAGAAATTAATAAAGTTCGACAGAACCCTACTTATGATGCTAATATTAGACAAGCGTGGTCAACCATACGAGCAGGAAATATAGAAGAAGAATTAGAAACGGCAAAATGGAATCAATTTGCACCATATAATAATGATTGTCCTGAAAGAAACGGTAAAAAACTTGCAACAGGATGCGTTATAACTGCTGTTGCTATTGTAATGAGATTTCATCAATGGCCTGACTATGGGAGCGGCACAATTCCAGGATATACAACAGAAACACTCCAAATAACCTTACCTGACCGCGAATTGGGACATGCTTATGATTGGTCTAATATGCCATTATCGTATAATGGTGAATATACAGATAAAGAGGCATCTGCAGTTGCAACTTTAATGTTCGATTGTGGAATGATGCTTCAAGCAGATTATGGCCTTGATGGTACAGCAACTGCAGCTTCTCTTAGTAATGTACTTTCTGCCTTAGTAACCTATATGAAATATGATAAAAGTGCTTGTTTTCTAAAACGTGCAGTTTATACAACCGATGACTGGTATTCATTATTGAAAAAAGAATTAAAAGAAAAACGGCCAATTATTTATAGAGGAGCTAAGGATAAAGGAGGACATGCTTTTATACTCGATGGATATACAACTGACAATTACTTTCATGTAAATTGGGGACACAGTGGTAATCATAACGGATATTATACTCTTTCTGCCTTAGGTTATAATGAAGAGAATTATTATAACGCTAATCAGTGGGCAATTATTGGCTTGAAAAAAGATGAAGGTAATCCTTATCAGGAAATATTGAGATTTTCGAATAAGGATACAGAACTTGCTGGCTTTTTTACTTCGGCACCTTTCATACATACAAACAAACCGTTCGATTTAACAGGACAACATATCAGGAATTTTGGATCTGATAAATTTACTGGAACTATCACATGGGCTTTGACTAATAAATTAGGAGAAATAAAACTCCAGTTAGTTACCTATCCTGTTGAAAATTTATCTCCACTTGTATATCTCAATCTTAAAAATAAAACAAAACAGGTCACAATAACAGTCCCTATTCAAGGAGGAGATCGGATACGAGCTTTTTATAAAAGTAAAAAGACACCTGATTGGACCTTGATTAAAGGCAATGAGGAAGAGAATACCTCATGGGAATTGGTTTTAATAAATGATGACGTCACCATTGAAGAAAGCACATCTATAATTTTCAATAAACAAACAAAAATATTTACACTTCAAATAAAAGACGGTGTTAATTTTCAACTTTTTAATGCAGATAACAATATGGATGTTACTAAATTCTGCAAAATTCAAAATAATGAAATTCAAATCGATACAAAATCCCTACAAACAGGTTCTTATATTATAAAATTGCAGAAAGAAAGAGAATATAAAGAATTGCAATTTCTTATAAGCAATAATTCATTAAAGTAAAATAATTAAGACATGGCGACCATGATGAATAAACAATATATATTTATAATTGTATGGGTAACCCTATTGTTTATAGCCTGTACAAAAAGTATAAATATCTCTAAACCGGAACTTACCCTAAAAAATGGCCTACAGACATTTGGAGCGAACGAAGAATCACAAAGGATTCGATTTACTTCTTCTTCACAATGGTCCGTTATTACCGATCAACCATGGTGTAAAGTTTCGCCACTTCAAGGCGAAGCAGGAGAAAACGAAGTTATAATTAGCGTAATTGCGAATGAAAGTTACGACGAACGAAATTCCGCCATAACATTAACAAACAGGGATTGTGATACGACTTTTACAATTGTACAAAAGCAAAAAGATGCTCTAATGCTTACTTCCTCTAAAGCAGAAGTACCAGCCATAGGTGGCAAGATTTTGATAGAAATTAAAGCAAATATTCATTTTGAATATACCATTGAAGAGAAGGCTGCAACATGGATTACACCTCTTGGCACCAGAGGGTTAGAAACATCTATACTTGAGTTTGAAGTAAAAAAGAACGACAATATCATGAAGCGAGAAGGGAAAATCACTATTCACAGTAGTGACACATCTGAAACTTTCACCATCTATCAAAGTGGAATAACTCCAGAATTGATTCTCACCCAAAATAATTATACCCTAAGTAGTGATGCAACAGAAATCAAAATCGAATTAAAAAGTAATGTTCCTTATGAAATGCAACTACCTAACGTGGATTGGATAACGGAGAAAAAAAGTCGTGCTGTTTCATCCTATACTCATAATATATCTATTTCAGCAAACGAATCATATAATTCCCGAACTGCAGAAATACAATTTAGAGCCAAAGATTGGGGAATTACTGAAAAAGTTTCTATTACACAATTGCAAAAAGATGCTATAATCATTACACAAAACGAATATACTATATCTGAAAAGGGCGGAAATTTAAAAATCGAAGTAAGTGCTAATATAGAATTTAAAATCTTGATTTCTGTGGATTGGATAAAATACCTCCCTAATACCCGGGTAATGGAAACCTCTATATTGAATTTTACAATCGAACCAAATTTAGATAGTAAAGCACGTCAAGGTACCATTACCATTTCCCATGCTAATGTTAATCAACAAGTTACTATCAATCAAAATTCTACAAATGCTAGCCGCTTGAAAATTAAACACAACAATCAATCTTTCCATATCCCGATTATTGCAGGTCGAAATTTATTTGGTTCTATTGCATGGGGAGATGGGAAAGAAGAACCCTATTCTGCAAGTGCATCTCACGATTATAATTCCCTAAATGAATATACTGTTACTATAGAAATATGGGGTGCAGAGGAAATGAGATTGAATGATATTATTGGAGTAAACGAGTTAAATTTAAAAGAATTTTAATTTTTTAGTAATTTACTTTATATTGGAAAAACAGATAATTATATAAGGTGATTATTTATGACAATAACTTAAATGGGTTTGTCTGATTTATAATAACTGATTAAATAGTAACGGGAAGAATCTTAGTAACTATTCTTATTATTTATCTTCCAATTTTTTCATCATATATTGGCAATAGTTACAATATTCTCCATTATCAAAAACTTTAAATATTTCGTATTAAGGGATATCAATCTCACATCGTTCGCAAGTTTCTTTACATGTTGTGCCTATTATATAACGGAAAACTTTCTTTGCTCATCGGATAAAATATTATGCCCCTTATCAATGAGTAAATTTGTAATACCTTCTTGTATCGGTTCTAATTGCTTGGAATTTGCCTGTTATTGTGAGATTGCTCTGTTTGAATATACTTCCGGTATCACTATCCGAAAGGAAACCAGAATGCCTGTATTAGCCAACAGAAAGAGGAAGGTACACCTCACTAGAACTACAATTATAGCTATGTCATGGGATCTGCACAACTGAAAGCAGGTTATAAAAGAAAAATGCAGGAGAGAAAGCCTAAAGCGCCGGTCATTAATGCGATTAGAACAAAAATCATTGCAAGATGTTTTATTGTGATTAAAAGAGACACAACATTTGTTACTTCGGACGCATAAAAAGCTCAGAATAAGTAAAAAAATATAAGGAGAATGAAAAAAGAAAACTTTAATAAAGTAAGATTTATCACGATTTTCGTGAATAAAAATTTGGAGGAGACATGGAATTAAACCTCCAAAAGAAAAAGTTTTGGTTTTAAAAAAGTTTGGAAATATAGAAAAGCAAGTGTAATACTCGAATGACATTTTTTCATAAGTTCCATTTTTCTGATCTTTGCCCACTTCCCTAAAGAAGACTTTACTATTAAATTTTAGGAACAAAATTTCTTTCTGTTATTTTTATTCATTCCTCGCTAAAATTTTAAAGGCAATATCCAAATACCCGTCCATATCCACCGTTTTTTCCCGCTCGTATAACTCACTCCTCTTGTGTCCGAAACGCACAACAATTGCATTTTTCTGAGGAATAGCAAATAGGTATTGCCCGCCTAAGCCACGGAAAGCAGGAAACTGCATTCCCCGGTAATGCATAATCCAGATTTGAAATCCATAATAATCGAGAGGTCCATCTCCGAATTCATTCTCCAAATAAGCTGCAGGCGACATTGCCTCTTGCAGATATGCTTCCGACACTAACTGCTTACCGTTCCAATTCCCTTTATGCAACATCAACCGGGCAAAACGGGCTATATCCCTGGCTGTCGAATTAAAACAGCAGTATGACTTTTCATCTCCCCCTTTTTTGTCCAAATTCCACAGAGCGTCATTGCAAGCCTGCATGGGTTTCCAGAGTTTCTCTTCAGCATACGCACTAATAGTCTGTCCCGTAGCTGCTTCAAGGACAAACGACAGAAGCTGGGTATCCCCACTTTTGTAAGAATATTTTTTACCTGCTTCCTCCACAGCCTCCAAACTCATCACCAGTTTCCGGATCTCATCTCCGTAATAAGCCTGAGTCGTTTTTGAAAATAAAGCTGTATAAGCTTCATCCCAGTTTAATCCCGAACTCATTGTCAACAGATTCCGTATGGTAATTTTACTTTTTTTCCCTTTCTGAAATTCCGGCAAATATTTTCCCACCTTGTCGTCTAAACTACCGATATAGCCTTCGTCATAGGCAATCCCGATCAGAATCCCGACAATACTTTTAGTGGCTGAAAAGATATTCGACAAGGTCTGTGGCGTCCAATCTTCCCAATAAGCTTCGTATAAAATACTATCTTCCTGTATCACTAAGAAAGCGACAGTTCCCCACTCGGCCAAAAAAGCCCGGTCCGTGCTATCCAAAACATAAGTATTATAATCCGGAGCAACCGGCCATTCCCAACAAGTGTCCGCTTTTGTCACAGCATGAGAATCAAACAGATAAGTATCCGAAATATCCGGATACCAATGTATCAATGCATTCCGCATATAAGTGGGAAGACATAAAAAAAAGAGAGTCACCAAAGCGATAATACCCCCGGCAACCCTTAATTTTTTTCCTTTTTTCATATATTTACCTATTACCTTTTTTCACATCTCCGAAGATCCTCTGTGTTTAAAGCTTCCGGTAAAAAGCGATCTACATTTCCTCCATTCATATATACATTCCGAACAATCGTCGAACTAATAAAGGTATGTTCTGTGGAAGTCAGAATAAACATTGTCTCTACCTCCGCATCCATAGCCCGGTTAGCTTGCCCTACAGCTCTTTCATATTCAAAATCCGCAGCCGTCCGCAAACCGCGAATAATGATGTTTGCTCCCATTTCTTTACAAAAATCAACCGTCAAACCCGAATAAGGCTCTATGATGACCCGGGAAGTATCCGCAAATACTTTCTGAATCAATTGGACCCGGCAATCCACGTCTAAAAATTCTCTTTTAAGAGCATTGATGCCCACCGCAATAATGATTTTATCAAATATCTTCAATCCCCTTCTTACAATCTCCTCGTGTCCGATAGTAAAAGGGTCAAAAGATCCCGGAAATACAGCTATTTTTTCCATCATATCAGCATCTTAAATTCAATTTCTCAATCCGAAATCAATCCGTCTTTTTTCTATTTCAAACGGCTCTAAAAACTTCGATTTCTCCTTTAAGTGTACAAACATAACTAAACAAACCTTATAAATGAAAAAAAAGTAAAAAAATATCGGACTCAACTTATAAATTATAATCATCCTCTATTCAAAAGAAATAAATAACGATTTTTTTCTATAATTTTCTTAGAAATTGATACGAAATATGATTTTTATTTAATAAGTTTGTACAACTTAAAAAGCAATCGTAAAACCAGCATAAAAAGGGGATACCGATACTTTAAATAAAATAAGATTCTATATTATACTTTAACTTACTTAAATTATAGCAGAAAATGGCACAAAAACTACTAATCAGAGATCTTACTCTCCGGGATGGACAACAGTCTTCTTTTGCTACGCGTATGACACAACAGCAAATTGACAGAGTGTTACCTTTTTATAAAGATGCAAATTTCTATGCAATGGAAGTATGGGGCGGAGCAGTTCCCGACTCCGTTATGCGTTATTTAAATGAAAATCCGTGGGATCGCTTAGAGAAAATCAAAGCTGCTGTAGGAAATGCCTCCAAACTAACTGCTTTATCCAGAGGCCGTAACTTATTTGGTTATGCTCCTTATACGGATGAAATTATAGATGGTTTCTGCCGCAATTCTATCGAATCCGGTTTAGGCATTATGCGTATTTTCGATGCTCTAAACGATGTCAACAATGTAAAATCGACTATTAAATATGTAAAAAAATACGGAGGTATCGCCGACTGTGCTGTTTGTTACACAATTGACCCGAAATATCCGAAACTCAGCATTATGGATAAACTGAAAGGGAAAAAGAATCCTGCTCCGGTTTTTACAAATGAATATTTTCTGGATAAAGCCAAACAAATGGCAGCTCTGGGAGCGGATATGATCACCATTAAAGACATGAGCGGATTGATTCAACCCTCCAGAATTGCAGAATTAGTTCCGTTATTTAAGAAAAATTTATCTATTCCTATCGATTTTCATACACATTGTACTCCTGGCTACGGTTTGGGTGCAGTATTGATGTCTATCATCAAAGGAATCGACGTAGTCGATACGAATATCTGGAATTTTGCCGGTGGAACCGGTGCTCCTGCTATCGAGTTAATCTATATTTTCTGTAAAAAATTAGGTGTGGAACTCGATATTAACATGGAAGCCGTAGCTAAAATCAACAAAGAATTGTATGATATCCGGAAAGAGCTGGCAGCTGTAGACGCCACCAAGCAATTCCCGAATCCGTTCAATCCGCTGACAGATACCCTACCTGCCGAAATTGACAAAGAATTCGACAAAGCAATTGAAGCAGCCAAAGCCAATGACGAAGAAGCCTTATTAAAGGCCTGCCATGCTATAGAAGCTTATTTCAATTTCCCGAAACCCAACGAATTGGTAAAGAAAGCTGAGGTTCCAGGCGGTATGTACAGTAATATGGTAGCTCAGTTGAAACAACTGAACTCTATGGATATTCTGGAAAAAGCCATGGAATTAATCCCGACAGTACGTCTGGCCGCAGGTCTTCCTCCTTTGGTAACCCCGACCAGTCAGATTGTAGGTGCCCAAGCTGTGAATTGTGCCCTCGATTTGAAAGCCGGTAAACCGATGTACAGTAACGTATCCAATCAATTTGTGAATCTGGTGAAAGGTGAATATGGTAAAACACCGGTACCCATCGATCCGGAATTCCGTTTGAAAATCGCCGGGACCCGGGAAGAAATTCCATATGATATGTCTAAATATCAGATGCAACCCAATCCGACTTTACCCGAAGCCGGCGGTGTAAAATTGGCAGAAAACGAAAAAGAAGTATTGTTACTGGAATTATTCCCGCAAGTAGCTAAAAACTTCCTGACCCGTCAAAAAGAAGCCAAATACCAAGCTTCGCATAAAGAGGAAGAAACAGAGAAAAAAGTAGTGGAAGAAAAACAGGAAGAACCTATTACGGGAAAAGTAGTGGAAGCTCCTATGCCGGGCAGCATTTTCAAAATCCAGGTTAAACCAGGAGATGAGGTAACCAAAGGCCAATCCGTCATTATTCTGGAAGCCATGAAAATGGAAAATAATATTGCCTCGGATTATGCCGGAAAAGTAAAACGGATCTTCGTAAAAGAAGGTACACCGGTTCAGGCAGGTGCTAAACTAATCGAAATAGAGGCTTGATAAACAAAAATATCCGAACTCCGCTTTTATTGGCAAATGTCAATCAGCTTTCGCTAGTAAGCATGAAATCACCTAATAAAAGCAGTTGTTCGGATATTTTTTATTATTTCCAAAGCTTGATCTTTTCAACATGAAAAAAAATTTTCCTGCTTCCCGTCATCCCGCCCCCAAAACTAAAATTTTGGAAGTTACAGAAGAAAATACGTTATTGAATTTTCTTTTCTCTTCTCTTTCCCATCAGAGTAAAACAAGTATAAAATCTTTATTGAAGCATCAGCAAATTGTTGTAAACGGCAAACCAACTACACAATTCGACATTCCCTTACACAAAGGGGACAAAATCGAAATCGGTTTTGGCAAAGCCAATAAACCCTTTTCTCATGCTCAGTTAAAAATTGTTTATGAAGATTCTTCTCTGCTTGTAGTAGAAAAAGCTGCAGGCTTATTGTCCATGGCCACAGAACGGATTCAGGAAAAAACAGCTTATCGTATTCTCAGCGATTACGTCAAGCAAAATAATCCGCACAATCGTATTTTTATCCTTCACCGCCTAGACCGGGATACTTCAGGTCTGATGATGTTCGCCAAAAACCAAGAAATACAGGAAAAATTACAAAGTGACTGGGGAAATGTCATCACGGAAAGGAAATACATTGCCGTTATAGAAGGCAATCTTCCCCTACAGCAAGGCAGCATCCGTTCTTATATAAATGAAAACAGTGCTTTTTTCGTCCACACCACCACACCACAGGAAGGCAAACTCGCTATTACTCATTACAAAGTGATAAAGAAGAATGCTCGCTATGCCCTTGTGGAACTGGAATTAGAAACCGGACGCAAAAATCAGATCCGAGTCCATATGCAAGCTCAAGGATGCCCCGTCACGGGAGATAAAAAATACGGAGCACGTTACAATCCGCTTCACCGTCTCGCCCTTCATGCCTTTAAACTTTGTTTTATCCACCCCCAAACCGGAGAAAGGCTAAACTTTGAAACCCCTATTCCGAACCGATTTAATCTCCTGATCAAAGACAAAGAAACCTTAAATTAAAATAGGAAAACCGGTTTTTTCTCCCTCCTGATCGACGTAGGCCCGAATATCTTCGCAAGACTGTTCCCCGGATTCTGCCCGTAAGGCAACATTATTTACCCTTACAAACTGATGACTATTTCTAAAATCGTCATACCGCTCTTCTATCATCTCTTTAAACTGCTCCAATCGCGCCTCTGCTTCCATCTCCCCGAGTTCTGCTTCCGTTTCCTCCAAAAGATCCAGCATAAATTCCGCTGCCCAACTACCCAATTCTTTCTCTTTATTCCAGTCCGGCTGATATTCGCTTAATAAAGTAAATAGCTCTCTCAAATAAGGGGTTTCTCCCCATTCTTCATAGAGGAATATCATATCCTCATTTTCAGGATAAGATGCCAATATCTCTTTCCAATTCATCGCAGTATATTTCTAGAATGATTCAACAATCAAAATTAGTAAAAATTTACAATAAAGAAGATTCTCCGAACAGTTCTTGCGGAATAAACACATAATTCACGCTCTCGTATTTACTGAATGCGTTCTGTAGAAACAGATAAAGATACTTCCGGAGAATATTATTTCCGAATCATCGAACCGCCCACAAGCCTTAAGGGAGCACAAACGGTTACCGAAGGGAAAAGGACGTTCTTTTATTCCCCAGCTTTGTTAAAGTTTTACAGTTATTAGGATTTAGAATTTTTTTTACCCATTTCAACTTTTTATATTTGTCCAAGTCTAATTCAATCCGTTCATGCACAAAATACTATTCTACTTTTTATGCTTGCTGCTAGTCTGTTCTTGCAGTTCCCAAAGAAAGCTCGCCCAAAAACAACATACTGCTTCTCACTTATCCTCAAAATTAGGCTTTCAGGTTTCACCGAAAGACCCCTTACAACTCTACCAAGAAGCTTCAGCCTGGCTGGGAGTACCCTATCGTTATGGGGGAAATACAAAGAAAGGAGTGGATTGCTCCGGACTGGTGTGCAACATTTATAAAAATGTCTATCACCTCTCTCTAGAAAGAACGGTTATCGGCATGTATAAAAAAAATTGCCGGAAAATCTCCCGGAACAAATTAAAACCCGGGGATTTGGTTTTCTTCAATACGGCCACAAAACGTAAATCTATTAGTCATGTAGGTATTTATTTAAAAAAGAATACGTTTATTCACGCTACAACAGCCAGCGGTGTCCGCCTCAGTGAATTGAACGAACCTTATTACAAAAAAAGATGGATAAAAGGAGGACGGGTAAAAAAATAAACTCTTTTTAACTTTTATCAAAAAGATAACTTAATCGTATGCATTTACAGAAAAAAGAATTTTAAAAAATAACAATCTATATATCAACGTCATACATTAAAAGTTTCGATTTTAAAACCACTAAATTCTGAATATTTATGAATTTCTTCGGAATGTATAAATAAAATTTAGAATGAAAATATTAAAAATATATTACTTTTGCAAATAAAGGTATAATAATTCATGAATGAGGCGGCTTATATTTTGAATTTATTAAAACAGGGAGAAAAAAAAGGCTTGCAATTGCTTTTCAAAAAGTACTATAGGCCTTTAGTGCTCTATGCTTTAAAATTTGTCCGTCGTCAGGATATTGCCGAAGACATCGTTCAGGAAGTTTTTATCAAATTCTGGGAGAAAAAGAGTTTTATAGCAGTAGACCAACATTTGCGTTCCTATTTATACCAGGCAGTACACAATCATTGTCTGAATTCTTTGGAAAAAAACGAAAACCGACGTATAACGAGTATTTCAGATTACGGCGAATGGGCAGAAGAAGAGCGTCTAGACGATTCGGAATGGAACCAGAAACTGGAAGAAATCTATCGGGAAATCCGTAAATTACCTCCCAGAACCCAAGAAATATTTCTAGCCGTTTTATTCAAAAATAAAAAATACAAAGAAGTGGCGGAAGAATTACATATTTCTGTCAACACCGTGAAAACAACCATCGCCCGGGCAATGATCACATTAAAAAATAATTTGAATAAGAAAACATATCTCTTCTTACTTTTTATTACAAAAAATTTATAAAAAAGAAGAAAAAATTGTCACCCATTTTTGTTTTTCTCCTGTCATAGGAGAAAAAATAAAAAATGGAGAAAATTCCTTCTCATATTATCTGTCTGTTACTAAGTTCTCTGAAGGGACAATTAAATAATGCCGACCAGAAACAATTACAAAACTGGCTGGAGGCTCATCCTGAGCATCATAAGGAAATAAAACAACTGGAAAATACTTTACAAAAAGTCATTCAGGTGGCTCATTTTAAACAGATTCAGCCGGAGAAAGCCTGGAAAAATATAGACACGCATACGAGCAAACGGCCGGGCTGGAAAAAGAAACCGATTCTGACTCGTTATAGCATTGCTGCAGGTTTGCTCATTCCGCTACTGATAGGAGGAATTCTATTGAGCCGCTTACTTCCGAAAGAAAAAAATACGCCCGCATTGTCTCTGGTTACAAAACCGGAACCCGTAAAACCGGGATCTACTAAAGCCGTATTGGAACTATCCAGCGGAGAAAAAATCGTATTGGAAGAAAGTGCTAACCAAAAAATCCGGAATACAAAAGGAGAAATTATCGGAGTAAATACGACCAATACGATTGCCTTTAATTCCTCCGCAAATTCCTGTAAAATAACGGAAAAACCCAATCATATCTATGTGCCCATCGGCGGAGAATACAATGTCATTCTCAGTGACGGCACTCAAATTTGGGTAAATTCCGATAGTCGTCTTTCCTTTCCCGATCATTTTTACGGAGCGGAACGAGTGGTGGAATTAAGCGGAGAAGCTTATTTTCAAGTAAAACACGATGGAAAACCCTTTATTGTAAAAACAAAGCATTCTGCTATCCGGGTGTTGGGAACAGCTTTTAATGTATGCTGTTATAAAGATGAGGCCTCTGAACAAATCACCTTAGTCAAAGGAGCGGTAAAAGTAAAAGTAGGAAAGAAAAATTATCCGCTACGTCCCGGAGAGCAATTAAGGTCGAATCCGGATTCCAACACCGTGGAAATCAGAAAAGTGAATACAGAACTTTATACTTCCTGGAAAGACAATTTATTTCGGTTTCAGGATATGCCGATAGAAGATATTGCCTTAAAACTCAAACGTTGGTACGATGTAAACTTTATATTCCAAAACGAAGAAAGCAAAAAATATCGTTTCACAGGAGCTGTTGAAAAAAATACCAGTTTGAATGAATTGCTTCGTCTGATAGAATCGACCAGTACAAATATAAAATTTGAAATAAAAGAGAAAGAAATAACGGTAACCAAAAAACAAGGAGTGCGCTAACACTCCCTATTTTAATAGTAAATCATGTCTGTCTGGTAAACAGACATAATAGTATTAATTTCAAAAACAAATGTATGGAAAAAATCCGAAAGCTAAAGGCTCTTTCCGAGAAAATTTCCGGAAAAGTATGGCATGTGTCTCAACTCATGTTCCTTCTGACAGTAGGCCTGACTTGTCAAGTGTCCGCAAATGTTTCTGCTCAGGTCGTGCATCTCCAGGCACGGGAACATACCCTACAGGCTATTTTTAACGAAGTGGAAAAACAAGCCGGTTTACTTACTTTTTTCAGTAATAACGAACTGGATATGCGCCGCACCGTTCGTCTTCAAAAAAAAGATTTCACCATAAAGGAATTGTATCAGGTTATTTTAGAAGGGACTCAACTGCAGGCGGAGATTATAAACAATTATGTAGTGATTCGCCCCGCTCCCCCTGCCCTTCCGCAAACGCAACCGAAAGAACGGACTCTTACCGGGCAAGTCACCGATGACAAAGGAGAGCCTTTACCCGGGGTAACGATCATGGTGTTAGAAACGACTACCGGTACCTCAACGGATTTAGACGGAAAATACAGTTTAAAAGTAAAACCGGGAAGTACGTTAAAGTTCTCCTTTGTCGGGATGAAAGAACAAATCATACGGATCGGAGATAAAGATATCCTCAACGTCGTACTCAAACCGGATAGCGAAACGCTGGAAGAAGTAGTCGTAACCGGAATGGCCCAAATGGACAAACGACTTTTTACGGGAGCTACCGACCAGCTGAATGCCGGAGAAGTTATCGTACAAGGTATGCCTGACGTCAGCCGGGCCCTGGAAGGACGTTCCGCAGGAGTAACCGTACAAAATGTATCCGGAACATTCGGGACAGCCCCGAAAATCCGGGTCAGAGGAGCCACCTCCATCTACGGAAGCAGTCGCCCGCTTTGGGTGGTAGACGGAGTGGTTATGGAAGATGTGGTGGAATTGGGAGCAGACGATCTTTCCTCCGGAGATGCGGTGACCTTAATCAGTTCTGCAATTGCCGGGCTGAGTTCCGACGATATTGAAAGTTTTCAGATCCTCAAGGACGGTTCTGCCACTTCCATTTACGGAGCCAGAGCGATGGCCGGGGTTATCGTCGTCACAACCAAAAAAGGAAAAGCCGGAGTCAGCCACATCAATTATTCGGGAGAATTTACCGTAAGAATGGTACCGAGTTATACTACCTTCAACATTATGAATTCTCAGGATCAAATGAGGGTCTATAAAGAAATGCAGGAAAAAGGATGGCTGGGATTCGCCAAAACATACAGAGCTTCAGAAAGCGGGGTATACGGAAAAATGTATCAATTAATCAATACTTACGATCCCGTATCAGGTAGCTGGGAATTAGCCAATACTCCGGAAGCCTGCTATCAATATTTAGGAGAAGCCGAAAGAAGAAATACGAACTGGTTTAAAGAATTATTCAAAAATTCTCTGGCTCAGAACCATTCTATCAGCCTGAGTTCAGGCACAGAGAAAGCCCAATATTATACTTCGCTCAGCCTTTATCACGATCCGGGATGGTCGAAAGCCAGTTCCGTAAACCGATATACCGCAAATGTAAATGCTTCTTTCAACATCTTGCCGAACCTGAGCATCAATTTAATTTCCAACGGCTCCTACCGGAAACAAAAAGCCCCCGGAACCCTCAGTCAACAAATAGATGTGGTCAGCGGCGAAGTGAAACGGGATTTCGATATCAATCCCTATAGTTACGCCCTCAATACCTCCCGGGCCTTGGCCGCAAAAGACAAAAGCGGATATGTATATTATACCCGTAATTATGCTCCATTCAATATCCTGAACGAGCTGGATAACAATTATATCGATCTCAATATGGTGGATCTAAAATTTCAGGGGGAATTAAAATGGAAAATTTTAAGCGGCTTGGAAGCCAAAGTATTAGGAGCTGTAAAATACCAGAATTCTTCCCAAGAACACAACGTCAGGGATAATTCGAATCAGGCTTTAGCCTATCGGGCTATGGCAGACGCTACCATCCGGGACGCCAACCCTTTTCTTTATAAAGACCCGGACATTGCTTACAGTTTACCTATCAGCATACTACCGAAAGGAGGTATTTACAAACGGACTAATTATAAAATGTTCGGAATTGACTTCCGGGCGACTTTGAGTTATAATAAAATTTTCAGAGAAACTCATATTTTCAATTTTTTCGGCGGCATGGAAACCAGCTCGATTGAACGTCAAGAAACTTGGTTCAACGGTTTGGGTTACCAGTATGAAATGGGAGGAAATCCTTTTTTCGACTACAATGCATTTAAACAATTGGCGGAAGAAAACGGACAGTATTATGACAATGTCACCACTACCGCCCGGAATGTTGCATTTTTCGGTACCGCAACTTATTCTTTCCGGGGCAAATATACCCTCAATGGGACGCTACGTTATGAAGGATCAAACAAATTAGGAAAATCGAAAAGTTCCCGTTGGTTGCCTACCTGGAATACAGCCTTGGCCTGGAATGTGCACGAAGAATCTTTTTTTGAATCGTTGGAACCCGCTCTTTCTCACCTGACTCTCCGGGCTTCTTACAGCCTGACTGCAGACCGCGGACCGGCTTTCGTAAGTAACTCCCGGGCCATTTATACGAGTTATAGTCCCTACCGGCCCTCCTCCACGGTAAAAGAATCAGGTATACAGATCAGCTCCCTGGAAAACAGTGAATTGACTTACGAAAAAAAACACGAATTAAATTTAGGAGCAGACCTCGGATTTCTGGACAACCGGATCAATTTTACCCTGGATTACTATACGCGAAATAATTACGATCTGATCGGACTTACGAGCACCCAAGGCGCCGGAGGAGAAACCCAGAAATATGCCAATGTCGCCTCTATGAAATCCAGGGGAGTTGAATTTACCCTTTCTACGAAAAATATACAAACTAAAGATTTCAGCTGGAGCACAGATTTCATTTTTTCAAAAAATAAAAATGAAGTTACGAAACTGGATACCCGTTCCAGAGTCATCGACCTGATTACCGGAAATGGGTTTGCTCTGAAAAACTATCCGGTACGTTCTCTTTTTTCCATGCCGTTCAGAGGATTAAATAAGAATGGATTACCCCTGTTTTTGAACCATAAAGGGGATATTACCATAACGGATATTAATTTTCAGGAAATGGACAACCTGAGTTTTCTGAAATACGAAGGTCCCACAGAACCCACCATTACCGGAAGTTTCGGAAACATTTTCACCTATAAAAATTTCAGATTGAATATCTTCATTACCTATTCGTTTGGAAATGTAATCCGTTTGGACCCGGTATTCAGTAATTCCTATTCCGACCTGGATGCAATGCCCAAAGAGTTCAAAAACAGATGGATGCTTCCCGGAGACGAAGCTTTCACCAATATTCCCGTAATCGCCAGCAAACGACAAAATAAGGATATTCCCAATTTATCGTATGCTTATAACGCTTATAATTACTCAGATGCACGCATTGCCGACGGAGGGTTTATACGGATGAAAGAGATATCTCTCAGCTATAATTTTCCGGAAAAATGGATCAGTCGGCTGAAGCTCAATAACCTTCAATTAAAAGTACAAACAACCAATCCGTTTCTGATCTATGCTGATTCAAAACTAAACGGACAAGATCCTGAATTCTTCCGTTCAGGTGGTGTTTCCGCCCCTGTACCCAAGCAATTTACGTTTACTTTAAAATTCGGATTCTAATACCTGAAAATATGAAAAATATCATTATTTCTCTGCTGATTACAGGGGCATGTCTGTTTACAGCCTGTAATGATTTCCTGGATAAAATGCCCGACAACCGGGCAGAATTGAATACAGAAGAAAAACTTACCAGTCTGCTGGTTTCGGCTTATCCTGCAGCTTCTTTCATTACTATGACGGAATTGATGTCGGATAATACAGCAGATAATGGTCCCCTCTATACTTATTATTCCTTAATGGTTCCCCAATGTTACAATTGGGAGGATGTCTCCGAAATCACACAAGACTCTCCCCAATATCTTTGGGATCAATGCTATATAGCTATCGCCTCTGCCAATCACGTTTTACAAACGATTAAAGAAATCGGAGAGGAAAATTGTACGGCACAAAAAGGAGAAGCCCTCTTATGCCGGGCCTATGCTCATTTCGTACTCGTCAATATTTTTTGCCAGCATTATAACGAACAAAACAGTACACAAGATATGGGCATCCCCTATGTAGAAGAACCTGAAACTGTAGTATTCAAAAATTACGACAGAGGTACTGTAGCAGAAGTCTATGAAAAAATAGCCCGGGATATCGAAGAAGGCCTTCCCTTAATCAATGACCAGCTTTACGACATTCCGAAATATCACTTTAACTACAAAGCGGCTTGCGCCTTTGCTGCCCGTTTTTATCTCTATTACAGAAAATTTGATCTCACTATCAAGTATGCGACACTGGCTCTGGGAGACGCCCCCAATGAAGTAATACGGGATTATCTGGGCGATGCCAAAACTTCCGACTTAGATTGGAGATTCAATCATTATATCAGTGCAGAATTAAATTGTAATTTACTGATATTACCGGCGAAATCCTATTGGCCGATCATTCACGGTCCTTATACAAACGGAGGAAAACGGTACGGACATTCTCAGGAAATCGCCAAAGAAGGTACAATTTGGTCGCCCGGATTATGGGGAGAAAACCTGTCTGCCTATAATACCGTTTTCGGAGACGCTCAGAAATTATGTTATCCGAAATTAGGAGCATTTACAGAGTATACCGATAAGGTAGCGGGTATCGGTTATATAAACATTGTCTACCCGGCCTTCACCACCGACGAAACATTACTTTGCCGGGCAGAAGCCTATGTATATCAGGAAAATTATGCTCTGGCTTTGGCAGATATGAATCTGTGGTTAAAAGGACACACCAACAGCGGAGTGAATATATCTCCGGATATTATCCATAATTATTACACTCAAGAGGTACCCAGTAAAAAGGTCTTACACCCCAAATTTTCAATAAATCCGGGCACTCAGGAAAGTTTTATTCATTTTATCCTCCACTGTCGGAGAATTGAAACGATACACGACGGCCTGCGCTGGTTTGATATCAAACGATATGGAATAGAAGTCGTTCACAATCATTATGAAAGCAGTGATGATATTTTAACAGTGGACGATCCCAGACGCGCCATCCAATTACCGGCACAGGTAATCGGTGCAGGTTTGCCTGCCAACCCCAGATAATAATCCTCACCTATAAACGAAATACAATGAAAACAATAGTAAGTTATTCACTGCTCCTTTTCTTCCTCAGCTTCTTTTCAACAGGATGTTCTGAAGATAAGCCGGAAGGTACAATTTTCGACCCTTCGGATATAAAACGCAATCAGTTCGATTTATGGTTACTGGATCATTATGTCAATAATTATAATATCGATCTGAAATACCGGATAGAGGATATGGAAATAGACCAATCCTATAATTTAGTACCAGCCACTATGGATAATTCAATCAAACTGGCAAAACTGATCAAACACCTCTGGCTGGAATCTTATGACGAAATTGCCGGCATTGATTTTATGAGAACTTATGTACCGAAAGTAATTCATCTGATTGGTTCCCCCGCCATCAATGCCGAACAACAGACAGAAGTTTTAGGTACGGCAGAAGGAGGTTTGATGGTGACATTATACAAAGTAAACGAACTGAATCTGAATAGTATCGACTCCTTGAATTATTATTATTTCAAGACGATGCACCATGAATTTGCTCATATTTTGCATCAGACCAAGAACTATCCCAAGGATTTCGACAAGATATCCACTTCCGACTATTCTCCTTCCGGCTGGATGAACCGGAAAGAAGAAGAAGCGCTGCAAATGGGTTTTGTTTCTCCCTATGCCAGCAGCGAACCCCAGGAAGACTTTGTAGAGGTTATCGCCATCTACCTAACCCACTCCAATGCATACTGGGAAGAATTATTGGAAAAGGCCGGAACAGAAGGCAGCACAATTATACAAAAGAAATTTACTATCGTACGGAACTGGCTTAGAACGTCCTGGAATATCGATATTGATAAATTACGCAGTACCGTAGAACGCCGATCGAAGGAGATTCAAAATCTGGATTACAGCCTGGATCAGTAATAGAAAACCGGCATTTGCGTTTTTACTGAATAAGCAACATCCGAAGTCCTTGAAAATAGAATATTTTATTTATTAAATGAATCATTATGAGGAACACAATATATATAGTAATTTTTCTCTTCTCGTTTTGCCTGCAAGCTTGTGTAGAAGATGAAAAAGACATTTTCGACAAACCCTCCACTGAACGTCTGTCAGAAGCTTTAAAACAATACCAGAAAATACTGACCGAGGTTCCGAACGGGTGGCTCATGGAATATTATCCGAAAGGCGATTGTGCCTACGGAGGATATATTATCCTGCTTTCTTTTACGGAAGAAGAAGTATTTATGAGTTCTGAAACCAATCCCACCCCTGTATCCAGCCTTTATTCTCTTAAAGGAGATACAGGGCCGGTACTCAGTTTTGACACTTACAATCAGGTATTTCATTTCTTTTCAGATCCGTCTGTACCGGGCCTGGAAGGTTTGGGATACGAGGGCGACTATGAATTTATAATCGTTGGTAAGGAAAAAGACGAACTGATTCTGGAAGGGAAGAAAACGGGTAATACGATCCGGATGAAACCCCTTCCCACCGGTCAAAGCTGGGAAGAAACACTGGCCTCCATCAAGCATATTATTCAGGTAACCACCCCTCCAGAAGGGTGTTGTTACCGGATGGAAGTAGACGGTAATCCGGTCTTGATTGAACGGAAAGGACGGGCCCTGTTGCCCGAAACAGGCGGAAGAACACTAGAACTGGATTACGTCAATGGGAGTGATACGCTAACCTTAAATGTACCTTTTATTTACACGACTACCGGTATAAAGTTCTATCAACCCGTCCAAATCGGTGGCAAGGAAATCCAGTACTTCGACTGGTCGGAAATCGAACGCAATCTGCAATGCACCGATAATAATGTAGATGCCCGGATTTCAACGATACCGATGTCGCCGAATAAAAAATACGCTTATAGTACTTTGAATTGGTACTTAACCCTGAAAGTTATAAGTTCTCCCTTCCTCACTCGCTGGCTAAATGCCAATCAAATTCTCAAAGATCAGCAAGGACTATCTCTCTACAAGATATTTCTTTCCTATGATGCAGAATATGAAGGGCAGTTTCTGGAAGTAGATCTGACCGACGGCTATAATATATATGCCTGCTTATTATTAATGTATGTCAAACCTGTCAAATGGACAGAAGATGAAATAGATATTAGCTTTTCCGGTTTGGTAGATGACAATGGGAATGCATTTTATGGGAACGGCGGAAAAGAAATCGTCGAGATGATGAGCGGGAGATATTCGCTCACTGGCAATCCCTCCGACAACCCGACTTCTTTCTTTTTCCAGAAAACAGACGGAAGTGATGTATGGTTTGAGTTAAGTATTGAGTAATAAACGGCCTATAAACTTATGCATATGAAAACAGAAATAATGAAATACTTCGTCCTGTTATTTTGCTTCTCTTTGGCGGCATGTGACTCGGACGATAAAACGAAAAACGTACCCGACCTGAATATCGTCTCTTCCGGCTTGACGATAAAGGCTGCCGGAGGCACAGGTACCATAGAAGTAGAAACCCCGGGCAGCTGGCATGCCGAGAGTAATAAAGACTGGTGTACGCTGACAACTTCCGGGAATCAGATTACCGTCAGCGTACCGGAAAATCTGTCTCTTTCTTCAAGGACCGCCCAGATTACAATTACATCTCCCCAAAAAACAAAGACGATTCCGGTAAATCAGGAAGGGATTATTATTATCCTTTCCCAACCTGAATTGACATTAGGTTATAGCGGAGATCCTAAGAATTTGCTCGTAGAGAGTAATATCGGATGGAATGCCGCTGTAGAGGCCGGCTGGTGTCATCTGGAAAAAACAGGAGATACCCTGAAAATTTCCGCAGAACCTTATTCGGCCAATATAAACCGGGAAACTCAGATCACGTTAACCGCCGGTGATTACACCCAAACCGTCAAGGTGACCCAACGTTTTAAAGGAGCTTTCGTACTGGATCGCTGGTCGGATACCAACCTAGGAGCCACGCTTCCCGCTACGGAAGCAAATGTCAATAGCGCGAACTACCGGGATACCTGGGGAAATTTTTACCAGTGGGGAAGAAATGTCGGTTTTCCACATGGCGTCACTTATAAAGTAATCACCACTAATCCTTCTATCACGGCGGAGAGCGCACAAACGATGTCCGAATTTATCGGCTCTTCCGAAACTATGCCCATGGATTGGCTTATAGACGGCAGCCGGACCACTAAACCCGCCTCGGGAAACAGTTATACCTGGAAAGACAGGGCCGGTAGCGATCCTTCACCAGCCGGCTGGCATATTCCCCTGGACTACGAAGCCTCGCAAATTTTTCCGATCGACGAATTCGAAGGACGTTATTCCCGTGTAGACAGACTGGTTAATAAAGAAGTTCTGGAAGCCGACGGCACGGAATATACCTGCGTTTCTACCGGAGATGGGAACCGCACCCGATATGCCATAAAAAAATACGGCACCAACGAAGCCTACATACTGCGGTATGAATTTATCGAACCGGATGGTATAAACTCCTATTTAAAAATTACGGAAATCAAAGGAGACGCTTATACCGATTTTCAAGATGCCCTGGAAGCGGAAAAATTATTCGAAGCCGCTAAAGAATCGGCAGTCTTACTCTTCCCTTCCTGCGGTTATCTGTACACCAATACGGGAGGTCCCAACTCCGAAGGAGTCAGCGGAAGTTACTGGACAGCCTCTCCCGTAAACGAATATACGGTTTATGTATCCATAGGAAATTGGCAAACCCATATCGACGCCAATTATTGTCCGCGGGCATTAGGCTGTAGTATACGTTGTGTAAAAGATGAAGAATAAATTATACTCTAATATAAAAAACCTGATTATGAAAAAAACATTTAGCACCCCCACAAGAGGATTAAGCATATTCAGTACCCTGGTATTAATCCTTAGTTTAAGTTTATCCGGTTGTAAAGACGATAAGGATGAAGCACTGCCGACGTTAGAAATCAATAAACACTCTATTAGTCTGGCCCTGGAAGGAGGAAGCGAAGAAATCATTCTCTCTACCAATCAAAGTTGGTCTATTCATACAGAAAGCAGCTGGCTCACCCTCGATCCGGCCAGCGGAAAAGGAGACGCCAAAGTAAAAGTCAGTGCGAATAAAAATACCGATTATCAACTTCGGGAAACGACATTGACGATCACTGCCGGCTCTCTGATAGAAAAAGTTACGGTTTCTCAACCAGGCTTAGAACCGGTTCTATCGGTCAATCCCCAAGTGATGGAATTTGAAGTAGCAGGAGGCCATCAGACGTTAGCCATCACTTCCAACGTGAAATGGACAACCAGCTTCTCGGAAGAAACGGACTGGATCAGCCTACAAGTCTCGGCCGACAGTACCAGCATGGAAATCACCGCCAGCCCGAATACAACGACGGAAAGCCGGGAAGTAACCCTTACTTTCAACGGAGACCAGCATAAAACCGCAGCCCTCACCATTACCCAGGAAGAACCGGAACTGGCCACCATCGCAGAATTACGGAATTTAACGGCAAACACAAAAACAGACTATATTTGGGTAAAGGGATTGGTAACATCGGATAAGGAAGGCAAAAATATCGATGAGAAAAACATGATCATCCAGGATGCCAGTGGAAACGCTATTGCCTTGCAATTTACAACCAAACACGATATCGCTTTAGGAACACAGGTGAATGTATTACTGAACGGAGGAAGTAAAACGACAGTAAACGGCTTGAACGCGATCGGCAGTCTGAGCACAGCTCTTCTAAGCCCACAACCGACCCCGACTATTACCGTCAATCCGACAGTAAAAACCATAGCTAATATTTTAGCCGGAGAAGTGGCAGACGGTTTACTGATTCAATTAAACGAAGTGGAATTTAAAGATATCACGAAGACTTACGGAGATCAACCTATCCTATGGAACAGTAGCGAAGAATTAGTTCTTTCTACCCTGGAAACAGCCACTTTCGCCAAGGAGAAAGTCAGCGATAAAAATGGTTTTGTGACCGGACACCTCACCCAGAACGGAGGATGGAAACTTTTATTGAGAAATCTGGACGATGTCAAACACATGACCTCTCCCAGAAAGTATGATAAACCCCAATTAAAACTAGATGCAAATGCTCACACTTTCGATCAGCAAGGCGGCGAATTTGTCGTAAATGTAACGACCAACAGCAGTGTACGCTGGACGGTAAACGTATCTGCCAATGCCGATTGGTGTACGGTTCAGCCAAGCAGCGGGACGGGAAGCGCTTCCTTCACGGTTACAGTCGCAGCCTACGCAGGCACAGGAAACCGTACGGCGACACTTACGGTAACCGCAGACAAGGCAGATCCCGCTATCGTGGAAATTACCCAGACGACAATCGGTCAAAGAGAATATGCCCTTTCCAAATTAGCAGAAAGTAACTTAGGAGCCAAATTAGCTGCCACAGAAGAAAATATACTAGGTCCCAATTACAAAGAAACTTGGGGATTGTATTACCAATGGGGACGAAACGTGGGTTTCCCTCATACCGGCGCCACGGCAACTGTACCGGCCAGTGAAGAGATCACTGCGGAAAAAGCTCAAACCATGACCGAATTCATTACCTCCTCAAACGGAGATTGGCTATTAAACCCGGGTTCGGCGACGACATGGGAAGCCCGTGCCGGCTCCTCACCTTGCCCCGCCGGTTACCATGTACCGACAAAAGATGATTTAATCCAATTCTTCCCTTCGAATGAAGCAAGCGGTACTTTCGCCACTACCCAAAGTAGGGTAATTTACGAAAAATTAGTCGACAGACCGGGAGTACCCGACAGGACCCTGTATGTAGGAGACGGAACTTCTAAAATTTACGCTATTAAAAAATTTGAAACAGCGGACGCTTATGCACTACGTTTTGAAATGTTGGGACAAATCGGCAAGAACTTATATCTCAAGATCACTGAATTTTTAGGAAATGAAGAAACTTATTTTGATAACGCCACAGATGCCGAAGCTTCATTTAATAAAGCGACAGCAACGGAAGTCAGAATTCTACCCTTGGCCGGAATGTTGAGTTTCCAAGACGGCGTAACGTTACAAGCTCCGGGGGCAGCTTCCTGGTACTGGCTGGACGCCAAAATGCGCTGTATCTATATGCTCAATACGACAAAAATATATGAAAACGGTGCCCAATGCGGTTATGCTCAACCGATACGCTGTGTGAAAGATTAAACAACCCTCTCCGGAAACAACCCCTGGAGAACCCTAAAGTCTGAATACAGTCTTTTTGTGATGAGCGTTCCTTTCAGGATCTGGCCGGTATCCGTTCGTTGACGGGCAAGACAAAAGTCTTCGATCGATTTCGATCCAGCAGCATAAAAAGCTGCCAACCGGAAGTCTGAAAGTCTTTACCGATCAGACTTGAAAGGCCGCTGATCTGTCCAAAAGGTTTTTGGGAGATTCTCCCTTATCCGGGACATATTTGGCTAAAATTTTAATACAAAACACATGAAACAACTGAACTATATTCTCCTGATCTTCACCCTAATCTTTGCAGGATGTGATTCGGACGACAAATTAATTCCCACGGAATTACCCTTGGAAATCTCGGAGATTTCGTTTGAAGCGACGGGCGGTACTCAAGAAATTGAACTCGGCTTAGGCAGCGACTGGCAGGTAACTTCCGATAAAGACTGGTGTACCGTAGCAAAATTCGGCAAATTCCTGATTGTAACGGCACCTTTAAATCCGACGATTGCCGTCCGTACAGCAACCGTAACCATCACCGAGGCAGGAAACTGCGGGTCGGTTAACATTACTCAAACCGGTTCCAAATTCGACACATTTCCTGAAAAAGTATATCTTTCTGCCTCCGGCAAAGCCCAGACTGTTGCCGTCGCAAGTAATATAAGATGGAAAGCGGAAAGCTCACAATCCTGGTGTCATTTGCTTGTACAGGGAGATACTCTGTTAGTATCTGCCGATCCGTATAAAAATGAAAAAATAGCCAGACAAGCGGAAATCAATATAGAAGTGGAAGGGGAAACCGTCCGTACCCTATTTGTAACGCAAATCCATTACAAAGATTTCAACCTGGAAAAATGGTCCGAAACCAATGTAGGGGCAACTCTCCCCGCTACAGCAGAGAATCTATCCGGCCGGCAGTTCAAGCAAACCTGGGGAAATTTTTATCAATGGGGGCGAAATGTAGGCTTTACTTATGGAGAGCCTATCCCTCTACGCGCATCCAATCCCTCTATAACAGCTGAAGAAGGACAACAAATTCCGGAATTTATTACCAATATAGACGATTGGCTAATTGATGGCAGCTTTACTACTAAGATATATTCAGAATCCAACCCTTATGGTTGGGTAGACAGAGCCGGCTATGATCCCTGCGAATTAGGCTATCGGCTACCCCTGGCTTACGAATGTGCCCGAATACTTACCCAAGCGAATTCCCTGGATTTCACGAATGTCACCCGGACAGCAGGAAAAGAAGTCCTGGATGCAATAGGTACGGAATATACGTATGTATTTATCGGTAGCGGATCTCAAAAAGCCTATATGATTAAAATGTTCGGGACCGATGAGGCTTATGTCATGAGATATGAATTCCGGGGTACAGCCGGCTATAATGGATGGATGAAAATTACAGAAATAAAAGGAAATGCCCGAACGGATTTTCAAACTCCCGACCAAGCAGAAGAATTATTTACCCGTGCCGGAAAATCTGCGGAACGTTGCTTCCCTCTATTTGGTTTGCTCTGGGGAGAAAATGCCGATCTGGCGTCCCCTACCACAGGCACTTACTGGCTATCCACCCCCTCCCATCTCTATACGGGTACAGCCAATGGCTTTATGATGAGCGGAACGAACCTCGGTTTCGGAATTTCTTACCGAAAAGCTTTAGGATGTCCGATACGGGGAATAAAAAAATAACCGGCCGGTCGGTTATAACCTTTGGGTTGGGTGAAAAATACCGGATCATAGGCAAATAGTGTAAGCAACCATCCGAAAGAGGTGGTAAAATGAAGAAGCCGTTATCAAGGGATTGAACGGCTTCTTCCCGTTTACAAACTATAGATATTTTTCAATCACATTTTTCAACTGCATCGACTGCATAACCCCGCTTTGCCGCCATACCATCTCTCCCTTTTTAAAGATCATCAAAGTAGGGACGGATTGAATCTGATGACTCATGACAAACTGCCGGTTTGCTTCCCCGTCGACATCTATCGTAAGGACATGAATTTGATCTCCCATCTCTTTTTTCAGCTCCTCCAAAATAGGATGCATGGCCTTGCAAGGTCCGCACCAAGTGGCAAAAAAATCGACCAATACTGGTTTATCCCCTTTTATCAATTCTTCAAATTTTCCCATAGCTCTTTTTGTTTTTCGTTTTTATTCTTATACTCCGACAACCGGGGGATAGTTACAAAATATTTCTTCGCCTCTTAATTTTGTACAATATTACCAGAAGCATCTACCATCACATAGAGATCTTCCTCTCCTTTTTCCAATTCAAACAAGTATACTGCTACTCCGGCTGCCCGCTCTACATATTCGATATCGTCTATTTTATATCCGGCATATTGGCTCCGGATCGTCGCCATTACCGCTGCAGGTACATCTTTTTCCAATACCTCCCAACAGGTAGATATCCAAGCATCATCTTGTCCGAATTTGACTTCTTTATACCGATTTTCATGGAAAATATCCACTTCCGTCACATTCCGCTCCTTTTCATATTCAATGATCTTTGCCCCAGCATAATGAGTATTCAGGTAATCTTTGATTTTTTGAGGCAAGCTTTCTACAGGCCAATGATCCTCGTTTCCGTCTCTATCTTCCATTACTTTTACCAATGTTCCGTCTTCCACATAATACAAGTCTTTTTCGACATCTCCCTGTTCGACTTCAATAACATATACTTTTTCCATTTCTATCCGTTCCAATACGTCTACATCCTCCACTTTCCAGCTACTGTATTCACTATTGCGGAAAGCCGTCTTTATCTTTTCAGGTAAAGTTTCGAAAAAGATATCAGTCTCTGTCATATACCATTTTCCGTTTTTATCAAACCAGGCATCTTTTTCCTGATGCTCGTAATAAAAATCAGCGACAATATAATTTCCTACTGTTTTCCATTCCACCCTTTGTGCTAAGGGAAACATTTGATTGAAAGTACGCACGACCGGTTCAGCCGGAGTCCAGGTTGAATCATCGTCATCTTTACAGGCCATACCTAACAAGACCAGTAACATTCCTAAAATATACACATTCTTTTTCATAACTTACTGTTCCTAATATCTCTTTTCTTACTGTTTAAACAAGAGGAGGAATTATGTACTCAATCCTCATATCCGATAAAAAGCTGTTCCCGGTTAAATTTCAATTCCCGTCCATCCGATAGCTTCACCTCATATCCCTCCCGATCTTTTTCAATCGAAATAACCGAAAAACCCGGGAAATTTTTATTCAGGTAAACCGCCATTTTCTCCGGAATAACCGTAACAGGCAAAGCATTCCGGTGTCCGTCAATTTCTTTCCACTCTCCGTTTTTGTCAAAATCCAGGTCAAAACCGTTCGTCAGAATCACGTCATATTGATTTCCTTCCCAAAATTCCTTTTCAATCTTAATGTGAGAAATCCCTACTCCTGAAAAATGAGTGTTGATAAACTGACGAGCCGCAACAGGCAGCTGCAAAGTATCCGTGGTATAAATTTTTTTATCAGCAAAAGAAAACTGTACCGACAGGATACAACATACTAAAATAAAAAACGCTTTTTTCATATCATTCTTTTTATTGGTTATTATAAATTCTCCTATTTACGATACAAAAAAAGTATAGAATTTGGGAAAGATTTGGGAAAAGTCCCCCAGTGAAAAAAAGATTTAAAAATTTATTTTATAGAGGAAGTAGCGAATTCCCTATTCCTAAACGTTCCTAACTTCTAAAACATTTTTCCCTCTTCCCTTCAGGAAAGCATCGGATCATCCATCCGATCAAGCAAGTAGATCGAGAATTTCTGCAGGTTGGTAGACAATATGCACGGCTCCGTTTTCTTTCAATTCGTCACAAGGACGGAACCCCCAAGAAACGCCAACAGCGGTAACTCCGGCGTTTATGGCCGTTTGCATATCGACACAGGAATCCCCCACATATAAAACCGCCTCTTTCTCGAGTCCGACAATAGTCATAATCTCATTGACAATACTGGGATCCGGTTTTGTCGGCACAGTCTCTCTTTGTCCCAAAATCACTTCAAATGTACCGTTTTTAAAATAATGCCAGATTAATTCCCGGGTGGCTTCCTGGTATTTATTGGATGCAACGGCTAAAACCAATCCTTTTCGTTTTAATGTTTCCAATAATTCCGGTATACCCGGATAAGGCTTTGTCAAATCTGTCTTATGGGCAGAATAATAAGATACAAATTCGGCTCTTACATGCATAATTTGATCTTTTGTCCGCGCATCTTCCGGGAGGGCCCGCTCGATTAATTTAGTGATTCCATTTCCCACCATATAGCGGTATTCGTCCTGTTTATGTTCCGGATAACCGAATTTTTTCAATGCATAATTAGTGCTTGCAGCTAAATCCCCCAAAGTATTCAGTAAGGTACCGTCCAGATCAAATATGACTAATTTTTTCATAATTTTGAATTTGTAGCAAAAGTAATAATTATACTACCAGAAGCGACAGAAAGTTGCCGATTGAAGGAAATAAAATCACGCAAAGCTTTCCGGGAAAGGACAAAAACAGTTGAACCGGGGAACATTCGAACTTTTACACCTCAACATACAAAGTAAACTTTTATCTTTGCAGGAATTGAATCATTTTAGTCCGATATGCCTCATACTACGAAAATAGCATCCATAGCAGAATTAACAGAACACCTCCGATTATTACAAACGGAATATACCTATGAAAAAGAAAGTTATCTGGAAAAATCAAAGGCAGGAGGTATCCAACGGAAAATACAACAGGGATTCTGCTGGTATCCGGTACGAGCCGAACGGAATTATTACAACTCCCTGAATCTCCCTGTCATCGAGATAGTTTACAATGGAGAAGAAGAGGCAGAACATTTTTTTGAACACGGCCGGCCGGTTTGTTTTTTTACCTTCGACCTGAACCGGAAACAACGCTATTTCACTTTCACAGGCACAATCAGTTATATACGGGATAACCGTATGGTGGTCATCTTACCCCAGGCTTCTTTTGCGACTACTTTACAACAATGTACAGATCTTGGTATACAGCTTTATTTCGACGAAACTTCCTATCAAAGCATGTTTACAGCTTTACGGGAAACGATCGCAGCAAAGGGGAACCGATTAGCCGAACTCAGGGAAATCCTGTCGGGTGCCCATCCCTTCCGGGAGCGGAAACTCCCCCTGCTTCGCTTTCCCTGGCTGAATGATCAACAGGAAAAAGCTGTCAATCACGTGCTTCGCGCACAAGATATCGCAATTGTTCACGGCCCTCCCGGCACCGGCAAAACGACGACTTTGGTAGAAGCCATTTACGAGACTCTTCACAAAGAAAATCAAGTATTGGTTTGTGCTCAAAGCAATATGGCCGTCGACTGGATTTCTGAAAAACTGGTAGACCGGGGGATTCATGTACTCCGCATCGGTAACCCTACGCGCGTAAACGACAAAATGCTTTCCTTCACTTACGAACGTCGCTTCGAAGCACATCCCGATTACCCGGAACTCTGGAATATACGGAAAACCATCCGGGAACTGTCCCCAAAACTGCGGAAACGGGAAACAAGAGAAGCGGTTTACTCCCGCCTGCAACACCTCCGTCACAGAGCAACAGAATTAGAGATAAAAATAGAACAGGAGCTTTTCGGAGAAGCACGGGTGATCGCGTCTACTTTAGTAGGTTCTGCCAACAAAATTCTGGAAGGGAAGCGTTTCTCCACTCTCTTTATTGACGAAGCAGCCCAAGCTTTGGAAGCAGCCTGCTGGATTGCCATCCGCAAAACAGACCGCGTCATTTTAGCCGGCGATCACTGCCAACTCCCTCCGACCATAAAAAACAAAGAAGCAGCCCAACAAGGACTTGCCCGCACGCTTATGCAAAAAGTAGCCCAGCGGCAACCTCCCGCAGTCTCTTTGTTACAAATCCAATACCGGATGCACGAAGATATCATGCATTTTCCCTCCCGCTGGTTCTATCATAATTGCCTGCAAGCCGCCCCGGAAGTCAGGTTCCGGAATATTCTCGAATACGATAGTCCTATCGTCTGGTGCGATACCCAAGCATACGATTCCAGCGAGGAAACAGCCGGAGAAAGCCTCAGCCACCTCAACAGGACCGAAGCTCTTCTCCTCCTCCAACAACTACAGGAATACATCCAAAAAATCGGAGAAACCCGAATTTTAGACGAACAAATCGACTTCGGACTCATTTCGCCCTATAAAGCCCAAGTTCGCTATATACGACAGCTCATGCGGAAAAATCCCTTCTTCAAACCTTTTGCCCGTCTGATTTCGATCAATACGGTCGACGGTTTTCAAGGGCAGGAAAGAGACGTTATTTTCATCAGTTTAGTCCGGGCAAACGAAGCCGGAAACATCGGTTTTTTACAAGACCTGCGCCGGATGAATGTAGCAATCACCCGGGCCCGCATGAAACTGATCCTCTTGGGAGATGTTTTAACCCTCCTCCATCATCCTTTTTATAAAGCCTTATTCGAATATATTCAAGAAAAAGGGGTGATCACGACTCTTACCCCTCCCCCTGCAACACCTGGGGACGGGGATAGGCGCTAATCCCCAAGCAACCGTTTTTGAAACCGTAACCTTGCTTCGGGAGAGAGGAGGGGATTTTGTCGGGAAGCTGTACCTCAAAAAATGCAGGCTTGTCCATCGGCATCAGGCATAGGGAAGGTGGCTAAAAAGAGAAAGCCTCTGCGCTTCAGGGAAGACTGACTTTACAAAATAGCGAACGGAACTCCAAGCTCTTTTGCGAAACAAGGCAGAGGAATCCTAAGAAAAAGTAAAGAAGCGAATTAACCCCAGAGCTAAACGTACAAAAATTGAAGAGTTTATTTCCTCCAAAATCACTTTTCCAGAATCTTTCCCAAATATTTATTTAGCTTTGTAAAAACATAGCAAGAAAAATGAAAATTCTGATCATTGAAGACGAGGACAATCTGAGGAAAACTCTGGCAACCTCTCTGGAAAAGGAACGTTTTATCGTGGAACATGCTCCCGACTTTCAGACAGCTCTTTCTAAATTAAATGATTACGACTACGATTGTGTATTACTCGACATCATGTTGCCCGACGGAAACGGTTTGACATTGCTGCAGGAACTAAAAAAAATGCACAAAAAAGAAAGTGTTATCATTATATCTGCAAAAGATTCTCTGGAAGATAAAGTATACGGTTTAGATGTAGGAGCCGACGATTATCTGGCAAAACCTTTCCACTTGGCAGAATTACACGCCCGGGTAAAATCCGTGATCCGCAGGAAACAAAACGAGGGAGAATTGAAAATTGAAGTGGAAAATCTAAAGGTGTATCCGGACCGGCACAGTGCCTTTGTGGGAGAACAGGAACTGACATTAAACCGGAAAGAATTTGATTTATTATATTATTTCGTTACCAATCCCGGCCGATTGATACATAAAGGGACGTTGGCCGAAGCTGTATGGGGCGATTGTATCGATCAGGCTGATAGTTACGATTTCATCTATTCCCAAGTAAAAAATTTACGGAAAAAAATGAAATTAGCCGGAGCATTACCCGAAATCCGGGCCGTCTATGGTTTCGGATATAAAATGTGTTACGGGAATAGCAGTACTGAAAACGAAAAATAAAAATGTGCAAAAAGTTTTATGTATACAAGAGGCGCTTAAAACAAGAAATCGTCTCTAGATATCCATAAAAAGAATTGATTTCTAATATTATCCATCAGATGAAACTGATCCATTATACAATTGGGAGATTATCCTGGGTACTCTTATTAACAATGGCATTCTGGACTCTATTTTTTTATTTCCAGCTATTGAATGAAGTCCGGGATGAAACAGACGACAGCCTCAGAAATTATAAAAAAATAATCATCAAACAAGCTTTAAGAGACAGCTCGTTACTCACTTCCCACGTGGATATTTTAACCCGTTACTATATCCACGAAATCCCTGAAGAAGCAGGAAAACAGTACGAGGAACGTTTTGTTACCACAGAAGCCTTTAACGAATATGAAATGGACGAAGAACCGGTGCGGGTGCTCTATACTTCCTTCCGTACAGATAACGGGCGATACTACGAATTGACGATATTGACCTCTACACTGGAAGAAGACGATATGCTGGAGTCTATTTTATGGTCCATCATTTATCTTTATATTGCCATGTTAATCTGCATATTGGTCGTCACTCAACTGGTATTCCGAAAAAGCTTACGTCCCCTTTATAAATTAATTCACTGGTTAGATTCCTATACTTTGGGGAAGAAAAATAACCCTCTGGAAAATAAGACAAAAGTAAGTGAATTCAAACGCTTAAACCGGACCATTTCAGAGATGGCTATGCGGAATGAAAAAGTTTTCGGTCAGCAGAAACAATTTCTCGAAAATGCCTCCCACGAACTTCAAACCCCTCTGGCCATCTGTAGTAATAAATTGGAATTACTTTCCGAGAACCCTTGTTGTACCGAAGAATTATTGGATGAAATCGGAGAAATACATCAAACAATCGGACGTATCATCAAACTGAATAAATCCTTACTATTATTGTCGAGGATCGAAAACCGGCAATACGGAGATGAAAAAGATGTCAACTTCAATGCCCTGATTTCCCGGATAAACACAGATTTCAATCTGATTTACGCTCCTAAAGAGTTGTCGGTAGAAATAAAAGAAGAAGGTATATTTTCCTTCCGGATGAATGAAACGTTAAGCCAGGTACTCCTCACCAATCTCCTGAAAAATGCCCTGATTCACAGTCCGAATAAAGGAATTATCCAAATTAGTATACGAGAAAACGAAATTGTCTTTTCCAACACCGCTACGGACGCTCCCTTAAATACGGAAAAAATATTCCTGCGATTCTATCACGCAAGTGACAAAAAAACAGAATCAACCGGATTGGGTTTAGCCATTGTCAAATCAATCGTAGACAGCTATGATTTACAAATACACTATTTCTACGACGGTAAACACCATTTCAGTTTAAAGAAGATCAGGTAAAATGAAGCAACCCTCCTCTACCGGACGAATGCCCATTTGACAAACAAAACTACGATCCTGCTAAAAAGAGAATGATCAAAAACTTCTGTTCCGTTTATCTGTGAAATGTCAATCGGCCTTTTCAGAAATATTTATCCATTTTAAACGATTATACCTCTCACTTTCTACCTATACTTTTCTACCTTCTCTTCCAACTGTTCTTCCGACATTTCCCCACTTTGCCTCCATACCTGATCTCCCTGGTAAAAAAGTAAAAAGGTAGGAACAGACTGTATTCTATAATAATTCAGCAACTTTTCGTTCTCCGGAGCATCGATATCAAATCTTTCCACCTGCAAATACTCTTTATTTTCTTTTTCCACACGGTCTAAAATAGGACGCATTTTCTGGCAATGAGGACACCAGGTAGCAAAAAATTCGACCAATACCAGCTTATCTCCCTTTAATATTCCGTTCAATCTTACCATGATATTTCTAATTTAATTCAGTTTACGTTTTACCGATTTATATTTCTATTTCACCTTCATCAATCACTTCCCATTTTCCATTTATTTCTACAGAGACAGATACTGTATTTTCAGTCGTAAATTCAAGGCTGACACGGGTGATTCTTCCCGAACGGAAACTCAGTCTCCGATCGTCAATCACCAATTGGTTTAGCCGGTTTTCACCCTTCAATTTTATATCTACGAGAGCCGGGAAATTTTCATAAGTCGGAAAGGTATTCATACCCATCCAATACTCTCCGGGCCCGGCATAATTTAATTTTTCCGACTTATATACGAAAGTAGTATCCTGAAGTTCTTCTCCCAACTGAAAATTTTCAGCCGACACCGCCTCTTCAATTATAATCTTGCCGGCAATATGTTCCACGCGGAATTCCAAACCTGTTATCCATTCCGGAGGATTTACCACTTTCATTTCCAAACGGGAAACCAGCATTCTGAGTTGTACAGGTAGTTGTGAAATAGTCCAAAGGTCGGCCGTACGAATAGCAGCCAAGTAAACAGCAGGCTCTCTGTTTTCCAATATCCGGAAAGTGGCCGTCAGTCCCTCCCCCGAAGTACTCTTCCAACTCATCGCTTTTTCATCCAAAAGATTAGCTACAAACAAAAATTGATATTTCCCTGGGGTCAATTTTACCGGAATAACAGGATGTTCCTTACAATAGGCGTAATCGAAACTAAAAGTCGTATCCCGTTGAGAATTCTGAAAAGCCAAAATATCCAAACGATCGGTCAACGTATAATAAGGCCTGTAGCCAATAGCTTCATTTCCTTCGAATAAATAAGCGACATCCTTCATCATAAAAGCAATCCCTTCCTCCGGCAGGCAATCGCATTTTTCATCCATACAAGCCTCCAGTCCAAAGAGGAGGAAACACATCATTATTCCTACTTTATATCTCATCGCGGTAAAGGTTTTAACGGGAATTCCGGTAATACAATATTCGGCCAATCCCATACAAAAAAATAAACACATGAAAATTCGAAACTTACTAAAGCCCCGCAAGCTGAATTTATCTCTCCGGTCAGATACAGATACCGATCCGGCTCCAGTTGCAGGGGTATCCACTTTGTCCTTTCCTGCCCGTTTTTGGCCTGAAAAATCAATTCCAACCTGGAAGAATCCTGCGCAGAAGGGAAGGTATACAGATCAAACAATATGGTGTCCTGCACATAGACACTTTCATTTTTCATCTTAAATACTTCTTGTCTCGAATGAGTTATCCCCGAATACCTCCCATTCAGATGAATACGGGAAACCATATTTTTTATACTCATCCGTACCATATCTATTTGATAAGGAACACTATATAATTTCAGGAACACCCGGCTGACAACCCGGTGTAACTCTATCTGGACCACCGGATTGTCACTTTCCGCATTGACTTCCGCCTCTCCTAAAAAATAAGCCCAATACAGTCCGTCTTCCGGATAGGTGAAATAAAGGTCGAAAGGTTCTGAAACGCCTACCTGCAAAGATTTCCCCCCCTCTACCTGCCCATTTCCTATCACATATAAACGGTAATTTCCGACAGTAAGCTCTGCAGAAAATAATCTGGATTCTGTATAATTCTCACCGGGAGAAGGAGCCGTTTCTAGCTGACGTATAGCATCCCGATTCAATTCCGCCAATTTCCGATAAAATACATATTTCCCTTTTTCATTTTCCTTAAAAGCATATATGGTCAACAGGCCGATAGAAGTCGGGAAATCGTTAATACTCTGAAAGGCCATACTGAAACGAACGACATTCGAGCCGGCAGTATACGGAGATAACGGATCCGAACATCCGATCATTCCGATACCACATAATAAAATGAAAACCAACTGCCTCATAGCGTAAGGTTTTATCTAAAAATTCTCTCCTCACATCCGAATACTCAAACTGTGGAATATCCGAACACTCAAACGAACTATCTATTTTTCTTTTGTCAGTATAAAATCCGGCATTTCCTGCCCCTTTGTCTCCGACAGAAAAATACCCGTATTTACCGGTGAAGAATCAAAACGACAACTGATCTGAATATCTTCAGATCCTCCCAACCGAAAAGATTCGGATTTTCCCTGATAAACAATTTCTCCCTGTACATTATAACAGAAAACTTCCAGAAAACTCTGCCCGCCTTCCGGATAAGAAGCCAGAGAGGTCAGATGTATTACGGGACTGCTATGCGGCACAACGGAAAGCTCCGACGAAATTGCAGGATGAGCAGCTTCGGGCAAATTTACCAGCGTCATATAAATACCCGCTACTGTATTCCGTAAATTTACTTTTACACGAGCAACTCCTGAAGGCACATTCCGAATCGTCAAAGCGATCCGGGCAGATAATATTATTATCCCTGCCCCAATCCGATTGGTTTCTCCCGCCTGAATATAATTTTGGGTAAAATACAAATCCGGAGGCTGTGTACCATCCGAATAATCAATAATACCATTTTCTACAGAAGGAATCCCTTCAAAGCGAATGTGCTCCATTTCTCCATTACCAATAAGAACCATCTGATAATAACCCGCCGGCAATTGAAAAGAATAAGTAGAAAAATCTTCTCTAGGTCCTTCTATTTCTACACGGCACACCAAGGTATCCCCCTTTTCCAGCTTCCTGAAAAAAAAGACCTGGGATTTCTCTATAGAAGGTACAGAGAAGGCAGGCAAACGAATTACAGTTGCCTCCTCCTCCGTCCCAGATAGTTCTTGAATAGCGTCCGTACAACCCGCCAGTACAAGACAGCTTAAATAACCCCAGATAATCGGATTCTTCATCAAATTGTCACCCTGCTTTTTAGCTTTTAGCTAAATAATAATATTCGGTTCCTGATCGACATTCCACTCGACATCGGCAGAAATAGAAAGAGTCAATCTTACATTCCAAACCCCTCCGGACTGATCAGCATCAATAGTAGCAGTCAGTTTTGTAATTGTATTGGCTTTTAATACATAAGTATTCTGTAAAGGTATCGTTATCACCTGTCCGTTGTCGAGATAAAACAGTAAGGTAAAAGCCGATTGTTCCCCGGTAACAGTCGGTAAAGTAACTAAGGCAAGCGGTAAAGTACTCTGATCTTCGGTAAACTCATAGCGATTACTCTGAGTTACTGAAATGACCCGGTCACTTAAGAAATTACCCGTCATATTAAAAGCTCCGTATGTGTTCTGCACCTCTACGTCAATACGATCTACCGCTGCGGGAACATTTTGTAAGGTAAGGGCGAACATTGCTACTTTTCTGTAAAGCGTCAGAGAAGGAACGACAGGCATAGCAGAACCCAATACAATCCGATCGGTCATTCCAAAGAATATCCGGGGAGAAGTGCTCCCTTCTGTAACCGAAGCAACGATTTCCTGCATCGTATTTCCCACATTTATAGCCGATAATGCCGCATTTTCCAATGCACCGCCAACGGAATCCCGCATATTCCCCACACCGACTATAATGTAATTTCCGATTGGTAAATTATCAAAATTGACGTTTCTGGCTTCTGTAAAACCAGCACCTACTTCCGTCGTTCCGCCGGCTAAAGCTTCCAACTGCGCTTTTGTGAAGGAAACACTTTCCCTCAATAGATAAATTCCGTTCGTATTTTCCCGGAACAACAACAGATCCAAAGATTTTACATACGCTGTCAGATCATCCCCGACATGAGTACCCACCCTACTGGTTACAGCCAGATTAATAACACCCGGACCTTCTCCGGGCTTACCGGTGGTCTCATCATGATCGTTATCGCTACAAGCCAAGAAAAAGAGGACGACCATAAGTGATAAAAAGAAAGCAAATTTTTTCATAACCTTCCGTATTATAATTACAGATAAGTTATACTTCCCTTTTCTTCACTTTGTTACATCAGAAAAGATTAAAAAGGCAAAAACAAATCGCAATACTCAGTTTTTATACCCGATCCAGGTCGCCTTTTTCCACCATCCTTCAAAAGGACCTTGTTTATGTGTTTTCATCCACCAACAAGCAAAACAATATTGCAATCCAAAAAGCAAAATACCCATCCCGAAACTCCAGGTGATTCCCAAATACCGGTGTAAAGCTATTCCCCAACCATAAAACAAACAAGAACCGACTATGGATTGAGTAATATAATCGGTTAAACTCATACGTCCGTATGGAATAATCTTACTCATCCATTTTTTGAGAGCAGTGGTATAAAAGAGCAGAATAATACCTGACACCATAAATACCATAAATCCCAAATTTGCCAAAGATTGAATAATTAACTTCAAAGGGACCCATGCGGCTTGACTTTCTACAAATTGCGGTAATAAGTTTCCCAAACCGTTCAAAGGGAAAAAAGCAACAATCCCGATCAAAAGAGCCTTGAACCAAAATTTCAGATTTTGTTCCGTATACAAAAATAAACCGGTCCTACCAATCAACATCCCCAACATAAATAAAGCTGCTGTCTGAAACATACGACCGTGTTCCCACGCCCAAGTCAAACTCGCCAATTGCCCTTCCCATAAATTCACCTTCAACATTTCCCAAAAAGAGGTTCCCTGCTGTGCTTCAAAGGCAATCCCAAAATAATAATTAGACAAATTCTGTCCGATCTCTTGTCCCGGATGTACCAAAGCCGAGAAAAATTCCCACCATGCCAGTGGCTGTAACATACAAATAATAGCCAATCCTAAAACGACCCTAGTACTCAAACGGCAAACCCCTATTAAAACAAACCCAATTATCGAATATAAAACCAGAATTTCTCCTGTAAAAAAAGCCGCATTTATATTCCCAAATAAAAATAACAAGACCAACCTCCAGGCAAATCTTCCCCGAAAATCTCTTCCTTGCTGTAGCTGACGATTATCCTGAATAAAAAAGCTAAATCCAAACAATAAAGCAAAAATCGCATAGGCCTTTCCTCCAAAAGTAAAAAACATTGCTTCCCAGATGACTTTATCCGTAAATTGCATCCAAGAAGCTGTAGTTTCCGGATAAGAATAAAAATTATAATGTTCCACACTGTGCAATACAATAATTCCCATAACGGCAAATCCCCTCAAAACATCCGCCACATCGATCCGGGAACTCCCTGGCAATTTCACTTCCATAGCTATTATTTTCCATTATTTTCATCACATAACCGACACGAAAATAATATAAATTTTTTGAAGAGAAACAAAACCGCAAAAATTGTCAGCAAACTTTTCCGTACCAAAACCCGTAAATTCTCCTTATATTTGCCATATTAGTAAAAAATTTAAATGCTTAAAACAGACAAGAATCTAAAAGTTCAGGAAGGATCCCCAGAGTGTAACTGACGAAATCTCATTGGCCTATCCGTAGCAAAGAAATCAAAAATGTGAATTTTGTCAGTCTACTTATCTGAAAAACATTTATTAAAACCAGTAACAGTTTTTTCGAACATTTTTACATGTAAATATCCGCTTATGATGATCATTCTTTCACCGGCGAAATCCATGGATATGAGTATAACTTCCCCTCTACCTCAGGGAACAGTTCCCCGTTTCCAAAAAGAGGCCGAATACATCGCCTCCCAAATACAGGACTACTCTCGGGATCAACTTCAGACATTACTACAAATCAGTAATAAACTGACTGATATAAATTACGAAAGGTATCAGGAATTCGACAGAGAAAACACTCCGGCCAAACCTGCCATTCTGGCTTATACGGGAAATGTTTTCCAGCATATACGTCCGGAAACCTTCACCCAGGAAGATTTTCAATATGCTCAGAAACATCTTCGGATCATTTCCACCTTATACGGTCTGCTGCGTCCCCTCGATCTTATCAAAGCTTATCGCATCGCTTTTAAAATCAAAATCCGGGGAATGCAAGAATCTAATCTCTACGAATACTGGCGTCCCAAGCTTACGGAGCCTTTGATAAAGGAAGCAAACCAGGATGACAAAATAATCATAAACCTGGCAAGCCTCGACGTTTTGGCGGCTTTACAAATAGAAAAAATACAATCGCAAGTAAGAATGATCACCCCTGAATTTAAAGAACTTAGAAAAGGAAAATACGAAACGATCCGTACTTATGCTAAAATGGCCCGGGGAGAAATGACCCGTTATATTTTACTCAACCGCATTGAAAAACCGGAGAGAATACAGGAATTCGAATGGGACGGCTTCCGGTATTGCGCAGAACTTTCTGAAAAAGACAATTATGTCTGGACCCGATAAAGACCTGTGGGCATTCTCCCGGCAAAAGGAAAAGCAAAAAATTTTCGTAAAATCAACGGGTAAGCCAAGGTGCGAATCTACTGAAATAATAAAAATCGATCTGCTGTCCGTTTTTGATAGCAGCTTTTTGTAACACAGCTTCCAGAGTAAATCCGGCATTCTTGATCCATAGCTTCCCTTTTGGTATAGGGATGCGGAAAATGATCCATTATATTGTTCCAGATTTTTATGTTATTCGCGTTTTCGGCCAGTGAATTACAATCGGGAAAACGCCATTCCCGAAGAGTGTACCCTTCCCCTTCCAACTGTACACTCGCTCTGTTTTTACCTCTTATTAAGAACTCGTTTCCCTTGCCCAACGAACTGGGCAAATCGATTCTGCTCGTTTTCATGTCTGTCAGATTCTGCCGAATCTCTCCATCTTCTAAATTGTCTTCCGTTAAAACAGTACAAACACATACAGATTATCGATTCTGTGTACGGATACACTCAAAAATATTTCCGAATGTTTAAACCCCTCTTCTTTTCCTCATTCTTGGAGCAGAATACCCAAATTTTGTTTATAGGCCGTTTTTATGATTTCAGTAGCTTGTCCGTAAAGTTGCCGGATTTCTTCTACCTTCAATCCTTGTCGTTCCCACTCGGTCTGATAAGGAGCAAAAAGGGCAAATACAGCCTCTTCTGCAGGTTGCAGCACTTGCATAATACCGCTTCCTTGTGCATTGTAAAGCAAACTCCAATTCATATATTTTAAACCGTTTCCCCGCTTGACGGAAAAAACAAAATCCCTTAACTGAACAGCCACCTCACCCAAAGGAGCCTTTCCGGTTTGTGCAGAAGCCGCTAATAATGCCGGAATTTCCTCTTCCATCTTTACCCATACAGGCAAAGCTATGGACACAGGAGGATACCCTAATACGGCCCATAACGTCACTAATTCCGGATCCATACCCGGTTTGACCCCTTGAATGACAACCGAAGCGATACTTTCATAGCGGGGAATAAAGTCCTGCTCTACACAGAATCCACTTGCCCGGTTAGGACTGAAAGCTTCTTCCCGCAAATCAATTCCTAACAAAGAGTGACGAAACGAACGGGAACATCCGGCAAAGAGATGAGCCGCTGTAAAGTCCTCTTTTTCAAACTGTCTGAATAATTCTTCCGCCGTATCATAACGAATGTATCCCTTCCCTTCATCCTTTCTTCCGTGAAAAGAGAAATTCGTATAGATCAAATACCCCCGGGGCGCCAACTCCTCATCATTTACATCCATTTTTACATAAGTATGATTGTTGGTTTCATAATAAGCGGCTCCCCCAAAAGCATCTATCACCCCAAAGTTTGCTTCTACCCCCATCGGCCGACTTAAGGTATCTAAAAAATATTCAAAATCTTTCATATCTTTACAAACCTCCAAAGCCCGCTTCATAAACTGCCCTTCTTTATCCATTTCTTCCACTTCATCATCCTTGAGGTTATAAGAAGCCGTATTCATAATAGCAAATCCCGCCTCGTTCATTCCTGTCCAAATCTCATCCGAAGGATTCTCACTGTTCACCAAACCGGTATAACAAAATCTCTCTCCCTTAAAATAAGCAATATGATTCCACCCCGCCCCAGAATCCCGATGTTTCCACATCAAGGGTCGTCCGTCTTTTGTCTGCTTCCCGGTAATAATAGCGGACGTACAAGCCCACACAGCAACAGTCGACATATTGAAGAATAACAATAAGCCGAGGAAAAATTTAAACTTCATAACATATTTTTTAATACCTACAAATGTAAAAAATTAAGGTTAATTTTCTACTCCTTCTAAAAGAATGTCTTTTGTAAAGGCCTTACCCCTCCCCTTCAAAATCACCCTCCTACTATGCCATAAACGATTTCCATTCCCTCTCTTCAGGCAATTGTATTTCGTATCGCTTTAGCCCCTCCGTCTTCCCTCAAATACCTCTCCGTCTGACCAACTATATTTCCCTTCCCCAATCCGCCCTTTCCCTTCCCCTTCAGTCCTTATTCCTCACACTTTTCTTTCCTTCCGCATAAAATTTAATCCTTTAGAACTCTAACTTTTTATTTTTTACCGGACTAAACTTTTATTTCTATACAATTCACCCACAATTGTCTGCGATCGTAATAACACCGGAAAGTTTGACGGAGAAATGCGTCATCCCACTTCACTTTACGTTTAAATTTCAATTTCCCATTTACATATACTTTTACTTTTTTATTCATATCTACCATTTCGGGAGAAATATATAAACGAAACACGTCTACACAAGAAGTTTGTACACGGAATACATTCTTAGCATATTCAGCTTTTACAGCTCCGGAAGCGCGCGGAAAATCAAACGCTTTTTTATTCACTTGTTCACTTACTAACTCCTCTTTATCATTATACGCTAACCAGGTTGTTATAGGGAAATTATAAGTTTTATGCCAACTTGCACGAGAGGATAAAGTATCCAGCTCAGCGATCTCCAGCCAATCCGTCTGCCCGTATTTTACATCATCCGTTTCACGATAAATCTCACAGGGGAAAGGATTTCGCCTCCGTTTCCCCATCTCTTCAAAAATAATCCGGAAAGCCGCTTCTGAAGCGTCGAATTGCGGAAACCAATGCGGATACCCCTCGTAGCGATGATCCGAATAATCCAAGCCCAATTGCCGGGTCAATGTATCCAGCCTATCGTTTGCCTGAGGTGGATAATAATAATCCTGATCTGTAGAAAAATTAACAAAGAAACGATTTTTTCCATTCAATAGATAAGTACCTGCCTCCCATACTTTCGGATAAGTATTCAATCCGAAACAGCCGGCAAAAGGTGAGGGTTGCTTCATCCAGTAGGAAAAAGCACCCGTAGCTCCGTTACTGTGTCCGCAAACAAACACCCGATCGTCATCTACATGTAACGCCTGTTTCACTTCTTTCAAAATAGCCGGTACCATATAAAATCCATCATCCGGATACATCCAGTTAAACTGTTTATCCGCCAAGGGGAAAACCAAAATAACCCCGGCTTTTTCCGCTTCACTGACATAAAACCGGTTATGCCCTTCCATTATCCAATCTGCAACAAAATCTTCCAGTGCAGTATATCGTACGGCACCATGCAAACAAATCAGCAAGGGATAAGCTTTTGCCGGATTGTATTCTTTCGGCAGACGGACAAAATAAGAAGAGGCTAAGGTATCGGATACCGTAAACGAAATAGAATAATTCCGTTGCTGCTTGGGTAAATAATCTTTAGCAACCTGTAAAGCCTTATACAAGGCTTCCCCCTTTAGTCTTGCACTACCGGCAAAAATAGCTGCCGATTTTCCCTCCGAGGCACGCATAAAAAACTCGGTTCTCTGTGCTTTTAACGAACGATAAAAATCGGTTTTGTTTTTCCGTGCTTTTTCCACCAAGGTCTTCCAACGCGGATCCGAAGCCAACACGCCAAAAGCTTCATCCTGATATTCCCCAATGATAAAGATAAAGCCCGGTCCGTAACTACTTTCCGTATCTACAAGAGGATCTAAATAATGAAAAGCCCGGTCGGCCTCCCGAAGTTTGCAAGCCAACAATCCGGCTTCATAATACCCGCGTATACTCATACTATCCGGATAATCCGCATATAAATCCTCAAACAAGGCAAATACATTCCGATAAGCCACCGAATCTTCCTCCACTTCTGCAGCAGCTTCAATAGCCGACTGAAGTCGCCCGGCATAAGACAATGAATCCGAAACCACCTGCCCAAAAGTTCCCAAAGTCAACGACCAAAAGAATAAAAATAAACTATATTTTCTCATCTCCCTTCATTTTTATAAACCTAAGGGAATCCCTACCCTCTGCTTCTAAAAGTTAATCAAATATTTTTAATATTTACAAATATAAGGAAAATCCTGAAAAATTCCGGTTTACATAAATATTAAACCGACTCACCTTTATAAGCTGTCAAAAATATACGGAAGGTTTCTCCGGAGATTCAGTGTCTATACCTCTTAAACTACTTTATACCCAATACTTCAATATTGAAATTTTTAGGTGATTCAAATAAACAAATTCATATCTGCTTTTTCCGCCTTCTCTAAATAATTTGCTACACCTCCGATTTGCACCCCTTCCATCAGCTCTTCCTTTTTTATACCCATTACGTCCATGGACATCTGGCAAGCAATAAACTCCACTCCTTTCTCCCGGGCCTGCAGAATCAAACTTTCCAGCGATTCAATTCCCTTACGTTTCATAATCTTCCGCATCATTCTGGCCCCCATTCCCCACATATTCATTTTTGATAAAGCCAGGTAGCGGCTTCCTTTCGGTAACATCCAATCAAACATTCTCCCCATCCGATCTTTCTTAACCTTACCCGAACGCTCTTTTTTAATTACGTTCAACCCCCAAAATGTAAAGAACATCGTCACTTTTCTCCCCATCGCTACTGCTCCGTTGGCAACCACAAAAGAAGCCAGTGCCTTATCCAAATCATCACTGAAAACAATTAATGTCTTGGCGTTTTCACTTCCTCTTTTACGTTCTTCCGTCACAGCCTTTCCCTTTTCAATAACAGCCGTAATCACACCTTTCTCTTCCCTTATTTCTCTCAAGGGATTTCCAGTTAACTCCGCCCAGGAAGTCACATCTCTTCGAAAAGCTGGGTCCGTCGCCTTAATAAGCATCCGGTCTCCCGCTTCCAGTTGATCGATACTTTCTTTCAACTTCATAACCGGCCCCGGACATTGTAATCCACAGGCATCAACTTCTAAACCGACAATCCTCCCCTGCTGCTCTAAAGGCTGTTCCACTTTAATTTCACGTTTTTCTTCTCCCCCTCTTTCCTCTTCCATGACAGCTTCATAAGTCCTCCATCCACCGGTCAAATTAAATACGTCAAATCCATTTTGCATCAAAATCCGACTGGCAATATACCCCCTTAATCCTACAGCACAATACACCACTACCGGTTTTTCCCGGGGTATTTCGTCCAAATGCTTCCGCATCTCATCCAATGGAATGTTCAGAGAACCGGGAATATGCCCGAGTTCACATTCTTCCGGAGTACACACATTGATCAAGGTGTATTTTTGAGATTCCCACTTTTTCAACTCCCTCCAGCTGATCGGATGTACCAACCCACTCAAAATATTATCCGCCACAAAACCAGCCATATTTACCGGATCCTTAGCCGAGGAATAAGGAGGTGCATAAGCTTGTTCCATCTCTGCTAAAGCATAAATATCTCCTCCAGCTTTCACTACTGCCGACAACATTTCCAAACGTTTATCCGCCCCCTCATATCCGACGACTTGCCCACCGAATAAACGCCCGTCTGTAGGAGAAAAATTAATCTTTATCGTCAACGGAACAGCCCCCGGGTAATAACCGGCATGGGAAGCCGCATGTATAATCACCTCCTGGTAAGGAATATTCAAACGATTCAATAAACGACCGGATAGCCCCGTCGCCCCGACAGTCAGTTCAAAAATTTTCGCAATGGCTGTATTTACAGATCCTTCATAAACTTTACAATTCCCTTGTACCATATTGTCGGCACAGATGCGTCCTTGTTTATTGGCAGGACCGGCCAGAAAAGTCAAAGCAGGAACACCGCTTATAGGGTGGGGAAATTCAATGGCATCCCCTACGGCATAAATGTCCGGGCAAGAAGTTTGTAAATAAGCATTCACCCGGATTCCGCCAGCCTCTCCCACCTCCAAGCCAGCTTCTCTGGCCAAACGGGTATCCGGGCGCACGCCGATAGAAAGAAGAACCAGATCTGTTTCCAGTAAATTTCCCCCCTTCAATTCCACACCCAACCCCTTCTCCGTTTTCCGAAATGCCTTAACTGCTTCTTTCAATCTCAACTGAATACCATTTTCCTTTAAATGCCGATGTACCACAACAGCTATTTCATAATCGACAGGAGTCATCACCTGGTCTGCCATCTCGACAATTGTCACCTCTATTCCCCGGGCAGCCAAATTTTCCGCCATCTCCAAACCTATAAATCCAGCCCCCACCACAACGGCCTTCCGTACCTGCTTCTCTTTTATATAGGTATGAATACGATCGGTATCCCTGACGTTTCTCAACGAAAAAATTCCTTCTGTCCGGATTCCTTCCAAAGGAGGAAATATCGGCTCCGCTCCCACAGACAATACCAATTTATCAAATCCTTCTTCATACACTTCGCCACTCTTCAAATCTTTTACCTCTACTTTTTTCCGCTCCGGATCAATTCTCGTCACCTCCGAAAGCACTTTTACTCCTATGCCAAAACGATTGGCAAAACTTTCCGGGGTCTGAACAAACAACCGTTCCCGGTCTGAAATAACCCCACCGATATAATAAGGTAATCCACAATTGGCATAAGAAATATACTCTCCTTTTTCAAATAAGAGAATCTCCGCCCGTTCGTCTAGCCGCCTTAAGCGAGCTGCCGTAGAAGCTCCCCCGGCAACTCCTCCGATAATAATGTATTTCATTTTCTCAACCTTTAATCCGATTCTTTTTTTTACTCACAACTGAAATCCTTATCCGTTCTGGATAAACTTCTCGATCGTTTCCTGCAATTGTGCAGCTCTTACTACTCCACTCTGCCTCCATACCATCTTCCCCTTCTGAAACAATAATAAAGTCGGTACAGATTGTATCTGATAAAAATAAACACTTTCGCGATTGGCCGGTACATCTACATCTATTTTCACGATTTTTACCTTATCCCCCATACGCTGTTTCAATTCTTCCAAAATAGGATGCATCATTTTACAAGGTCCACACCAAGTGGCAAAATAGTCTACTAAGGTGGGAACATTTCCCTGAATCATTTCTTCAAACTTTTCCATCATTTTTTACTTATTTTTCTGATTTACATTTCTCTGCCATACAAAAATTTTTTCCACTAAAAAAAGAACCGACCCATCCTCCCAAGGCCGCTCCCCATAGGGTAGACAAATACCAAGTCGACTGGATTACACAAGTCCCCGACTGACATCCTACATAGCGCCAATAGAAGAAACCTCCTATAGCTCCTATTATTCCGAACAGAATAATTCCCCAATTCGTTTGTATCCACTTTTTCATAAATTCAAATATTCAAATATACATTTATATTTAAGGGTTAAAAAAAAACGCTTATTTCTCCCCATATTTTTCTCATTTGGACCTGCAATTCATCATACACCGCATGACATTTGTCACCCGCTCGTCTGTCAAACGATAGTAGGCATTCCGTCCGTCTCTCCGGATTTTCAAGATTCCTTTAGCCAACATATCTGTAAGGTGATGTGAAATTAATGCCTGACTGCAACCGGTCTCCTCACATATTTCCGATACGTTCAATTCCTCTTTCCGCGATAAAAGACAAATAATCCTCAAACGATTCGGATGGGCAACAGCCTTCAACATATAGGCAATCTGCTCCAATTCTTCCCCCGTAAAACACTCTGTTCCCATAATTTCCCTCTCTAAATTTAATTCGGCCTCTTATCCGGCCTCCTCTATTGTTTTTATTTCCGATACAAATATATAAACATATATTTATATATACAACTATTTCACACAAAAAATACGGTTAAAACGGAATATATTTTTAATTACACTCTTCAAGAGCCGATAATTATATCCTCCGGGAACCGCCTTCCCATCCCAAACCTCTCACCGTTCTTTCTATCTTCTTGTTTCCTTTTAAATTTTCCCCCAAAGGGACGGACCTTTTTGGCGAAAAACAGAACTCCCTCCGCTCTCAATCATCTCCTCAGTTCCTTCTTCCTAAAATTACACATTAGGGACGTGCCCTAATGTGTAAAATGATAAGAAATTTTGCTTGATCCGAGACTGCCACCTTCCCCTCCCCCAGGGGAATCATAAGAGTCTTTGACCGTTAATGACCAATTCAAAACGTATTTTCAAATATTCGGCAGCTTTCCGGCTCAGCATCATCCGGCCGAGAAAAATTTCGAAATAATCCATCACGGCAGAAATAGTTGTATCGATTTTAAGTTCCAATACAATCGCTGTCCGATCGTCATTAAAATAGATTTTCGACTCTTCTACAGCATAGTTCACCCGGTCGTGTATATCGAAATTAGCAAAATCCCGGTTCCTCACCCGGCTACGGCGCACATCGGTTTTATCGGCCAGAATCAAAGCTGCCGCAATAGGGTTTACAGCGGCGGCTGTACTTTCGTCATGGTTACCGATGGCACTGACCACCTGAGCAATTTCATTGGGTTCCATTCCCATTTTTTCCAACAGGTGAAAAGCCAGTATAGCTCCGCTTTGGGCATGATCAATACGGTTGACAATATTGCCTATATCGTGTATATAACCCGCAATTTTTGCCAATTCCGCTTCCCGTTCCGGATATCCCAAAGTCAGCAGTATTTTCTCAGCCGCCTCAGCCGCTTTCACCACATGAGCAAAGGAATGTTCCGTATATCCCATCGCACACAAAGCCTTATCTGCCTGTGCTATATAACATTTTATCTCTTCGTTCGCACGTACTTCTTCAAAAGTCACCTTTTTCTTCACTTCTTCCATATTCATCTTTTTAAACAACCCGATTTAAAGCCTGCCTTTAAATCCTTCACTTATACTTTTCCCTTCCCCGAAAGTTTCATTTCTTTTCTCTTTCCGCTCCGTCTTTCAGTTTTTATCCTAATCCGGTTGCAAAGATAGGGCAAATTGAACACAGGATCAAATTTAATTAAATACTGCTGAAATTTGCCTATCTACATCAAAGGTAAATAAGTTGTCTTTATCGTTATCTGCCCCTATAAAAAAATACCTGCTTCAATAAATTGAAACATATCACAAAAAAGACCTACGGACAAGTAACCGTTTTAGTGATACAAAACATCATTGTCTAGGACACAATGATAAGTTAACTTTACACATATTTTTGTATTCGGTACAACACAATCACATGTATTAAACTCCGTCAGGGGGCATTTATTAGGATCTTGCGTATAAGGGATACAGTTTCCACTCCCACATCCACCTCCCTGAGAAGGAGATATACAACCAATTGTATTTTTGACCAAATCTCCTCCCCATACATTAGCCATAGCGTCATTCGTCAGGGAAGCAATCACTTCTTTTTTTAATTCTAATTTTTTCGATTTCATAACCTATCATTTTTAATCCTTAAATAATAAAACTGAAATAAACATAAAAATATGCTGGAATGGATTCTGGGTAAAATAAAACTTTTTATAAAGTTTAAATTTTTCACTTCTACTGATTTCTTTTTTATTAAACTTACTCCATTACAGTTTATTTCCGTAGTAGGAATATCAGACAAATTGAAACTATTCTGTTTTTTATGAGGAGAGTACCTTCCCTTTTCGTTCTAACTTTTTCATCTCTTATTCCTAAAAAGAAATACAGACAATGACAATTAAACTTACCAATACTATTTTTAAATTTATACCCCACCTCATAATTGAGCTTTACAAACATTTTCTATTTTAACAAAAGTCTGTAAGTTTACATCGAATGTTCATTGATGTACAATTCTCCTGCATAGTTTGACAATGTGACTCGGTTTTTGGTAAACAGGGATTGCATACAGAAGCCTGATCTTCCGTTCCACAGTCTATATCTCTTGATACCAAACAACGTAAGGTATTACATAACAAATTCCCTGCTGAAGCACAAGTATCAATTGTTACACCTTCCAAACCACCCCACAGCCCTGACATTTTGCTTTTATTTAAAGTAGCAATCACTTCCTTCTTTAATTCTAATTTTTTTGCTTTCATATGAATAAAAATAAAGGGTTTTTCAACAAAAAGAGAAAGTCCGATTTTGTAAAAATTGAGGCTCACTTTCCAGAATTGGAAACAATTCCTGAAAAGTTCTAAAGCTAAATTAGCGAAGCATCTTTCTTCTTTAAAAACATCCAAAATCTCATTATGGGATTTTAAAACTTCTAATCAAAAGAGAGAATAACGAAAATTTCAAAAATCTAAAACATCAACCTAACGCTATTAATTAGCAGGCATCCGTGAATTTACAAGGAAACTCTGTCATCTTAATAAGTGTACATTCCTGTAAGGTATCACATGCATCTGAAAGTTTACATGGATAGTCAGTCACTTTACTACAATCAAATCCTAAGGTATGACAGGGAGATTTTTCAGAAATCATACATATACATTTGGAAGGAGAATTAGTCGGTCCTAAGGGCTCTCCGCCCATTACTTCAGCCATCATGCTTCTATTTAAAGAAGCGATCACTTCTTTCTTTAATTCTAATTTTTTTGCTTTCATAACTTTTTCAATTTTAATTATTAAATTTTTCGACAGAAAATTTTATATAGGGAGTTAATGCTCCATATCTAATTGTAAAACAAAGTTCAATCAGATTCGAATCCATGGAAAACTATACATTTTATTATTCGATAACACATCCACCTTAAACCCAAAAACAGAATAGGCACAACCAGCTATTTCACAAGGATGACTTCTATTATTTCTACAATTTCCAGAGGGCGTCGAATAATTCCAATGATCACGGTTTTACTTCCAGTCCATCGTGTTTTAATTCAACGTAACCATAACGTCCTCTTTCAATTTTCATTTTTTATAAATTAATCCATAAATTCGGCTCCAGCTCTATCGAACTTTTCTCCACCCTTATTCAAACTTTACATAATACAAACCTGTACAGATTCACACTTATATTCCGTAGCGGGTATACAAGCATAACAAATAGAAGGATCGGTTTTAACCGCACAAAGTTGGGTCAACTTACACAAATCTGTATCTCCACAAGTATTTGTCTTACATAAGTTAATTCCTTGCGAAGGACAGTCGTCGGTGAAAGGTTCTATTCCGATACCCCCTCTTAATTCGGCCATTGTACTTTGATTCAACGTAACAATGACTTCTTTTTTTAATTCTAGCTTTCTCTTTTTCATATTTATATGGATTTAGTGAATAAAAAAGAATACTACTATTCCCGCTTTAAAAACTACTTATAAAATAATCGTTTACAGTCAGTGATACAGATATAATTCTTTAACCTTTTAAACGACAGAATTAAAAAAATATTTTCCCGACAAAAAGACAAGTATACTATTATCAAAATAGTAACGCTATCAACCTATAGCGTGGAGCAAATACAAAACATAAAAGTCTAAAGACACCTAAAAAATACCTCTCCGAAGAACGAAAGCAATATACGAAAAAAATTAATATAAAAAAATAAAAAGTAAAATATATGAAATAAAAATTATATTATTGTTTACCTATATATAAATAAACATAATATATTCTTTTTTAAAGGAAAGATAAATTAAAAAACAAAGAAGAAGAAATTTCTATTTTCCAACAAATTTTTTACAAAGGTGACTTTCTGATAAGAAACAGTTCTTTTCCGAATTCGGATCTCCCGTAAAGCATTATTTCTCCCGCTCTCTTATTTTCCTATACCGCAGCAATGCTTCTACAAAATAGTAATCTGCATAAGTTAAAGGAACATCTACTTCTATATCTTTCATAAAATGCCCCACACTGTGCTTTAAAATAAAATTAGCATTTTCTCCGGAGGAAGCCAGATAGGCAGGAGAACAAAGCGTTTTCAGTTGTATTTCTGCCACTTTTCTATACTCGGCCGCTTTGTCCGGATCTACATATCCGCTTAATTCCAATAAAGCTGAACAAATAATAGCTCCTGCAGACGCATCCCGCAAAGCTTCGGGAATATCCGAAGCATTAAAATCCCAATAAGGAATTTTATCTTCCGGTAAATTCGGATGATGGATAATAAAGTCTGCCACAGCTTTTGCCTGCTGTAAATACAAACTATTTTTCGTTTCCCGGAACATCATTGTATATCCGTATAATCCCCATGCTTGTCCCCGTGCCCAAGCCGATTCATCGCTATATCCCTGCGAAGTTTGCCGGGCTTCTGCTTGACCTGTAAGAGTATCATAAGATACCACATGATAACTGCTATAATCCGGACGAAAATGATTTTTCAGCGTAGTATTTGCATGCGTAAGCGCTACCTTATTAAAATAAGGCTGCTGAAATTTCTTTGCACTCCAAACCAACATCTCCAGATTCATCATATTATCAATAATCACCGGAAACTGCCATTGTTTTGTAGCTGCATTTGTATTCCAGGAACGGGTACACCCAACTACCGGATTAAAACGGGTACACAAAGATTCAGAAGCCTGACGGATAGGCCCTAGCCAAACAGAATCACCGGTGATCCGATAAGCATTTCCAAAACTGCAAAAAATCATAAAACCTACGTCATGATTATCGGTCCGGTATTGTTCCTTTTCCACCCTAAGGGTATAATTCTCTGCCCATTTTTTGTATACCGGATTCCCGGAATATTCATATAAATACCAAAGCGTCCCCGGGAAAAAACCACTGGTCCACCAAGCAGAACTGGAAGTTTCTAACTTACCTTTATAAATACTCTTTGGTAAACGTTCCGGCTGAGATTCTAACAACTCCGCCATTCGTAAACTCTGTTCCAATGCGATATCCAAAGCGATCTTTGTATCTGCCAATAAATGTTCCTGCCGGCTTTTTTCACAAGACGTCCCTATAATAGCCAATATTATCCAAAATATCCAGATTTGTCTCTTCATGGTATCCGCTGATTTTCAGTATTTCTCCCTTTTCCCTTTACGGCCTTTTCTTTTTGAAATAAGGGAACAAATATAGACATTATTTTTTAAAGAATCAACATACTTATTTATTTATTTTAACTTTAAAAGCTCCCTTCTCTTGTAAAGCTGTATTTTTGTTAAAATATATAAAAGAAAAATATAACTTCAATTTATATACAATATTTTTTAAAGTAGAATGGACATTTTTTAAAAACAAATAAAATTATGCTAATAAACGAAACGGATAAGAAAAGAGAGCTGAATCAGGATGGAGAATCTCTTTCTTTAAAATCGGAGGACAGATATCGTATGCCTTCAAACCAAGGGTATGCGATCGATTGGTTTATAAAAAAGAATCTGTATCCGATTTTTTTCAGCTGTTTTCTTTCGGTAACCGTAAAATTCCCAGACAAAGAGCAATTTCTTCCGGGTTTCCGGTATGTTTTCCTTTCGCATCGGAAAGTTTCACTGTAGGTATAAAAAACGGACATTTTTGAGGCCGGCATTCAAACAATTTAATCACCATATTCAAAGGTTTTACTCCTACGTCGTTAGTCAGATAAGTTCCTATGCCGTAGACGTCGTGCACTCGTCCCTTTACAAATTCCCGGATTTTTTTTACCCCTTCCAGATCGAGGGCATCACTATAGACAATTGTTTTAGTACGGGGATCTACCCGGTGCAAACGATAATGACGTATCGCCTGCTCTGTAAATTCAAAAGGATCTCCGCTATCCCAGCGTAATCCATCGAACAACTTTGCGTATTTGGTCGTAAAACTTCCGAAAAAATTAGTCGACGTATACGTATCTGTCAAAGCTATACCGAGATAACCGTCGTATACATCCACCCAATTTGCCAAAGCCAATTCGTTCGCAGCCCGATAACCGTAATGGGCTCCATGATACATAAACCATTCATGCGGATGAGTTCCCATAGGAGTCAAATTGTGTTTCAGGGCCAGATACACATTACTGGTTCCGTTCAGCAGTGATCCCATATATTGTTTTAATATTCCGACCACCCGATCCTGCACTTCAAAGGAAAATCGTCTACGGGTTCCGAATTCAGAAAGTTCTGCCCCCAAATCGACAAAAGCCTGGGCTTTCTTTATTGCTTTTTCCGCTATTCCCTGAGGGGTTTGAGCCGTCATTTGAAAATAAAGTTCAGAGATAATAGCCATTAAAGGTACTTCCCACAACACCGTACGGTACCAGAGGCCACGAATTTCTACTTTTAGTTCTCCGCCTTCCTGTTGAATGTCCACTTCCTTGGGATCGAAACGAAAGCCTTTCAATAAATCAAAAAATACAGCATCAAAATAATAACATCTTCGCCTCATAAACCGCTCTGCCTCTTCTGATAAAGAAAGCGAGGCCATGGCCTCTACTTCCTGCCTTAACCTCTCGGCGAACCCTATAGGGAAAAGAGTCTCTCCCCGGTTGATAAAACGATAAGCCACTTCTGCCTCCGGAAATTTTTTCTGGATAGCATTCATAGTCGTAAACTTGTATAGATCGTTATCTATAAAATCCTGTATAATCATTTTCTCTTGGTTTTACCTCTTCCTTGCCGCAGTTCTACTGAAGTCGTAAAATGGGCTCCCATCGCCCGGGCCTTTTGAAATACAGCTTCGGCCTGTGGATAGTTGCCGGGTACATCGCTCATACAATCCTTCAGAATTACAATTTTCTGCATAATCGCAGGAAAATCCAGTAATTGCCGAATCGTAGCCGCCACACAATGGGTACGGGCTTCTCCTGCCATCCAAATACTATCATAAGTATTCAATTCCTGCAACAAAGGCAGGTTAAACCAAGTAGAGGGAGCATCTTCAACGATTACTTCAGCCCTGAAAGCACCGTATTGTTCGGCAAAAGGATAAGCTCCCTTCTCTACGATATGTATAAAATGTCCCCGGGCAGCCCATGCCCGTACTTCCCTCATGACTCTTGAAACAACGGCAGCACCTTCACTACCGACAATACAATGTTCCAACCAGACTACATGAAACTCCTTTGTTTCTTTTTCGAAATGCCGTAGATAATTTAAAACTCTTTCCTTTTCCGTAAAAGGTATCCATTCTCCTTTCTCCACCTCCTCCGCTTTAATGGGAGTTCCCGGTTTCGGATGCCGTCCCCCTAAATCAGTCCAAAAAACCGTATGCGTGATATTCATCACCTGATGAATATCCTGTGCCAGAATAATCCCGTCGATATCCTTTGCGCAACCGGCAATCAAACGGGCAATCCGGCCGACATCAATTTCCGCATCCGGTATATATAAATTACTATAAGGGCGGCAAAAATCATTCTGCATATCTATAATAAACAAACACGTTTTCATCTCTCTACAGCATTCCTAGTTCTCTGAACATATTTTTATATATTTCTGCTTTTTCCGTTAAAGGTTTAGGATAGGCTCTGGAAGAAGAAGGCATCCGATAAATACGGAGTTGCCGATTGCCCATGTTATATACTGAAAATTGCCCTACCCGGGGTTCCTCCGCTTGCAAAAGCATAAGAAGCGTATCTGTAGCTTTTTGTCCCGTCGTGACCACAGCCTGACAATCCGGCAATTGTTCCAGAATCCCCTTTACATCTGCAGTCTTTACAATTTCCAAAAAACGATCGGAAGCATTTCCCTTTTGACGAATAATTTCCCGGGCTGTATCCGACAAAGCAATTCTCTTTTCTTCCAAAAAATCGCAGAATTTGCAATTATCTTAGAATTAAACGGTTATTCGGATTGCTTGAAAATTAGGTAACGAGATAGCAACCGTTCGTATTTCTGAGTTCTTCATTGTTATGCTCCAATGTGATAACTCTTGATGCTACAAAGGTAATAGATTTATTCGACACAAGCAATGTCATACCATAAAAAACAATGGCAGTTATTGTTTAAGCTTATTCAATCGCATAACGATAGATGTTTGGCTTCTGCCCATTTTAGCAGCAATGTATTTCACACTCTTTCCCTCGCTGTGTAACTTCAATAGGAATTGGTCTGCACCTCTCGTCCATCTTTTATTAGCGTTGGGGTGTTTTACATAGCTTTCTTCGGAAACCTTTTCGGGGTGCAAGAACTCATCCACAAATACAGACGAGAAACGCTTATCGTATAATACAAGCGTTTTTATCTTAGCCCTTGTTATTGCAACATAGAATAATCTTCTTTCTTCTCCGTATGGGAATTGGTCGCTTTTAGTGAGTACATAGTTAAGCACAGGGTCGTCACTCACCTGTGATGGGAAACCGTATGTATCTTTATTGCATTGTAAGAGTATTACATAATCCGCTTCAAGACCTTTTGACTTATGTACGGTTAAAAACTCTATTTTTCGTCCTCCTATCACATAGTAGAATCTATTACCCTCTTTAATTGATTGGAACATAAAGGAGAGGTAATAATCATCAAAAGAGTAACGCCCCAATAGGAATATTGATTTATCCGATGGAATAGAAGCCACAATTTGCCCTATCGTATTGCAGTAATCTCGTCTATCATAAGCATAGAATTCCAACTCTGTTCTCATTTCAGAACTGAACGAATGGATATTCTTTTGTATTTGGGCTTTATTGCGTTGTATAAAGTTCGAGGACAAAGAAACCAAAGGTTCTCCAAATCTGTATGTCGTTTCAATCTTGTTTATCTCTGTAGCTCCAAAATATTCGGAAAATTGATTGAATAGAGCCATATCACTTCCCGAAAAGCGATAGATAGACTGCCAATCATCACCCACACAATACAACTTTGCAGGAGGATTACCCTCTCGCAATACTTTCAAGAAGTTGTAACGGTCAACTGAAATATCTTGAAACTCATCCACTATGATATAATCATACTCAACAGGGTGTGAAGTACGACATATCTCAGTGGCTTGAAGAATAGCATCGGTAAAATCAATTTGGTTACTATCGCTTAACGCATTTATGTAGCGTTCATATACAGGTTGAAATATGTTCTTGATGATAAATACACTTCGTTCATCATCTGCATTTTTGGCTTGTTTCAGAACCTCTTTGATTGATTTGCAACTTGACTTCACCAATGTAACGAAAGTGACGACAAGTCGTATAAATGCCTTTTCCTGCTTGCTACCTTTGGGTAGTACTAAATCGTATAACTCCTCATCGGTCTTTTCTTGAATTGGTACACCTGCATCATCTAATAGTTTACGGAGTTTATCCCTAATATCGGAATAATGGAAATCTGCACTTGATGTCACTAATAGTTGTGTACCAAATTTCTCGTGAGCCGCTTTCTTCCAAGTTATACCATCATTGTATTTCTGATTGGCTTCTTCGTAGGTTATACCCTTTTCTTTTGCGAACCAAGCAGGAACAAGCCCGTGTTCATCAACTCCAAAATGTTCAAGATAGATGCGTTTGGTTACTCCTCCTTGCTCAAAATATATTGAGAAGTCGGGACGATATTGTGAGTGCATCTCATCTGCTAATTGATGCTCGTATGGTTCTTCATATCTGAATTTCACTCCAAGCGAGGACAAAGCAAAACATATTTTTTGTTCTTGCTCGCTTCTCACATATATGGCTCTGCCGTCCATATCGGGGAACATCGCCTTTAGCTGCACATTCTTTTGCTCTGATAATTGCTCTCGTCTTTCATTCTTGCGTTGTTCCCAATCTGCTTCATTCGTTTGGTAATCAACAAAGTATTCCACAATACTTTTCTTGAAAGACGATTTATCCAACAATTTGTGATATATATCTACAAACAATGAATCTGTATTGTCGCAAATAGATGGTTTTGCACCTGTTGTTTTGCCGATAATATCAATGGCTAACTTATGAAATGTGTAACCTCTCAATCCATTGGTCGCCATTCTTTCGGTAAGTTCGGCAGCAGCCTTATTGGTATAACTGATAAGCAAAATCCTTTCGGGTGCTACTCCCTTGATTTCAGTGAGGTATTTTACTTTGCCAACAATAGAAGAGGTTTTACCGCTACCTGCACTACTGACTACCAAACAATTATCCTCTTCTGAAACAATAGAGCGTCTTTGTTGCTTGTCTAATGGGTATTTTAGACAATGGTCGAAAAAGTCCCTGTGAGTGTCAAGTAGAAAGGTTATAACACCATCATTATGTTGTTTTACAAGTTTGTTGATTCTTCCAAAGTCGTTAATGAATTTGGATATAGTTTCTGATGGAGTGATGTTAAAGGCTTCAAGCTTCTTCAGAAGTGAATATGCCTCTTGGAAATGTGCCTTATAATGATTGATGAAATCTTTTTCTTGCGTTGCGGAGATTACCCTGCCATAAAAGCCATTATTCAAGTCTGAGGGAATATCTATAAACGCCCCCTCATTAAGAGCCGATAATCTCTCTCTTGCTTGCTCATAATTTGATTTCTCGCTATATGCAGATATATGGTTTAGCTTTTTTGCAAGCTCTTTGGATTTGTTTTTTAGGCGTGTCCTCAGCATTGCTATTACAATAACCGAAATAGCAATTATACAAATTACCAAAATAAACAATGGCTGCATATTGGAAGTAATATTTATCTGAATCTTTCAATCCATCTATAATCATCCCCCTTAGTACTCCACTGAAATTTCCACATATCACCTGTATTATCGTTTATAAGATAGTATTGATACATACTTGTCAGTGGCTGAATAGAGAATATACACCTTTCGTTATTTTCTACTAATTCGTATTTATTTATAGGAATACAAAATAGGTTGTCTAAATCTTGTGTACTATATTGAACTTGCCATAGTCGTCCATTATATGAGTCCAACAATATAAATGTCCACATGTTTTCAGTGGCAAACATCTGAAATCTATTAGTCCAATTTGACGACTTCTCAGGATATGCAAGAGAAAATATGTTGATTGGATTTGCAAACATGTAATCCTCACCCTTGACACTAAACTGGACTTGCCAATTCTTACCTGTATATGTATCAAGCATTATGAATGTCCACATATTCTGTGTTTCATAAAGGCGAAATCGTCCTTCTTTATCTCCTAAAATTTCTCTCGCACTACAAATCTCCCAAGACTGACCATCATCTTGAATTTGTTGTACTTCGCCTGTCATTGTATTTAAGCGAAGTTGATTATGATAGTTCCGAGTCTTATACATTTTATAGACTTGAGCATATGATGTAGAAGCTATAACCATTAAAGCGAATAATAAGAAAAGCTTTTTCATAATTCTGTTATGTTATTATTTGACAATTAGCGGATTGTATTTCTTAGTCATGTACCAGACACATTTTAAATAAGTCGCATACATTGGATACTAAATATCCTCTAAATCTTTTTGAATTTTGGTTTCTACATTTTGAGAATCACGATAACGAATCATTACCATACCCTCATAAATACCAGAAGTCTTTTCTATCGATAATTCAATGTCTCCTCCTGTTACCTCCCAAGCACTACCCCAAACAACAGTTCCTTGATGAACTTCTGCCATTAAAGCTGTATTGGAATCCGAATGGGCAGGGTTCTTCTCTTTTGAAATAGTCGGATTGCCATATTTTCGAGTGTATAAATCTTTATAATAGTTATAAGTATTAACAAGCGTATTCCATTCACCACTTGGGTCAAACAACACAGCTACGGCAAATACACTTTTTCCATCATCTGTAGCTGTTACCCCTATAGTTGCATTACGACCTGTAAAGTCTCCCATAAACAATGCAAGATTGTTTTCACTACCAATAGATGTGAATCCTTTAGCTTTTAACTTTTGACAAAATTCGGTCATACTTCCCTCGATGGGAATCCCCTTAAAGGTAAGATGCTCGGAACCCCTTTGAGCATACGATGTCAAAGCAATTAAAACAAATGCGAATGATACAATCAGCTTCTTCATAATTTGTTGTATTATATTTAATAAACATTTTAGTCCAACCTACGAAAAAGCGTGAACTACAAAGCCACACTCTTACTTGAAGGTCGTAGGAAACCATAGATGCAGATGTAACAATAGTAGCCCACGCTATACGCGTGAGAACCACTATGCTATCCTTGCATCTAATTGAAAATTTCCTACGTTTTCAAGTACAAGATAAGCATAACGCTTCTTCTTTTTCTCTTATGTCTTGGATAGAGTTGCCCCCAACCAACTGCAAATTTACAAAAAAGTCGTAATAATAAGCCTTGTACGGGCAAATTATTACGACTTGATATGCATTTTAGAGTTTCAACCCTCGATTATGTCTTCTGCTTGTAGGTAATCCTAACGCTTCCATAAACTCATCTTTCTTGCGTCTGAACCAAGAGTGATGCGAAACACCATCGATTCTAAGGTCAAATCGCCCCTCTTTATCTTCCTTGAGGGAGCAGACCGCACCATCGGCTGAAAACGATTGGTTAAACATCGTTGAATAGAGCTTACCTTTTACGGGGATTTCCTTGAAAGTGCATAATGCTTTGATAAGGTTGTCATTGAACCCCATCTTTTCGCTGAGATATTTAATCATCGGCATCAGTTTCTCTACATACGGGAAGTAACGCAAAATCTTGTCAATGTACTCCGACAGCTTGCGATTCTCCGCTTCGTATGATTGCTTGACCTCCTGTATCTGCTTTTGGTGTTCTACCTCCATTTGCTTGATGTTGGATTGCAGTTGCTCGATGGTCTCATCTCGGATTGCTATCTCGTCCCTCAAATCCTCGTTCTTGCGTTCCAACGATTTCATCTTACCACTGCCGAAAAGAGAACTCACCCCGCTTGCAAGGGCTGTGGCTGCATCAGTGGCAACGCTTTTGAGTTTGTCGGTGCGTATCTCCGATTTCACTTGTTTGAGTTCTTGCTCGGCAAGATCTATCTGGTGTTCCTTGTGTTGTCGTTCAGCCTCTATGCGTTCAAGCTCGGCACGCTGCTTCTCAATGATAAAGTCGTTTCGTTCCAAATGCTCCTTGCCTGTCTCTGTTTTGGACTGTCCTCGCTCCATTGATAGGATCTCGGATGCCAATGTCTGCATCTGCATCATATCATCATCGTTGAGTTTACGGCTCTTGCCCGTATCGTGATCCATCCAATCGAATACTATATGTGCGTGATAGTTGGGCTTAAACCATTTGCCACCGATTTGAAAACTCTCTTTATCGTCAGGGGCTGGCTCTCCACCGAGCCAATGCCCCTCGTCTTTATGCAAGAATATTTGTAGCGGTGTGATACTCCAACGCTGTTGGCACTCTTCGCCAAATCTGCGAACATCCTCTAATGTGGTTTCGGGCTTGATGAGTAGTACACCCTCACGAATGGGTGAGCATCCTGTCACCTTGATAATCTTGCCACTCTTGGTTTTGCGTTCTCGTTCCTTTTCCTGCATCGCTCGCCCTGTCTTAGTCTTTACCATCTGCTTGATTTTTTCGTAATGCGTCTGCAAATCATAGTCTCCGAGGCATGGATTTATCCAATGCTCATTGTCGGCAACAAGTTGGGGTATTAGATAGATTTTCGACTCTCCGATGTTACGCATATATTCGGGAGTTCTTAGGTTGTGAGCCTCGCTCGATGATATGTTGCAAGGCTTGATATGTATGCTGCTTTTTACTGCCATAGTTATTTGCTTTATTGGTTACAATTAGGTCGTTTGTTTGCTTGCTTCCGCTGTCGGGGTTGCCGTTGCGACCCTCCGCTGCGCTCGGCATAGTTCAAGCGAGCTTGCCTCTGCTCTCGCTTGCAAGAGGGTTCTTAGGGGCGAAGCCCATAAGCGGAGTGCAGAGAGGTCACTCTGCACCCTCGGTAGAGCCCACAACTACTTTAAGCGAAGCGTGTAGTTATAGTGGGCTATAACCTGAAGCCTCGTTTCTTCTTCGGCTGCGGTTGTGGCATCCGCCTTGCGGATTGGACTTGCGACTTTTTCTCTACTTGTTTTGTTTGGTTTTTGTGGCATAAATAGTCGTTCAAATCCTTATGTCCTGCGTAGTGATGCGACATATTTTGAAGTCTATTCCCGAACATCTTTTTCAGATTCTCATACGCTCTTTGTCCTGCTTGGTCGTTGTCGAGAAAACTACCTATTCGCGTGTATGGGCGTAGAAGTTGCTCGGCTTTTGAGAGTTTTGTAACGGAGTTCAGCACCATATAATCTTGTTCGCCTGTGCGTGGCTCTTCGGGATTATTGTTCACTCGGATTGTAAGGAACGAGAGGTAATCCATAAAGCCCTCGAAGAGGTAGCACGCATCTCGCTGCTCGCCCTGCTGTCGGATATGGGTAATATCCTTTGGAGCAAGACCACCTTTGAAGTAGCGGTTGCGGAGTTCATAGCCACCGGAGATATTCGGAAAACCGACAACGAAGTAGGTTTTTCCTTCATACTCGTATCGCAACTCCTTACATTCTCTTTTGGCGAGTTCGATGTTTATTCCTCGTCCTCGCAGATAGTCGATAAGGGCTGGAGAAGATAACTCGCCAACCTGTACGCCTTGAAAGTTGCTGTTATGTGCTTTCTGCTCATCAAAAGAAAAGGATGCCGGGCGAATGTAAGGTGTTCGCTCCGCTATGCGTTCCAATAGATAGGCTACATTCTCGCTATGGTAGAGCTCCGCTGCCAATGCGATGATGTTGCCACCCTTGCCGATACCGAAGTCGTACCATTGATTTAACTCGGTGTTTACCTTGAACGAAGCATCGGTTTCGTTCCTCAGCGGTGATTTATACCATAGGCTCCTGCCTTGTTGCTTTACGGGTGTATAACCCAAACTTTGCAGATAGTCTGCCAACTTAATTTGTTTTGCGTCTTGGATTGTCATATTACATACGGTTTTAAGGTTGATGAAAATTTGTTGATTTGATGAATTGTTGATGTAATATGTTTATATACAGACTTTTAACAGCTCAACATATTCTCAACAAACCACTCACCAAAAGAGAAATCTACAAACGAGAGTGCGCTGTATCTCAACTTCTCTTTTGGCTTGTTGAGATTTTGTTGAGAGCGTATATTGTTTATTATCAGTGTGTTTATACTCATATTCAACAATTCAACAGAAAAATGATAGTGTTACAAGGATTCGAGTTGCTCCCTTGTGATGGTGTAGAAGCGTCCCACTCTCCTTATAGGCTCATAGTGGCAACTCTGGTTGTAGTTGCCTTGATAGGTGGTATAGGTAAGCCCATTGGGAGCAGGTGTCAGTTTCCAACACTCCTGTACCACCTTACGCACTTGATGTTTCTCTACCTTTACCTGCGAGTGCATCAACAGCACAATAAGGTCGTTAAGGCAGAATGAAACGCTATCGATATTCATTGTTGCCATAATATCGAGCAACAGCTCCGACATCTCTATCTCCAATCGATTGCGGTTACTGCGGATTATCCTCTGTAACGCTTCGGTATGCAACAATGAGGGATTGAACCACATTCGGCTCTCCCTCTCGGTGGATAACTCTCGATTAGTGAGGAAATGGAGAAATGCGGGTATCTCCGCTTTCAAGCGTTGCAGGAAATTGGTGTCATCGGACTGCAAGCGGTTTATCTTGCGTACCCAATAGCGTGTTTCCCCTGCATCAATGATTACGGGCAGATACTCGTTGTTGGAGCATAGCACGAATTTGGCGAAGAACGCTATCTCATCACGGTCTTTGCCTTTGGCTTCCACTTTGTAGGATAGTGTGGTGCTTAGATTCTTCAACCTTTCGCTGTCCTCCCTGCGGTTGAGTAACACCTCATCAACCACGATAAGGAGTTTGCCTGCCCAATCGGAATTGAATTGACTGCGGAAATCCTCATTGGTGTTGAATGTTACATTGTTCTGAAAGAGAGCTTTCAGAAAATTCAGAAATGTACTCTTGCCTGTATTGCGTTCCTCCGATACCAATAGCAGGATTGGTAACTTCTGAACGGGTTGCAGGTAGAGCAGTTGCAGATAGTCCATACCCAACTCGTATTGCTCACCGAAGATATGCTCCACCAATGAGCGGACAGAGGGGAAATCTCCCTCATGCGGTTGGTGGTCTATCGGCTCATAGAGATTTAGGAACTTACCGATTACAGGGCGATAGCCGATGTGTTCGGGGACGGTACAAAATCCGTCATACTTGGGAACGCTGCCGATATAGTCCTTGCCATAGTCTTGGCGAAGTGTTTCATTGTTCCAAGGGATACGCTTTTTCACATATCCACCGCTCAGTCTCGGTTGCTCCACAATCTTGTAGAGCGTTGTTCCCACTCGGATAAATTCTTCTCTTGCCATACCACCATCTGATGGCGGTTTATGGCTCGTTGTTACTTTGTTAGCTTCCATTTTCAAATGCTTTTAGGTTCAAAAAATGTCAGCTACAAAAATATAAGTGATTGACGGATAAGTTGCTACGCAAATTATAGCAGAATAGTGAATAAAGTACTATGGGGATTGGAATTTGAGGGGTGCTATAAACTCAAGGCAATTATAAACGGCAGAAATTCTCTCATTTGGTTTATTTCGAGTACCTTTGTGGTATAATTTGTTTGAATAGTTAGCATATGGTAGAATATACAAGTAGTAGATTATGTTTCAAGGCTGATTTGATTGAGCCTTTGAATGATAATGATTCATTTATTGTTCATACTTCAGATGGAACATTCAAGTTTACAAAAGCTGATTTCTATCGTGTCTTTTCAAATGTCATTGAAACCAAGAGCTATCAAGAGGGCAGATTGTATAGTTGTAAATATCCTCCCAAACGAGCTATGCAGTTTCTAATATCGGGACAACCCACGCCATATAAGAAGTCCGAAAAATGTATGCCCACAAAAGATTTGGTAGGAGAGAAAATCCGAATGAAAATTAAGGAGATAGGAACTTTGTGGCGTAATTCTCCTAATAACCCTCAGATAGATGTTGAAGTACTTGAAAATTGGAGTAATCTGATAGAGGAATGGATTGCAGACAAAGATATGCCATTGATTATTCGTAAAGAAACAAACAAACGAGGTCAATCATTTGTGCATCCCTGTGGAAGAGAGATTATCGTTTCAGATAATACCGTAGCTATTTGGGCGTATAGTAATGTATTAAAAGGAACGGTGTTTACCTTATCTCAAATTAAAGAACTTTTGAGCCAGAAGGAGTTACCAGTGGTATTTATGGCAACAAAGGATATTAAGGCAAAAGCTAAATATACTAAGCCATTAGGTAGTTATGCTTTGTCTGATTGGAAATTGTGTCATATCCAACCTGTGGGATTCAATACCCATACAAGCATTGAAGATTTGGAAATATCCGATATTGAAGACCATTTTAGAAAATATGTAAATCCAAACAATATGTTTGTACTTCCTAAAGAAATAGGTTATTTAGGAGAGATAGATGTATTTATAGAGGAGCAGAAGCGATAAATGATAAATAGCAGGTATTCATTGCGTACCTGCTATTTATCCAATCTATGAGATAGCCTTTGAACAATTGGCAAGCGAAAAGAGATAACATACTTTCTCTTCTCGTCCGCATATCCTCTTTAATACCTCTGTCCGTATCTTTTCTGCACCGTATGAGTTGATACGAAAAGCAAGGGCGACAATCATATCCATATTATATAGGGTAGCCCAATAGGTATATGGCATCACTTCGCAATGTTGGGTGTGCTCCGCTATAACTCCGCTTTTATGTATGGCTCGGATTGTAGCCTTTAATGTGGGTGCTGCCACATCGAACAGCACTACAAGCTCCGAGAACGACATCCAAACATTACCGCTTGGAATATTTACATTGCCGCTTTCGCTGATTGTTATTATTGCTCGTTTCATACCTACTATATTGCAAATCTTTCACAAACTCTACTCTCAAACATTGATATATCGTGTTCGAGTTTGGTGTTTGTTACCTTTGCGTAAATCTGCGTTGTGGTAATATTCGTATGTCCGAGAATCTTGCTCACACTCTCTATCGGCATTCCATAGTTCAAGGCTAACACTGCAAATGTATGACGGCTAAGATGGAACGAAGTTCGCTTCTCTATACCGCACAATTTAGCAACCTCTTTTATGCGTTTATTTATAGTGTCGTGGCTGCCGATGTTGAATAGATTGCTACTTATTCTATATGGTTCGTATCGCTTGATAATCTGCATAGGAATATCCATCAACTTGATTTGGAACGGTACACCCGTCTTTTGTCGCTTCGATACTATCCAAGGAGAACCGCCCAACATTGTAATATTCTCCGTTGTCAAGTTCTTAATATCTATGAATGATATTCCCGTCCAACAACCGAACACGAATAAATCTCTTGCCAATTCCAAATCGGGATTGTTCAATTCAATCGTTGTAAAGGCTTGCAACTCATCTTCGGTCAGAAAACCTCGTTCTTTGTGGTCGGGGTCAACCTTGTACTGGGCAAATGGGTTGCGTGCAATCTTGCCATTATAGTGAGCAGTGGTTACAATGTGCTTCAATGGAATGGAGTATATCCACACTGATGATTGAGCCAATCCGACCTCATTTCTCAGATACAAGCAATAATCACGAATGAAATCCTCTGTAAGTTCATTCATCGCAATATCGGAACGCTTATAGTTTACCTTGATAAACTCCGCAAGATATTTTCTTACGGTGAGATACTTTTGATATGTACTCAGAGAACGATCCTTGCCAACTCGTTTGGCAAAGGCTTCGTTCTCTTTGTCGAATGCTCGGAGCAGGGTCTCATATTCCGTTCCGATACCCTGATAGGCATTTCGTACCATTTCTGCTGTTACAAACGCTTCTCTATCCGAAATGCGTTGATAGTGTTTGATGATTTGAGCCTTGATATTATCCAAGGCCAAATTGATGTCTCGCGATTCCTTGCTTTTGCCCTTTGCGCGGTTTCCTTTCACATCCCATAGGTCTTTGTGGATGCTCTGCTTGCAACTGAATTGAGCCACAGAACCGTTGATTGTCACTCGTCCCATAATAGGGACAATACCGTTTTTCTCTTTGCTCCCGTTCACGTAGAACAGCACCTTAAATGTACTTCGCATAATCTAATCTTTTTTTTTGGTTACAAAATTAGTTATCAGCGAGTTATACATTGATATGCAAACTGACGCAGAACGATGAAACGTGACGACACAAAGAAAAACTTTACTGCATTATCGGGTAATGACTTGGCAACCGTTCTATTTCATTACCTTGCGTTTCTTTGCTAAATTGCCATCGTTACTATTTCTGAGGTTTTCTGTTTAATGCGTTATGACTCAGTTCAAAACGCGGAATTTCACCTTTTTTGCTCCGAGAACCGTAATTTTTTAGAAAAAATTGCCGAATCCGGACTTCACAAAATGATTTCCGGTCCTCTGTCAAAAAATAATCTTTATCATCAAAAAATACACAACCAAAAATTCGCCACATATCGTTTTGAAAATTCGGATAATAAAAATTCATTTTCCATCGGTTTGCCGCCGGGGGAAAGCTACCTAGCATCAACATTCTGGCTCCTTCCGGAAAAAAAGGTTCCAACGGATGTAGTTCTGTTTTTATTTCATTTGTCATATCCTAAATTCTATTTCAATAACACACACAATTTTAAACCGAATTTTTCGACATTTCATTCTTTAAAATTATTATTTATATAATCCATTAAATCCAACTTTTTTTTCAGTTCTGCTTTTCCCAGAAAAAAAATTTCCGTATTCATGATTAAAGCCTGTTTTTGTCGGATGAACTTTTCCAGAAAAATTTCAATTTCCCCTCTATTTTCCTCCAGGGGGATACTCGCTATTTCATGCCCTGCATTTAAATAGATACAAAAATAATGAGGTCTATTCATATGGGTCAATTGCCTGGCAATATAATTCGCACCGAAAAAACCGCCTCGTTCATCCCCGGCTTTATAAAAAGGAACCCGCTCGTCAGCATCCCCATGAAATAAAAGCATAGGTACAGGGGGTCGTTTCCATTGTAAATCCGGCTGAGTATCCAAAATTGCACCGGCAAAAGCGACAATTCCAGCATAATTAAACCCTTTAGGCAATATAGAATTAACATTCCCCCGGTTACAAATCTCATATTCTCCTTGAAGAACAGTAATTGCCCCCGCACTGGAACCACTTGCAATGATTTTCTTCCGGTCAATTTTCCACTCTTTAGCATGCGTATATACATAATCCGTAGCAGCATATAAATCTTCGACAGCCATCTGGACAGCTCCTGCCAAAACAGAGAGAAATTGTTCCGGATTTACTTTTTTCCCCTCAGCCACAGCCTTTAATCCCAACCGATAATCGATAGAAACGACCACATATCCCCTCTCAGCCCAATAGTGGAAGTAAGGGATATAACGAACATCGTCTCTTTCCCCTTTGACAAATCCTCCTCCAAATAAAAATAACATACAAGGTTTCATACCTTGTTCATCCTCCCGTTCGTATTTATCCAAATACAAATGATCGGATCCTTTTACTGCATATAAATATGTCTGTTTTTTCACCTTTTGTAAATTATGAGCTTTTACACCCAAACATAAAAATAAAAAAAATACTCCTATTACTCCCCAAATTCTCATTCTCTCTCTCATTTCCTCTCTTGCGAACTTTTATTTCTCCGGATAAAAAATAATTCCCGGAAATCTTCCCTTAAAGAATACGTAATATCTGGCCCTTGTGTTCAGAGATTCCCCTCTATTTTAATTCTGTAAATTTCTCTTTTTTTGTTACAGTTTCACAATAGTCTTTTAAAAAAATTCACCTTTTATCTTTCTTTTGGGTTTTACAGTTGCTCTCTCTTTTAAATCCAAATAAAAAATCCTTCTTCCTCCTCTCCGGAGTATTGAACCACTGAACCCTTGAACAGGAAAAGATTCAACCTTTTAGGCTTCTCTGTTACCCATAGAAAAAATTTATAACTTAACCCGATTCTTCAATTCTTTTTTATTGGAGATTTTAATTAGTTTTGTAACTTTCCTAAAAAAGGTAAAAAAACAGGTGGTGATCTTATTTTTTAATATAAACATCAAATTTTGAAATTATTAACATGAGTACGACAGCAAAACCAAAAGAAAAAATCCGGTTCAGTAAAGCATTTTGGGTAGCGAACACGGTAGAATTATTGGAAAGGGCTGCCTATTACGGAGTCTTCATCGTCATTACCCTTTATTTAAGTCGCATTTTAGGATTCAACGACCTTCAGGCAGCAGCCATTGCAGGAACCTTCTCTGCTTTTCTTTATTTACTGCCTACTTTTGCAGGGGCAATTGCTGATAAAATCGGTTTCCGACGGTCTATGCTATTAGCGTTTAGTCTTCTGACCGTTGGTTATAGTGGACTGGCATTATTCCCGACCTATCTGGAAAGTGCAGGTTTAGTGGAATATGGAAAAACCACCATTTTTAAAGGACTGACCGATAGTGGATTACGTTATGGAATTATTCCGATCATGGCTCTTATTATCTTGGGAGGTGCTTTTATTAAAAGTGTTATTTCGGCCACAGTAGCACGGGAAACTACAGCATCCACCCGGGCAAAAGGTTTTGCTATTTTTTATGGCATGGTGAACATCGGAGCTTTTTCCGGAAAAACGATCGTAAAGCCTTTACGGGAAGCCATGGGGAACGAAGGTCTAATCAATCTGAATTATTTTTCAGCCTCCATGACTTTACTCGCTTTAATTGCGATCTGGTTTTTTTATAAAAGCAGTCATCACAGCGGAGAAGGTAAAACCTTCCGTCAGATCTGGCACGCCCTTCTAAAAGTTTGTACCAATGGACGGCTAATCACCTTAATTGTCATTATCACCGGTTTCTGGATGGTACAACACCAATTGTATGCCACTATGCCTAAATATGTATTGCGTCTTGCAGGAGAGGGGGCTTCTCCTTCCTGGTATGCCAATGTAAATCCTTTGGTGGTAGTACTTACTGTAAATCTCGTCACCCAAATCATGCGGAAAAGAACAGCCTTAACTTCCATGACAGTCGGTATGTTTATTATGCCAGTTTCCGCACTGTGTATGGCATACGGTAATATGCTGAATCCTCAGAGCACCATTTTAACGATGCATCCAGTCGCTTTTATGATGGTCGTCGGCATTGTGTTCCAGGGAATAGCAGAAACTTTTATTTCTCCCCGTTTCCTGGAATATTTTTCTTTACAAGCTCCCAAAGGAGAAGAGGGACTTTATTTAGGCTTCAGCCATCTTCACTCTTTTCTCTCTTCCATTGTAGGTTTCGGACTATCCGGCTATCTGTTGAGCAAATATTGCCCGGAGCCCACCCTTTTCTCTACACGGGAAGAGTGGCTAGCCGCCAGTAGTCATGCGCATTATATCTGGTATTACTTTGCAGGAATAGCTCTTCTATCAGCTATCGCTCTTATCATTTACGGACAGATTGTCAAACGACAGGATGCCCGCAAACAAATCGCTTAATTCAGCTTTGATGTGCGGGAAGAAGAGCAATCTTTCCCCAAAACAATTCTGACAACAAGCCAACGCTTCGCTGTTTCATGAAACCCCAGTTTCCGAGTCAATCTGATTCTCCAAAACAAAAGGTTCATTCAGCAGCGAAGCGTCATATAAACTATTATCCGGCACAAAGTGTCGTTCTTTCTCAACGTCTTTCAACTGATTACAGTAGCAACAACCGTCCGCCGACCGCCAAAACGTCTGAACTCACACAAATAAATGCCTTGCCAAATTCCCAGATTTAACTTTCCGTCTTTAAGCGGTAAAGTAAGACTTACTCCTGTCAATACTGTTTTGGCATGAGCAGGCATATCGTCATCTCCTTCTGCCGTATGACGGTAATAAATCTCCCTTTCTTTTACCAAACGATCGAAGATAGCCTCCATATCCAGCCTTACATCCGGGTCGGCATTTTCATTTATGGCCAATGCTGCGGAAGTATGTTTTAAAAAAAGATGTACCATTCCTGCTCCCGTTATAGCAGGCAAATGACGTGCAATTTCCTCGGTAACTAAATATATCCCCTTGGAACGCGGTTTCAGCGTAAATTCGATTTGTTCAACCATTTTCATTTCAAATTCATACAACGAATATACGGAATTTTGAAAAAACAAGAAATTATTGTTCCTCCCAGCCGCAAAGTTTACTGGAATAGAGAGATTGCCTCAAAACTTCAACCGGCTACAAAAAATTTTACTTTTCTCTCCTTAAACCGAGCCGGAGTACAAGAAAAACAAATCCGTTACTTTGTATTCCGGTCCGCAGGAAAAACCACCCCCAATTGCCGGCGGATTTCGTCGGTAATCTCTAAAGTCATCAAAGAATGTAAATGAGAATTGATATCCGACTCTAATCTTCCACTCTGGATCAAACCTATAAATTCAGCTATTTCGTAATAATATTCATCCTTATCCGTAACGAAACTCAAATTCTGCCGGGTAGAAAGATTACCCCTTCCGGAAGTAGCAGGCCCATGAGGTATCCATACCACCTCCGAGATTTGCTGTATCTTATCCAAAATTAACGTTCCGTCCTCTCCCTGTATTTCCGAGGGCAAATAAGAATCGGCTATTTTAGAATACAATACGGTCGCATTCATCCCTTCATACAACAAATGTACCGCCGCCTGTCCGTCAACGCCGGTTTTCAATATTTCTCCGCAGGCTTGTATAGCCAAAGGACGCCCGAACAGCACAACCAACGGATAAATCGTATAAACTCCCAAATCCATCGTAGCTCCATTGGAAAACTCCGGTTTAAAGGCATTCAACACCCTTCCTTCCTTCAACTGATCATAGCGGGAAGAATACTGACAAAAAGAAGCAAAATAACGCCTGACCTTTCCCAAGTGTTTTAACTGCCTCCGGACTGCACCAAAATTAGGTGTCAAAGTCGGTTTCATCGCCTCCATCAATGCCACCCCATACCGTTTCGAGGTTTCAATCATTGTTCTCGCTTCCGCCGCATTGGAAGCCAACGGTTTTTCACACAACACATGCTTCCCTTCTCTCATACACAGTATACTCTGGGAAGCGTGCATAAAATTAGGAGAAGCTATATATACAGCATCCACACAAGAACTACCGGCCATTTCTTCCACAGTAGTAAAAACATACGGAATCCCATACTTCCGGGCAAACTCCTTTCCCCTGATTTCCGAACGGGAACACACGGCTGTCAACTCAAAGCGGGCATCTTGCCGGGCACCCGCAATCACCCAGTCCGTAATAAAATTAGTCCCGATCACTCCAAAACGTACTTTCTCCATTTTTTTCTTCCATTTTTACACATTAGGGACGTGCCCTTTTGTGTTATTTCACCATATTCCCTTTTTCTTTCTCTTATTTCCGGTAATCAATCCCGGCCCGGCGGGCCTGAGAATGCTGAAATTCCCGCCGAATCCGATACAGCTTTCCATCTTTCAGCAAACGGGCTCCTGTCTGATGAAAACCAAATGGCACCTCCTTTTCCACACATTGCCGCCGTATATCCAGCACCCAGTCGTAATTACAGGTTCTTGCTTCCAAACCGGACTCTCCCCCGACAGAGACTTCCTCTATAGAAGCATCCAAATAAGCAGTTAAGTCCAAACTCCCCAATAAAGGAGCGCATATAATAATCTTATGCCGGATTGGTAATTCCTTATAAATAGGCAAACGATAATCCGCCATCGTCTGATTTTCCACTGTACAAGCGATGGCCACGTGTTCATACCCTTCTCCCCAATCTTCCGGCAAAGCCACCCGAAAACGATCGATTCGCTTTGTAATCATAAAAAACCTCAAATCCGGCCTTTCTTTGATCATCGCCCAAGCCTCAGTTCTCCATTCATCTGCACCCGGTACAAAAAAGTCGGAAGTAAAACAGGTATAAACCATTTCTCCGGCAGGTACTTTATAGGTTTTATCCCGTTTGCGTCTGACCGGTAAATTAAACAGGGCCGTACGGGTGACAAGACTGCTATCTTTCCCATGCATTTCATCTTGCCGATATACATAACAATACCGGCAGCCTTCACTTATCTTCTGGCATCCATGCCATAAATTCCACGTTACCGCCATACCCCATTTTTATTCTTTCCTTTTATAAAAACATACTTCTTTCCGTCGAAACATTCTTTGCAAAAATAAAGAACAAACGATTAAAACCGTCCGAAAAAACAAAATAATCCGATTTATTTCTCCTTTTTACCTCCTCAAATTTCATCCTTTTTCTCAAATAATTATATCTTAGCAGTTCCGAAACTGAAAAGTTATTCCCATCTCCTTTCAGGCTTCGGAGTTTATTCTATTTCTAACGATTATATCTCCAAAGATATGAATATCATAAGCAATTGGGTTCAAAAATTATTGGAATACTCAGGGGTTAGTGAAAACCTAAGTGGCCTTCTCAATCACCTTGTCATCCTCCTCATCATTCTCCTCATCGCCTACTTAGCTGACCTGATCTGCCGGCAGGGACTCCTCCGTCTCATTCGTCAAGTGACGCAACGCACCAAAGCGACATGGGACGATTTACTGTTTAACGACAAGGTTATGAATAACTTTTGCCATCTTATTCCCCCTGTCATTATTTATGCCTGTCTTCCCTTAGCATTTCCAGAAACTACGGATCTATTCATTTTCCTTCGTAAACTGTGTATGATTTATATTATTGCCGTTTCCATCCGGTTTACAAACATCTTTCTGGGTACTTTATTTGAATTAATCAACCAGAAAGAAGCCTTCCGGGAACGACCTTTAAAAGGAATATTCCAGATCATTCAGGTTGCCTTGTTTTTTGTAGGAAGTATACTGATTATCAGCGTTCTGATCGGGAAATCGCCGACACATCTTTTAGCCGGACTGGGAGCTTCTGCAGCAATATTAATGTTAGTATTCAAGGACAGCATCATGGGTTTGGTATCGGGAGTACAACTTTCAGCCAATGATATGCTCCGGCCGGGAGACTGGATCACTATGCCCAAATACAATGCAGACGGAGTCGTGATAGAAGTTACGCTTAATACAGTTAAAGTCCGCAACTTTGACAACACCATTACGACCATTCCCCCTTATGCCTTAGTGAGCGATTCTTTTCAAAACTGGAGAGGAATGAGCGAATCGGAAGGCCGGAGAATCAAACGTTCTATCAACATTGATATGAATACCGTACATTTTTGCACACCTGAAATGCTGGAAAAATTCAAAAAGATTACGATTCTCAAAAATTACATTGAAAAAACGGAAGAACGGGCCCAAGAATATAACCAAAAACATCACATAAACGATTGTCTGTTAATCAATGGATTACATCAAACCAACCTAGGGGTTTTCCGGGCCTATCTGGAGAACTATCTTCGAAACCTGCCGGTTACTAGTAAAAATCTCACCCACATGGTACGTCAGCTTCAACCCACTGAAAAAGGTATTCCTTTAGAAATCTACTTCTTTTCTTCAGAAAAAAACTGGGTTCCTTACGAAAATATACAATCCGATATCTTCGATCACATACTAGCTATCATACCGGAATTCGGCCTGAGAGTTTTCCAAAATCCGTCCTCTGCAGACATCCGGGAAGTCTTGGCTCTGAGCATGAAAGGTTCAAATATTTAATATCTGAAAAATCACTTTTTTCTTTTTACCTTCCGGAAATACTTTTTCCGGATACCCGAAAATTCAGTATAATAAAAGTCATCCTATTCTGCTCTGCAATTTTCTCACAGCTTTTATATTTAAATTTTTTTGTTGTCTATTTTTTACATATTTTTGTAAATATAAAATTACGCATGACGTTTGAAGATATTATTTCTACTTCCCACTTAAAAAGATTATTTTATTCTCACCTTCATTCTTCCGGGGTGAGGGGAAATGATTCCGTTCTTCCTACCGCTTTCGAGTCTCGGCTTGAAGAAGAAATAAATATCATTCAAACTAAAACCCGTATCCAAACTTATACCTTTACTTACTACCGGGAGAAATTAATTTCCAAGGGAGCCAAACATTTTCCCCGTGTACTTTCAATTCCCACGGTGAGAGACCGCTTATTGCTATTGGCTTTAAAAGAGTATCTCCACCTCATATTTCCTGAATGCATTAACCGAGATCTACCAAACAAAAAAATTGCCGATCTATACAAATATATGCAACAGCATTCCGATTCGGCTTATTTAAAAACGGATATAAAAGGATTTTACGATCACATCGACCATACCATCCTATTCGGACTATTAAAAGAAAAAATCGAAGACGAACGGATTCTTTCTCTGCTTTGGAAAGCCATTCACAATCCAACAGTTCCTTTCCCTTGCACCACTCAGAGGAAACAGAAAGAAAAACCGACAATCGGAATCCCCCAGGGTCTATCCATCTCTAACATTTTGTCTGAGATATACATGTCTGATTTTGACCTTATGATGAAAAACCGTTTTCCCTTCTACAGTCGTTATGTAGACGATATGCTATTTTTTACCAACGGGCCACTAAAAACAGGCAGACAAGAAATCAGAGACAACCTTAAACGAAAAAAACTTCATTGGAATTTGTCAAAAACAAGTTCAGGAAAAAAAGTTCAGGAAATTGTCTACTTAGGTTATCTTATTTCCCCGCAAAAAATAACTGTTCCCGAAGAAAAAGTTTCCCGTTTTATCAGGCGGATTGCGGGGGTTTTCACCGAATTCAAAAAACAATACCAACAACCTGAATACTGTCCGGTTCATTATAAAAACAGGCCTGAAGCGCTGAAAGCTTATTTTTTAGAAGAATTGAATAAAAAAATAGCAGGGGTAAAATCAGGAAAGAAAAGATACGGCTGGATTTGTTATTATTCGCAACTCACGGATATAATCTTACTAAATCGTATTGATCATATTATTATAAGTTTTTTCCGTCAATCGGAAATTTTTGATTATCAAAAACCGGAATCGTTAAAATCCGTAACACGCGCCTATTACGAACTTAAAAAAGGAAAAAACTCCTATTTGTACGATTACGACACCCTGAATACGCCTGAAAAAAAAAGGGCAGAACTCATCCGGCACAATTTGATCCGGGAGGAACATTCTTATTCGCCGGAGATAATTGAACGTCTTTACAACAGATTTTTAGTGAGGAGCCTATACAGTTTTGAAAAAGACAGTGGCATAATAAACGGAAAAAACAGTGGTTAAATATGGATATACTTATTGAAAACTTAGAAAAGAAAATCTGGAAAACCCGAGGAGCCAGATTTAATGCACACAGAAGAATGCGGTTAAACAATCTCTACTCTACTTTATCCGTAACCTTTCTGACAGTATCCATCATTGCCATGAATTTATGTATTTTCTTACCGGAAAATCAGGCGAAAGGAACGTTAGTCACTATACTCACCATCGGTTTATCCGTTTTTGTCTTAGCAATTTCTCAGGTCATTGCGACCCGGGAATACGGATTGAGGGCGATTAATTTTCATAAATGCGGTTGTGAACTCTCTGCTCTATTGGATGAATTAAATATCCTGAAAATAAGAAAAACAGTCTCGGAGGATAAATTAAAACAACTATACGAAAAATACGAAAATATTTTAATGAAATACGATAATAATCATTCTGAAATAGATGTCAAACGTTTTAAAAGTCAATATCCTGAATATCCTTTATCCCGCTTACAAAAATTTTCCATTTGCTTTCAGTGGATTTTTCAAGTTTATCTTATTTATTTTGTGCTGGGGATCGGGATTCCTTTTATAGGTTTTTACCTGATATTTAAATAGACTTATTACCCAATATCTGACTTATGAAAATCCGTATTATCGAAAGCTTTATTCCTATATTAGCTAAACTAAACAAAAAAACAGCTTTTTATCTGATCCCTCAGAAGTGGAATGATTATAGTTATACGACTACTTATGAATTATATGCCAATCAGACCATTAAAGAACCCTTAGATTCTTATCTGATCGGTACCGTAAAAATTATGAGATCCGGTTTAAAGAAACAAACTTATCCTCTGGCGTTAGACACTGAGTTTGAAAAATTAGATGAGCATTTTTGTTCTATTGGACAATCGGCAGAATATTACAAAAATCTGAACCGGATTGCTCCCCTCTATAAAAATACATTATTAGAAGCCCTGCGGGATATTGTGGCTTATCCCGAATTGACAGCTTTATATGACGATGAAGATGTATTTTGTCTCTCTTTGATGAGGGACTTTCACGAAAATAAACAGCTTTTAAACGAGATAAATCATCTATATCAGCAAGGAAAACCATAAAGTCCGCCTTCGGCCTCAGCCGAGATCTGTTTGAATACAGGTATTTGTAATCCTTTTTCTCCCTAAGAGAACTCATCCTTAGCCTGCTAAGGAATAAACCGTAAACCTATGGGCGGCTTTATGTTTCCTTCCCTCAAAAGAAAAAAGTTTTAGCTTTTCTCATTCGATATTCGCTCCATTATCTCATTGACCAACCTTTATTTTCCATTGTCCCTTTCCAAACAATTCTTTTCCTGATAAGTGAATTTCTTCCTTCCCATTTTCAACTTTTACCTGAAAACCTTACATTTGTAAAAAAGCAAATTATGATCGACGAATCTATCATTTGTGCTATCTCCACAGCCCCCGGAACCGGAGCAATAGCTATCATAAGGCTATCCGGAAAAGGTTGTATCGATTTAGCAGACGCCTTATTCGTTTCTCCTTCCGGGAAAAAACTAAGAGCAAGTGCTTCCCATACTGTACATTTCGGATCTATTTACGAAGATCAGCAATTGATAGACGAAGTTTTAATCACTCTTTTCCGGGCACCCCATTCTTTTACAGGAGAAGATTCTGTAGAGATTTCCTGCCACGGATCCACATACATCCAACAGCGTCTTTTACAATTGCTGATAAATACAGGAGCACGTTTAGCTCTGCCGGGCGAATTTACTCAACGCGCTTTTTTAAACGGAAAAATGGACCTTTCACAAGCCGAAGCCGTTGCCGATCTGATTGTTTCCTCCTCAGCAGCTTCCCACAAAATGGCAATGACTCAAATGAAAGGAGGTTTCTCCGGAGAATTGATAAAATTACGGACGGCTTTATTACACATTACTTCCCTGCTGGAATTAGAACTCGATTTTTCAGAAGAAGATGTGGAATTTGCCGATCGTACCGAATTACGGCGTATCGCAAGTAATATCGAAACGCTTTTAAATCGGCTGTGTCGTTCCTTTTCTTTGGGAAACGTGATCAAAAACGGTGTTCCCGTGGCTATCGTGGGCAATACCAATGTAGGAAAAAGTACGTTATTAAATGCCCTTTTAAAAGAAGACAAAGCCATTGTTTCAGACATTGCTGGCACAACGCGCGACGCCATTGAAGACACCATCAATTTAAACGGTGTCCTATTCCGTTTCATCGATACAGCGGGCATTCGCAAAACAGAAGATACCGTAGAAAACATCGGAATCGAACGTACTTTTGCCAAAATCGCCCAAGCCAGTGTGGTGCTCTTATTAACAGACTTAAGCCGGGGAACCGATACTTTCGAAAACTATTACCGTCAGGTCAAGGAACATCTTTCCCCGGAAGCCCGGCTTTTAATTATTCTAAACAAAACGGACCAAGTAAAAGATCCTTTGACCACCCTGGAAACCATCAAACTCTGCACTTGCGGTGAAAAACTCATCGCCATTTCGGCCAAAACCGGACAAAACCTCGAGCTACTGATAGATGAACTTCTCAGCACGGTCAACCTAAACAACCTTAACTCCGGAGACGTCATCGTCAGCAACATACGCCACTACGAAGCTCTCTCCCATGCCCTCACGGCCATTCAGCGTGTCATTTCCGGACTCGATTCCCCTATTAGCGGCGAATTTATCTCCCAGGACATCCGCGAATGCCTCCACTACCTCGGCGAAATCACCGGCGAAATCACCACCGACGAAGTATTGGGAAATATATTCAAAAACTTTTGCATCGGAAAGTAAGTGGTGATTACCAACGATTAGCAATGATTAGAAAGTTGCTCAAAATGAGCGACTTTTGTTTTTTTCTATATTCTCGCCGATTATCATCGGTGAGCATCTTTTATCATTTTTTTCCGCCCCATTTCCACCCCGGTGTCAAACGTCGCTCGGGAAAAATTTCCCGTCTCTTAGATTTTGTAAATCTGAAACGAACTGCAACGAAGTGATACGAAATTGGCGAAAAGAAATATACGCCAGGTCGTCTACAACCTAGGCGAAATTAAAGGAGAAATAAACACTAACGATATTCTTAAATACATTTTTATGAGCAGCATGATTCAGATTAAGAAGGTCTGTCAGTATTGCGGTAAAGAGTTTATCGCACACAAGACAGTAACAAAGTTTTGCTCGCATCAATGCGCACAGCGTAACTATAAGAAGCAAAAGCGAGAGGAGAAAATCGAGAAAGTTCTCGAGGAGCAAAAACATTCTAATACTAATCAACCTACAATTAATAGTAGAGAGTACCTTTCATGCGATGATGTGGCAGACCTGATGGGCATCAGCCGAACAACTGTCTACCCCTATTGTATAACTGGAAAGATGAATTGTATAAGAATGAATCGCAAGATTTTCATATGCAAGGGTGACATTGATTTGCTTTTTACGGGCAATGAACCGTATGAAGTACATCCCGTGGAGAAGCGTGAGCTGACGGAGTTCTATACAATGCAGGAGATTGTGTGTGCAAACCACCTCATCTTCATTCTCCGCTCCAGCAATTGAAACGGCAAATCAATCCGCGTATCGATAAGCTTTTGTAAGCCATGAAATTGAATGGCTGCTACGCCTCGTCGGACTCCAAGATTATAGATCTCCTCCCATTCTTGATTAGATATATCATTCTTTAGCCGGCGAAAGCCTACGAGTATATTCTCATCGACTTTAGCGGTTTTTAACCCTAAACGAAGTAGTTGAAAAAAACATTTATTGCTTCTGAAGTCATAATTTGGGGGTTATATAATTATAAACTGCCATCATGCCGCTTCACGCACCATCGCGACACAAGGATAAAGGACAGGAACTTCCAAAATCCCCTAAGCAGACTACAGAATATTTGCTTTGATCTGCTCAACGATATAATTGACATCGTCATCGGTCACATAAGGTCCAGCAGGAAGACACATACCAACCTTAAAAATGGATTCTGACACACCGTTAATATAAGCCGGTGCATTCTTGTAGACAGGTTGTTTGTGCATCGGCTTCCATACAGGACGAACTTCAATGCCGACTGCATCCAGAGCCATTCGCAGAGCCTCGACATTCGCGTTCGGCTCGCAATCGGTGTGTACACCGCCACCAACATGAATAACACCCGCAGCACCGCCTACTGCGCTTATTATGGCTGCTGCATACGCTTTTTCTTGACCCTTCACCTTGACGCTCTCGTCAATGGTTATGGTGCAGAGCCAGTAGTTGCTGTCAAATTTCTCCGAGGGAGCCTTATTGACCTTAATGCCGGGGATATCGGCAAGCAACTTCTCGTAGAGTTTCTGGACATGTTTGTGGTGGTCGATATGCTCCCGAGCTACGGTCATCTGACCGCGACCAATGCCGGCACAGATATTTGACATGCGGTAGTTGTAGCCGATAGCCTCGTGCTGATAGTACGGATAAGCCTCGCGGGCCTGCGTCGCGTACCACATGATGTTGTTCTTGTCCTCCGCATTGGCGCAAACCAGTGCGCCACCCCCCGAGGTAGTAATCATCTTGTTGCCGTTGAACGAAAGAACGCCGAACTTGCCGAATGTGCCAAGTACCTTGCCGTCGTACTTCGACCCAAATCCCTCAGCAACGTCCTCGATGACGGGAATACCGTAGCAGTTAGCTATCTCCATAATTTCGTCAATCTTGTAAGGCATACCGTAGAGAGCCACAGGAACGATTGCCTTCGGCGCTTTGCCGGTCTTGGCGATACGGTCTTTAATAGCCTCTTCGAGAAGTTGTGGGTCCATATTCCATGTGTCTCTCTCCGAGTCAATGAAGACGGGAGTGGCTCCGAGATAGGTAATCGGATGGCTTGACGCACAGAATGTAAACGACTGAACGCAGACATCATCACCCGGACCGACACCGCAAGCGAGCAGTGCAAGATGCACCGCAGCCGTACCGGCAGACAAGGCAACGACCTCGTTCTCGCCGCCAACAAACACTTTCAGATCGGCTTCGAAGCCATTAACGTTAGGTCCCAGAGGCACTACCCAATTGGTGTCAAACGCCTCTTTTATAAATTTCTGCTCCTCGCCCGACATGTGTGCCAGACAGAGATAAATTCTTTTGTTTGCCATATATTATATTAATTTGCTCTCTTTTTCCCGACTCAATTACTTCAAAATATCTTTAGAAGATATTATAATATTGACACCCATTTATCAGTATCATGTCCGGCACATATTATTCTATCTTTTGATAGCTCTAAAATTCGCTGCAACGATATATTTGCCTGGGTTTTATTCCCTTTAGGAAGCGTAGTTACCACTTTTGCCCCGGGGATATAACTATCACCGGTAAAAATATGATGATTTGTATAATATGTTAGACAGCTTTGACAATGACCGGGAGTCTCAAGTATATTGATAAATGTGTCATCAAATAACTCAATGCGTTCTCCTTCAGAAATTATAATCACATTATCACCGATATATGAGACAGGGAGATCATGATAGGCCGATAAATTTTTCTTCGTATCTCCTAATGCTTCTTTGCCATATTTCGATGTATATATTTTACAATCAGGGAAACAATTGATTAGTTTTTTTATTCCTGATACATGGTCGAAATGTCCATGGGTTAGGAATATCCCTTTAATTCCCAAATAATCAGGTAATTCGTTTAAAATCTGGTTTGCATCCCCTGCGTCAATTAAATAACAATCGGTCACGTCTTTTCTAAAAAGCAAATAGCTATTTGAAGAAAGTACGTGACCAATTATTTTTTTAATTTGTAACATTATCCCCAGAATGAGAGAATATCACCAACAGTCTTGAATGTGCGAATCTGCTCGCCTGATAATTTTTTCCCAAATTCCTCGTCAGAAGTAACAATAAGCGAGAGTTTTGCCATTGAATCATATTCTTCAATAGCCAAAAGTTCTGTCGCTTCTGATAATGTGCCATTCTCTAATTCCAGCATCTCCTCAAGGATTGCTATTTTCTCTTCGTTTGTCATAATTTCTTGAACATTTAATTAAACTTAGGATGATAATTTACCTCCATCAACTGATAGACATGAGCCTGTAATCTTATTGCTCATGTTACTTAGTAAAAATACAACAGCATTGGTGATATCATTTGGAGAACATATTCCTAAATACTGTCTTTGTAAAATAGACTTGTACTCCTCTGATTCAGAACCATAATCTTCAGATGCTCTGGCCATTGGCGTGTCGGTAACTCCTGGAGCCACTGTATTGATGCGAATATTTTTTGGAGCTAATTCTTTCGCTAAACATCTTACTGCCGCATTCATCGCACCTTTCGAAGCGCAATAAGCGGTCTTTGTGCTGTTCCCTAAAAATGCGCCAATTGCTGATATTCCAACAATATTCGTCTCTTTAGGATTATAATTCCCTTTTAAGGAAATACATCTTATCATTTCTATAAAAGAAAAGAAATTAATATCCATTACTGTGCGCATGAACTCATATTTGGATAGCTTCAAGGGACGAACTGCGCCAATACCGACACAATACACAAAAGCGTCTATAGCTCCAGATTCTTTTACAATATTCTTAATTAGGGGCTCTATTGTATCGACTTTTGAAAAGTCACAAATGTGTGTGGAGTGTTTACCTTGACCTAACTTAAATATTGTTTCATTTAGAGCTTGTTCATTTGCGTCTATCATGATAATATTCGCGCCCATCGAGGCTAATTCCAAAACTGTTGCTTGACCTATTCCTCCAACACCTGCAACAATTATATTTTTATTATTGAAGTTAAGCAGTGGTCTCATAATGTATATCCTCCATCTATTACGATTGATTGACCAGTTAAAGTATGTGTCGCATCGCTCAATAAAAATATTACTGTATTGGCTATTTCGGTAGCGCTTGAAGCTCCAAGGCAAGCATTCGATACACCTTCTTCTCTAATGGCCGATACATCTTGAATATGTCCTTTCTCAAAGTCTACATCCACTTCTCCTTTTTGAATGGAATTAACTCTTATTTTTTTATTTGCGAACTCTACTGCCAAGCATCTTATTGCTGCGTCCAATGCCGCTTTAGAAGAGCAAAACGCCATTTTTGCTTTCATCGCGCGAATGCTGCTAATTGAAGAAAGAGCGACAATACTTCCATTATTGTTAATCTTTTTCATTTTAGTTAGAACCCGGATGAACTCTACAAATGAAAAATAGTTGTCATTTACAATAGATGATAAATTATCATATTTCACAAATGACAATGGTTTAAAATCACTCTGTGTATGGCAGAATACCACACCATCATATTTCAAGTTGTCATTCAGATGAGATTTCAGATTCTTTTCTATGTTCTTGCAATCAGTAATATTGAAATTAATAAGATGCGGTTCAGTAATTTCGGGGTATTCTTCAGCCAGCAGAGATTTATCGGATCCAATTAGAGTCACATGGGCATTTTCTTTTATTATAGATCGAGCGATTATTCTCGAAAGCTTATCATGAACTCCAATAATCAGAGCAGATTTATTTTGTAAAGTCAAATCAGACATTCTTAATTTTTCAATTTTTGAACTAATTCCCAAATAGATTCCATCGAGTTGAAATTATCGGGATCTAATTCATTGATTCTTACTTGTACGTCAAACTCGTCATCCAATTCAGAGATGATAGAGACTATATCCATTGAATCTAAAATTCCATCATCAACTAAGGCTATCTCGTTCTCAAAATCAACATCAGGGCGTATACCCTGTAATAATTCTAATAATTTTTCCATTTGATTTATATTTAGTTATTTAATTAGTGATATTGTTGATTTGCCAGCATATTTAAATCCTTTTTTTTGGTACATGGAAACTGCTGCGGTATTTTGCTGTTGTACCCAAAACATATATCGACTTTTTTCGGTTTCCATATGGTTTTCAACAAATCTGTTTAATAACGATTGTCCTACATGGTAACCTCGTGCTTCTGGAAGAACCACGATATGCGAGATACATGCAACCTTTCCTGTAAAAGATTGGTGTAACGCGCCTAACAAGTTCTGATTTCTATCTGTGGCGATCAGTATCGATTTATTCTGAAATAATGTTGAATATTCTTCTTGGGAAATATAGTCACCACTGAGTGTGTCAAAAGATATATTGAAAAGATTGCAAGCAAATTCAACCTCTTCCATAGTTGTCGTATAACGCACTTCAATATTTTTATTAAGGATAGGTGGAACCAAGTCTTTGTAAATACCTGTATATAAATCTCTTGTTAAATTCACTTTAAACCCGGCATTTTTTAAGAACCCAATCTCTTGTTGGGGATAGAATGGCTCTCCTCTATACAAGATTTCTACGACCACATCTTTTATATTTGAACAATTGGGAATCGTATTGAAATCATTAATATAGTAGTACATTCTGTGTCCAACAGTTTTCTTTACTAAGAGATAAGCATTGTTCTCTTCACAACATTCAAGCAACTCTCCTTTTTTTATCAGAGTTTCGGCGTCTCGTTGCAGGTAATCATTGGACACACCGTTTTTGGAATAGTATCGTTCAATAATCTGTTGATAGCGTTCTATTGTTTCAACCTTGTTAAATATCATATTCTTTCTTTAATTGGATCCGGTCAATTTTCCCATTCATGTTGTATGGCATGGCTGTTAAATGGTATACCTCGTTGGGGAACATATACTTTGGTAATTTATCTTTCACGAGATTGATAATATCTAATTCATTTCCCGAATTTGTTGTGTAGTAGAGAACAATATGATCTTTTTCTTGGATAAACACGCAGGCCGCATTTGAGATGTCGTCAATAGCATTGATGGCTACTTCTATTTCACCTAATTCAATACGGTGTCCCATGTGCTTTACTTGGAAGTCTTTACGCGATACAAATTCGATTTCCCCAAATTCGTTATATTTTACGATGTCTCCTGTGCGATAAATTTTGTCATCGTAGAGATTGTGAAGAGGATTTTGAACAAATACTTCTTTTGTTTTAGCCTCGTTATTGTAATAACCTAAAGCTACGCCTGTGCCTCTTACGCACAATTCACCTGGTTCACTTACTGTTACCAATTGGTCGTTATCGTTGAATACCAATATCTCCATGTTATGGCAAGCATTTCCAATAGGGATATATTCATCATCATTAAATTCGCGGTTTACCACATAGTAGGTGCAATCAACGGTTATTTCCGTGGGACCATAGAGGTTAATGTACTTAGCATTGGGCAATTTAGCCATCCATACCTTTAATTGCTTGGCCGGCATAGCTTCTCCGGCAAAAAACACTCGTTTCACATAGTGAGGAATATTATCGTCCAATATGTTACTATTACCCACAAGTACAATCGCCGATGTTGCCCACATGATTGTTGTAACCTTCCGTTCGTTAAGGAATTGCATCAACAACTTTGTGAACGTGAAATATTTCTTGGCAATAACATTTAGCGTTGCTCCGGATTTTAAGCAGATATAGATATCTTTTACAGACCCGTCAAAATAGAACGGAGTTTGATTTCCAAGAGAATCGGTCTCGTCAAATTCAAAAGTGTTTACTAACCATTCGGTTAAGTCTATGGCTCCTCGCTGACTGATAACAACCCCCTTAGGTACACCGGTTGAGCCACTGGTAAATATTGAGTAAAGAGGGTCGGTGTCAATTACTTTGGAACGAATTTCGTCAAGGTACTCCTTGTTTATATCATGTTTGATAGCTTCGGTATATTGGATCCGGATCCCTTGGAAATCAATCAAATCCAATATTTTTTCATCGGCAGTAGTGGTAGTGATGGCTGCGACAGGATTTAAAACATCGTGGATTAGCTTGACGCGTTGGTCGGGCATTTTACAATCGATAGGAACATAGAAATTTCCACTTTCCACTACTCCCATAAAACCGACTAATCCTTCAATTCGGCGGTCAATAAAAACAAGCACTGGTCTACGCATTTGCTTGTTAATTGTTTCTCCCAATACAGAACCAATGGCCTCTGCTTGTTGTTTCCATTGGGCGAATGTCAACGAATTCCTATCGTCGGCAATTGCCACCTTATCGGCAAAGCGTATGGCATTCTGGTCTAGATATGTAAGAATATTCGTAATCATTTCTTTTCGTATAATTGGTTAGGATTTGTAATTAATCCTTCTTCAAATATTTCATCATCTTCAAAGATAGGAAGTATGTCATTGGTATTGATTTCAAAAGAAGTGGCTCCTAATGAAATACCAATGCCGAAACCGCAGGCCATTACCTTGATGGTTTTGTCCTTTGTGTCATTGCCATATTTATCGCAAAGCGAAACTATCGCAGAGGCTCCAGAGGTATTGCCATAACGATCGAGCGTGATAGGCATACGTTCAAAGTCGATTTTTGTTTTCTTTGCAATTTGTTTCAAAATATAGAGATTGGCTTGATGAAAAGCAAAACAATCGTATGAATCCGGAGTAGTTTCTGTTTTGGCAAAGAAATCTTTTATCAATCGGGGAACATCAAAGATTGTAAAGGTAAATACCGATGTTCCTTGAATGAAACTATTCATTAAGGTGCGTTCGTTGCCATCTTCACACATTACCGCTTCTTCACTGGCATGCAAGTTTCGATAACCGCCTCCGGGAACAATCATATATCGGTAACCAGAGCCATCACTACGCACTAAAGCATTTATTACATCATTTTCATTCTCGCTTTTTTCTAACAACATTACAGCGCCAGCTTCACCAAAAAGCATAGCGGAACTTCTGTCTGCAGGATAGACCGATTTACCGGCAGTATCTCCCACAATGACCAATGCTTTTTGGATATCACCGGTATTCATGATTGAGGCAGCATTTTGCATCCCTACAACTAATGACGAACATCCCAAACTGATGTCATAGCATACAGCCTCTTTAGGAAGCCCAAGACGATATTGAAGGACAAAGGCTGTAGAAGGACGGCGATAGTCAGGGCTATGAGATACAAAGAGTAAAGCTCCTATTTCTTTTGGATCTATTCCTTTTTTCTCCAGAAGTTCTTTTACCGCACGGTAACCTAAGTCTGAACAGGTTTGATGTTCCGATGTTCTGTGCGATGCTCGTACACCGGTCATTTCCATAAATTTTTCTACTTCTTCGTCTCCAAACAGAGGTTTATAGCTCTCTGTTTTTATTTCATTACTCGGTACTGCGCACGCAACACCGGTAACTCTGATATTATTAAAACTGAAAAATGCCATTTGTTTATTCATTAAAAATCAATCCTTTTTGCAGGATTTCCCATAACTTTGGTATTGGACTTCACGTGTGTCATAACCATACTCCCCATTGCAATATACGCATCATCTCCAATTCTTCGGGATGGAGCAACTACAGCACTTGTTGCAACAAAGACACGTTCTCCCAATTTGCAGTGTCCATTGATGGCGCAGTTCCCGCATATCGTCGTAAAGTCTCCAATTTCAGCATCATGTCCTATACCGCAACCTAATATAGTGACAAAGTTTCCAATCTTAACATTTGGAGAGATTTTAGCTCGAGGGGTTACGACAAGCCCCTCTCCAATTTTGCAGAACTCCCCAATAATAGAAGTGGGATGAACAACATGAGCAAATTTGGCCCCTTTTGATTTTAGGATTGAAGCCAATAACTCTTTTACCTTTGGGGAGGCTATAGCAAACACGAACTCCTCATTTTCTGAGGGACTCCAATCCTTTATTGTCCCAAGTAACCTATAATCACAAGGATAACCCTCAAGTGCATTCAGGTTGTCATCCAAGAAGCCCTTGATATTCCAAGTTGGTTTTACTGCATTAATATCCTTTATCCACTGTAAAACTTCCCTGCCAAATCCATTGGCGCCTAAAATAATAATATCTTTCATAAAGCAAATTAATTATTTCCTGTAAACGTGGGCATTGTCGCAGATTTTCCTGTCTGGCTATTAATATCTGAGCGACAGATTACCTTTTTAATAGTTATAAAAATCACTTTAATGTCTGTCCAAAATGTACAGTGATCAACATACCACACATCAAGTTTGAACTTTTCAATCCAACTAATCGTATTACGTCCATTAATTTGCGCCCAGCCAGTGATTCCCGGGCGAACTTCATGACGGCGAGCCTGCTCCTTATTATATAAGGGTAAATATTGCACTAACAAAGGGCGGGGGCCAATGAGGGCCATATCTCCTTTTAATACATTGAACAGTTGCGGCAGTTCATCAAGAGAAGTGCTACGCACAAATTTACCGACCTTTGTCAATCGCTGTGCATCGGGTAGTAATTTCCCATTCGTATCCCGCTCATCGGTCATTGACTTAAATTTAATAACCTTGAATATCTTTCCATCTTTACCGGGGCGTTCTTGAGTGAAAAATGCTCCTGCGCCTTTATTGGCGAAATACAACCAAATAGTGATGATTAGCAAGAAGGGCCAAATAATCAATAGAGCACTTAATACAATTATAAAATCAATGATACGTTTAAAGAAATGTTTATACATATTTATTCATTTATGCCTGATACAATTTATCCATACCTTCCCAAATTATTTCACTCTTGAAGTTTTGTCCCCAAATGGGGCCATTAGTAGCCAGTCGTTCTCTTAATTCTTTATCTTCTTTCATACGAATCATCACATTGTACAATGCTTCTACATTCTTTGGCTCCACATTAATACCATTAAACCCGTCACAGACGGCATCGCAAACTCCTGTTCCCGTGGAACCTATAATAGGCAATCCCATATTTGCGGCTTGAACTACGACATTGCCAAAACCTTCCCACCAAGCCGGTAAGGTAAAAGTATCCATTATAGAAAGATATAATGGCACATTGTCTGTTCTCCCAGGCATGACAACACCGGGATGAGATTCCATTCTGTTGTAGAGAGATTTATCCTTAATTTGTTCAAACTCCCATGGGCCTACAATTAATAAACGGCAATTGTTATCCCTCTCATAAACTTGATTAAATGCGGTGAACAACTCTGATATTCCTTTTCTATCAACAACCCTTCCTAAGAAGCCGTATACAAAACAACCATCTATTTTGAGAGCTTTTTTTAATTGTTCTGTTTCTGAGACAGGAACATTCTTCCTGTTGAAATAATCCGCATCAATACCGTTGCTGCTTCCTTTATTGATTACGACACACTTGTTTTTATTAAACAATTTGTCTTTTATTCCTAAATTCTGAACAGAGGGGCTAATACATATAATGCGTTGAGCACAAGCGCCCGACAACCATTCACAAAACATCAGTATGCGTTTTAAGATCCCTTGTTCGTGCTCGTAACGAAATCCGCGACAAGTATAAATTCTATTGGGGACACGAGTCAACCAAGCGGCCAACATACCTAGCATACCCATTTTGGGAGTTCCCACATTGACTATATCGGGTCTCTCTTTTCGGAACAATCTGATTAAAGCAAAGAGGGTTTTAAGATCCTGCATTAATGAGATATTGCGCGCAATTTCCACAGGAAGAGGCTTGCATCCCTCATGGTCACAATATGATAGCGATTTATCATTGTGTTGTGTCAGCAGGTAAGTATCATACCCCTTATTTTTAAAATATTGCATTTGCCCTTTCAGTAGGCCAATGCTTCCCGGGACAGTGATTCCTACAAATAGTTTTTTCATATTTATTATTTTATAATTTTTCTCTTGACCAATCAAGGTTTATTTTGGTTATTGTTGCCGGTATGCCGGCAATAATAACATTCTCTTGCTCAATTTTTGGGAGACCAAAGCACATCGTCTTATAACACTATTATTTGTAATAGCTTCATTGTTAATTGAGCTTTTTTATCGTATTTACAGTGACTCTTTTATATGTTTTTAAGATAATTGATTACAGCATTTATTTGTTTGTCATTGCCTCCCTCTGAACCATTGAGTGCAATCAATTTTTCCTGCTGTGTATTACCAATGCAGATTTCATCTTTGTTGTAAAAGTTGTTGCTTATAACTTTCACACCTCCCTTTCGCGCTTGAAAGTTCAACCACACGTCATCGGCGAAAAAACAGATTTCTCTAAAGACATCCTTGTTAAATGTATCTTGAGGCATAATACCCGCCGGGATTAGAGTCCCGGCTCCAGATGTGAAAAACAGCTCGTCTGATTCCATCTGAGCTTTATTATAATTATGTATCCACTGTCGATAAGGATTGAGAGATGCTCCATGATAAGTCATCTTATGCACGCGAGTAGCACAAATACATTGGGGATTTCTTTGTGCCATTATGTGTAGATTCTCGAGCAATTTATCAGGATAATACAAGTCATCATCCAAGAGCACAATATCTACATCCTTAAATTCTTGAAGTGCATAATAATACTTTTTGTGAGAACGTAGGTCTTCATTGCACCATCTGATGGTTAATCCTCGCTTTTGTAATTGAACTACCGATTCAGGAAGTTTCTTGTCGGAGAATTGTGAAGTAGCTAACCACAATATAATTTCATCGGCTTTATAGGTTTGACGAAATATAGTTTCTATACTTTTCCACACCTCATCGATTCTTGCGGGGAAAGAGGTCAATGAGCAAATTAATTTTCTCTCTCGTTGCTCTATTGTATTAATTCCGCAATCAAGAGGATGGTGTAAATAATAAATAGGCAATTGTCTCTCTAATTTTGCTTTAACAATTCTTGCGACAATTCGGTTAACAGCTTTGCCTAATAAACCAAATTTATTATCATCTGCCAATGCAAAATATAACTGATACCATCGATTCATCATATCTTATCGCTCAAAATAAAGTTCAAGAACAAATCTCCTATTCTATCCTTATCCAATCGTTCTCTGATGCTTTCTGCATTCTGTGCATAAGTGTTTCTCAATGCCTCATTGTCCATGAGAATTGTAATTTCTTGAGCGAGAGCCTCTATATCACCATCGGGAATGACCACACCACTTTTTCGGTTCTCGATAATATCTGACGCCGAAATGCTGTCAAAAGATATACAAGGAAGCGGGGATGCCATGGCTTCGCACAAGGCATTGGGAAATCCCTCACATCGAGATGGAATAACAAAGATTTTACTTTCAGCCAATAGGGCGTCTACATCATTTCGCTGCCCCAAGAATTTAACTTTATCTGATAGCCCTAACTTATAAACTTGATTTTGAAGATTTTCCCGTTCTGGGCCATCGCCCACAAGAATCAACTGCCAATTATCATGGTTTTCAATTTTTGAATATGCTTCTATTAATCGGTCAAATCCTTTTTCAGTAGACAATCGCCCAACACCAATGACCCAATTTTTTTTTCTTACATTGGAATAACTCGATATGTCTCTTAAAGAGTTGGGAATAATGACCATGTTGAGATTATTGCCAAATACTTGAGTTTTGTAATCTGCGGCCATCTGAGATTGAGCGATAATGCCGGTTGCACTACGGTAAGTGATTTTTTTCATAAAATTCTTGAAGAAGCCCAGGTTCTGCTTTGGACTGATTTGGTCTGATATGTAAATGGGGTATCCAAGATTTTTATTGGCAATAAGGGCAATGGGATTAATAATATCGCCAAATACCATGATAGTATCGGGCTTTATTTGTTTTAATTGGTGGCGGATAAATCGGATAGTCTTATAATAGCTTATAGTTTTTTTTATTGGTTTTGTCGTGTGAGGGAAAGGCGGTTCCAAGTATACGACTTTGGAGTCCAATTCATAAAAATGGTTTCCTGCCCGGCATGAGATATAAGTGACTTTATGGCCTCTTTTTACAAAATGAGCCGATAAAATAGAGAGTGCGCGTTCAATCCCTCCCATTTGGCGAGAGGGGGCTATGATACAGATATTTTTGGTATTCATTGGGGTATGTTATGATTACTGATAATTTGCCCTAAAGTGTCACTTGACATAAATTCGACATCTGGCCATTTTTTGACAATACGGGAAAGAAGAGTTTTAAATTTGAAGAGATTATTGTCTCGGTATTGTTTATCGAGCGTCCCTATAAAATTCAAGCGATGAGTACTTATTATCGCTGGTTTATGGCATTTAAATGCGATATTAATTCTACTTAGGCATTCATCGACCCAATCTATCGCATCGCCCTTATATGGCTCAAAGAAGGCGTTTCGAATCAAATACCTTTGCCCGTGCGAATTTTTCTCTCCTAAATAGTGATAGACGCTTTTACATTGAACGGGACTATCTTTGTAAGGAAGTTGTTGATAGGCTAAGCCTTGTATATATTTTACTCCAACAGAAGCCAAGGTCTCTTCCAACTCATTACGCCAGGTATAGCAAGGCGCTATAAAAGACTCAGATTCATAGCCGTAAAGCTCTTTAAATAACCTTGTTCCATCTATAATGGACAGCCGCTCTTCTTCGAGGCTATCGGTGGCATAATTTGCAAAAGCATCCATGTACCGGGTTTTTACCTTGGATGATGCCTCCTTGGTTAATCCAAAATGTTTTTGATGGAATGACAGCGTGGTAATCTCATCTTCAGCTTGAAGAGCCTTTATCCATTGATAACCGTTAAGGTGTTCTCGCCCATGGAACTGGGGCCTCCAAACTCCTTGGGTTATTCCTTGCTGAATCAATTCGTAGCTATGCTCGCAACCGGGATAATTTTTATAAGTTACGGTTACAGGTTCATAGAAGTACCCTGACATCCGTTCTTCACTAATGCGTTTAAAGTCTGGATTTGCCACTACACTATTGGCTGTCATAACCACACTATTCCCGTTTGAGTCATTTGTACTGGCTAATACATCAAATAGGGCAGAAAGGTCATCTTCGGTTTCTAAAGAATCATATCTTGAGAATGCGCAATTATCGACATGTATTCCTCGGCTTAAGAGGTCTTGATACACCTCTCTAGAGGGCATTCTTATACTTCCCCAGTCGTCACTTTCGATAACGATAATGCGTCGAGATGTGTGCCATCCGAGAATTTGTGACAGATAATGTTTTGCGGTTGAAATCATTTTGAACTCAATATATTGTAAAGTTTTTCGCTGTCAATAAATTCGACATCGGGCCATTTTTTCACAATAGTTTTCAATAACAATGATAGTTGCTTTAATGTTTTATCTCGATTCTTGGGGAATATAGAACCGATATAATTTACCCGATGAGAATTTATAGTGGCAGGCTTCCCCCAGCGAAAAGCGATATTAATTTCCTTCAGGCACAGGTCTACCCAATCCAAATCATGATTTTTAGAGGGCTCGAAGGTGCAATTCCTGCGCCAATATATTTGGTGAGTTGCGCTCATATCCCCCCATTTTTTATTGATGATTTTTATTGTTCCATCTTTTTGAGGAACAAAATGTTGACCGGCTTGCAAGCCTTTAATTCCATGCCTCGATGCAACTTCTAAAATTTGACTATTGACAACTCCGCATGGAGGACAAATGGAAGAAGCCTTATAACCATATACTTTTTCAAATAGAGCTGTCCCATCTTCTATGATCAAATTTAAATCATCTAACTCCTCAATATGATCATACGCGAAAGCGGGGAAATAGGTCTGATGAACAGGGGTGTAAGCCATCTCTTCTCTTGAAATAATCAAACATTGGTTATCGTAGGCTAATTGCTCCTTGAAAGAATACGAATTGATTGCCTCCATCCATCTTTTTACATGAAGATGCTCTCGTCCATGGAATTGAGGCTTGTATATTCCGTTTGCTATACCTTGTAGAATTAAATCGTGTGATTTTTCAGTATGACTATGTCTTTTATAGGTTTCTGTTATCGGTTCATAGATATATTCCTTTTTTTGCTTCTGTTCTATTAATTCAAAATTGGGGTTGGCAGAGACAGCCAATGGAGTTATGACAGCAGGATGTCCAAGACTATCTTTTACACCGGTAAGGACTTCAAACAATGCGGTTAAATCATCCGTAGATTCCAAAGAGTCATATTGGTCAAAATAATCTTTATCAACATGAATGCCTTTGCTTAGCAAAAGGTCATACACTTTCTTGCTGGGCATGCGGATACTACCCCAATCGTCGCTCTCAATAAGTACATAGCGTTTATTTGTACGCCACCCTATTGCGTTTATATAATTTTTGGCAAGGATTCTTTTGAAGTTCATTTTGTATATTATTTCATGCTTCTTATTGTAAGGCTTTTACATAGATTGTTTTAATATAAATTTTAATCAAGAGCCCCGTTTCTAAAAACTTTTGTTCGCTATAATAGCCGTTGTAAATAAGGATTTTATAAAAAAATCATATTATATTTCCTATCACTGTAAAAATCACATTGCTAAAAAATAATTCAATAAATGAATAACCGATACGACTAATATATATAAATACCACACCATAGAGTATACCAACTATAAATAAAGTGTTAAAGATGTATTTGTATTTATGATATATTTTTATTGCTCCATCTTCCATAAGAAATGCAAATAACATGTATAGGGAAAAAAGACTTGTCACATGATAAAATCGTTCACCATTACTAGCACTCGCCACAATATTAGCTAATGAAAATAACAAAATAATAAGAGTAAAGTAAGATGTCGCTTTCTTGTCTTTATGGTTTTTTCTATATAGCAAAAGAGAGAGAAGTACTACTCCGCTCATAATAACGTAAGCTCTGACGTCAACCAAAAATCTAGATACCTTACGATTGTCATTGCCTTTTTTAGATGCGTCTTCATAATTTGCTATCATAGTTTCGCGTCCATCCTCGGAAGCGTATATCGACACAGTACTAGAGACTGACTTACTTAAATTATTCTCTGCGAACTTATTTATCATAGTAGATGTTGAAGCTGTCTGAAATATCAGAGACATTATGAAAATACACCATACTATTTTTATCTTATTTTTTAGATAAAAGTACAGAAATGGTAATGGTAACAAAATAAAAAAACTAAAATGGAATATTAGAGTTAACAGTATCAATCCATAAAATAATTTCCGTTGATTAAAGAAAATTTCCAGCATACACCAAATAAAATAAAAAGTTCCAAATGCAAATCGAAGGCTATTAAAGAATGTAAATGGTGTAATTAGGAATAAGGCATATATGAAATATTTAGGAACTCTATGTTGCTCGTATTTTTGTATTATGATTCTAAAACCTAATAAAAACAATATCGTGTAGAGGATATAATAACATACAGCCAAGAAGCGAAGATTATCGCTAATCATACATAATAACTTCCCTGAAACACTCAAAAAGAAATCTTTTTCAAGGAATATTTGTATCCATGTGTAGTATTGAGCATCTGCTGCTCGCTGTAAGTTACGAATAATATCAGAGTTGTAACCACTAAAAGCATAGACTTCAACTGTTAGACCAAGCATTATAGCCATAAATAAACTGGCAACAACAAAGCCTTTTGTCCTTACATCTCTTAATGAATATATGTAAGCTCCCATTGGCCATAAGAGCGATAAAAGGAAAATCATATGCCTTATTAATTATATTTTGACATATGTAAAACATGTCTTAAAATTAAAATGTTAATTATATAGCTTATAATGCTATTTATCGCTAATCCTATTGTTACTGAAGTTAATACATTATATGGCAGTATATATGTCATAATAAGTGGATATACAAAACATCCGGCAAAGTCTATAATTGCATATATATATGAGTAACGAAATGCTTTAAGTGTATTTAGAATCCATGAAGTAGTTGCAGAACTTGTAAAAATAAATGCAATAGCCATAATTCTCATTGGCCATAATGCTTCTACATAATTTGGGAAAAAGGTGTCTAACAACCATGGCGATAGAATCCATATAAAAACAGCAATAGGCAATGACACAATAGGTAATAATACAACCATCTTTTTTACTGGGTTCCACATAGACTTTGCAAGTCCTGTTTTACCATATAAATATCCCATTTGCGGATGAAAAAATTGGGCGACTTGAGATGGAATTAAACAAATCAAACTTTGAATTGCTGTTGCGGGAGTGAACAAACCCAATTTTTCAACCCCTCCTCTAAAAATGATTATCCATCGAGGCAAGGTTTGTGCCGCTGTTCTCAATTGGACTAAAACCATCAATGCTATACCAATTTTGCCCATATGCATTATTGTAAGTTTTTTGATACAAGGTTTAATATGTTTAAACGGAGCATACTTAAGCATTAATACCACATTAAACAAGTTAATAATAATGTTGTATAATAATATCCCCCAGTAATGGTATAGATATACAAAAATGGTGCATAAGAGTATAAAAGGAATTTCTATTTTAAATATGGTTGATAATGCATCAAAAGCTTTAGCTGATCTAAAACGAGCAATAAAATGTAATTGAAAGGAAGAACAAATAGCGACTAAAGTGATAGTTAAAATCCCTGCTAAAATATCAATATTGCCAGAAATACCATACACGATAGCAGTTATTAACCCTATTATTCCAATAATTATCGATATAATAATCGCATATCCATATCCATTCGCAATTAAGGTTTCAGCATCGTCTTGTTTCCCACCGCCTAATTTAACAGGCAACTCTATATTCAATCCACTTTGAATTCCCAGTTGGAGAAATGGCGCATATGCTAAAAATATAGAGACAGTATTCCATTTGCCTAATTCAAGAGGTGTTAACCAAAGCATAACTGCAATTCCAACAGCAGTTGTAGATAGGGACTTTAAGGTGGCCCAAAAGCTATATGTGGCCCCTGTCTTTATAATAGAATTATTTTTTATATATTTCCGAATATTCATGACACTACTTAATTTCTGCAATATCATTTACTTCTGTAATATGTGAAGTCGGGTTAATAATTTCCAATTGAGATAGCACCTCAACATTGTTATATAATCTATGTGTCCAATAGAAGCGACAATTAGGATTATTTGTAATTAGTGCAGTAGAATAGCGACTAACAATTATTGAGTCTTTCATAGAAGCTATAATTAACTCTGCAGGAACGATATCCTCTAAATAGGAAAAACCGGCAATTTCATCATATAATGAAAGTTGTTCTTGTGAAATATTGGGATGCTTTTTAAATAAAAATGGTTTATCTTGATTATTAGAGATTATTTCTTTAATTATTTTTATTTCCCTTTTTCTCAGCAACTTGCTTCTTATAGGCTGCCCAATATACAATATAATATTATTTAAAGGTACTGATGGTTTAAATTTAAATATTCTACTAACCTCAATGACCACATCATCATTTAATAGTGGGATAGGGATAATTTCCTTTTTGTTGGGAATGTATGGTAGTTTATTGGGATAGTCAACCCATAGTTGATTTATAAAACGTAATTTCCCATATTTGTAACTTTTAATGAATAATGTAGGAATAACAGCCCATCTTCTAAACATTTGCTTATAAAACTCAAATGTTTCTTTCAAACAATTTAATAGCAGGAACCTTCTATGCCATATTGGATAAGGTTTTAGCCCATCTTGCACTAATGCGACATTAACGTTTAACTTGTTTAAATGATAAGATAAATAAATATTGTCAGAGCTATTGTCTTGAAAGAAAAAGAAATTTTTAGGGTTTAATATCTCAAATTCTTTTAGCGTGGAATAAACACCATAGTTTATATGGGGAAGACGCCTAGTATGTACATTAGGCAAGCTTGATTTAATCTCGCCTTGTATTCTGTGCTCTGAAGCAATATAGATAAAATTATTATCATCTTTGTATTTGTCAAAGATGACTCGGAATGTCGTTAAGAGGTGATACTCTGTGTGTACTAGAAAAATATTATTCATATATGCTCAGTTAAGCACTTATTTCATATGTCTTACTAAATCTTGGGCCTTTTGATATTCTTGCGGTGTACCTATATCGATCCATGTTCCGTTTAGAGGATACCTAATGACCGTCTTATTTTGCGAAATAAGTTTTTCAATCAAATCAGTGGCATTGAAAAAAGTATCTTCAGGGATTTCATCCAATGCGGATTTCCTAATCAAATATATACCGGCATTGACATAGTAATTATACTTGGGCTTCTCGACCAGACCGCAAATGTTACGTCCATCCAAATCAAAGATACCGAAAGGTATACTGATGGAATATGGGACTGCTGCCACGGACATTTCGGCATTGTTTTCCTTGAAATGTAGAAAGAAATCCTCGTAATCAATATTTGTAAAGAGGTCGGAATTCATCACAAGAATAGTGTCGTTGTAAAAATTCTCTACAAACTTGATGCTGCCGATAGTACCCAAGAATTTGGGTTCATGTACACAATTTACCTTTACATCATTTATAGTCCTCAAAAAATGCTCCTCTAATTGCTCTCCTAAATAATTTACAGTAACAGAAATATTTTTTACTCCATAAGATACAAGGCTGTGAATGTTATAGTCAATAATACATTTTTCACCCACCTTTAATAAGGGCTTTGGCGTTTTTTCCGTTAGAGGTCGTAACCTTTCACCCTTACCTCCAGCCATTAACACTGCATCAATGGGAAGCTTGGTCTTATATTTCTCAAGATTTATGATTTCTACAATACAATTATTTGCATCAAGGATTGGCACAAGTTTCATTTTTTTCTCCTTCTGTTGGCGCAAGCAGTTGACAAGTTCACCCACATCTTCACGTATATAATTGAAATCACGATGCATTGCAGTACTAACTACATCTTTTAGTTGTAAATTTCTAATCAATGCGCGACGCGTATCACCATCAGTGAGTGTACCTATCATTCGCGATTGTTCGTCAATAACAAATAAAACCAACGGTTCCGGAGACTTCAAACTATTAATCTGAATCAACGCATCTAAAAGTGTCTTATCCTGAGAAATAATATGACTTGCTTTCATATTTATATTAATTTTTCATTGATAACAAATTCAGCTAATTTCCAATCGAACATTGTATCTAAATCAATTGAATGAATTTCATCCATCTCATATTTTCGGATCCTTTGAAATTTAGAAAGAGGCATCTGTCTCAGACTTAATACATTAATGACATATACAGCTCCATTGTACCTCCACATTTTTGACATATCCTGCCTACGCGTATATGCTGTCTCTCCCAGAATATTTTTCAGAAGTCCTTCTTGATCCTCTTTATAATAATTCCCGGAAGCATCGGTTACGCTGACAACCATATCAATGTCATTAGAGTAGAGAGCAGATGCTTTTTCAACATCCCCCTTTGTCCTAAAAGGAGAGGTGGGTTGCAGCAAAATCAATTTTTTATACTTACGATTTATAGACTCATAGAAATCCAAGGCATGAAGCAAAACGTCATAAGTGCTACACTGATCTGTTGCCAAATAATCAGGACGTTTGAACGGAACCTTTAAGCCATAGTTTTCAACAACCTCTATAATCTCGTCATCATCCGTTGAGACGCAAATGTTATTGTCCAGAGTTATTGCGCGCGCGCAGTCTATTGCATATGTAATTAATGGTTTCCCATTAAATATATTAATGTTCTTGTGCGGAATACCTTTGCTCCCACCACGGGCTGGTATAACAACCAATGTATCTGCATCCATAATTAGACTTATTTGCTTAATTATCCATAAAGCGTGTTATAATAGCTTGTTTTATGGCACTAATGCTATTTCCCGTACCGTATATATATTCTTGTTCTGGAAGAGAATATTTGCCATCTATCACATCAGCTATAAGTTCTGATACTTTATCCGGGTTATCATCTACGTTTAATACGCTTTTCGGGGAATTTCTACCTTGTTGACGATTCCCTACATTAATTGTAAATTTAGAGAAGTAGGGAACTTCTATAATTCCACTACTGGAATTACCTACTACAAAAAGAGAATTTAGAATGGCATTATAATAATTTTTCATACCTAAATTAGGCACAATTATCACGTTATCGTTTTCTTTATACTCTTCAATTTGTTGTATTATAGCATCGCTACCATCATCATTATTCGGATATGTCACCAATACCTTTAACCCTTTATTTATAACTGTATTAACCGTTGCCTTAAGGCATAGTGGTATCCGATTAGCTCCAATGGTTTGTGAATGATACGTAATTAGCACGTACTCATTATTATTCAACCTTTCATCTATCTCTGATACGGTATGCTTTTCTTTAGAAAATGAAAAAATGTTGTCAACAGCGGAAGACCCAACTAAGTAAAGATCTTTTTGCCTTATTACAGGTATTTGCAATAGCCTTTCATAGGCATATTTATTGGTAATTAAATGCAGAGATGATATATTTGAAATATTATAACGATATATGTTGTCAACAGCTCCTTCTGTAATCTGGCCTCCTGCAAAATGTATTACCGGAATTTTAAGAAAATGAGCGGCTAAAGCAGCAGCATATGCTTCAAGCCTGTCGCCGATAAGATATACGGCATCTAAAGATAATGGTTGAAGCCCATTGTATAAGACTGTAATAAGAGAGGTAAAATCAACTGATTTTTCCCTTTGTTCTTCTGTATAGCATGGAATGGGAACAACAGGTGCTAAATTATCATTTTCTATTTCAGAAACAGTATATCCATATTTTTTCTGAAAGTGCATTCCCGTTGCAATGATACAAACATTAAAACGATCGTCCGCCGCTAAGGAACGAATAACGTTCTTCATAACCCCATACTCGGAACGGGCTCCTGTTATAAATCCTATTTTCATGCTAAGTCGGTTTCATAAATAACCCTATCAGCCTCTTTGTCAACCGTCAATTTCTTACCAATTACCAAATCCGTATGTATTGGAAGTATACCTGTCCCAGGACGCTTGAAACAAATGTCCTCCATCGTGATAATGTCTCCTTTCTTCATTGCATGTTTAGTGATGATGCTTTTACGTGCTACACGTGCAATTTCACGCTGACTTTCACTAAAACTTCTTTCTCTTGTTCCCATAGCAACCTCTATATGGCGAATTGAAGATACCAAGGATTGAAGTTCTACAATATCTATTGAGGCTTTATGATCCGGGCCATTCGCATTTTTATCCAATGTAACATGTTTCTCTACCATGGTAGCCCCCAACGCAACAGAAGCTATCACACAATCATTTCCGACTGTATGATCAGAGAATCCGACATTGCAGTTAAATCGAGATCGTATCTCCAATATATTGCGAAGATTAACCTCCTCAAACCTAGCCGGATAATTTGAAATGCAATGAAGTATTGTTATGTCTTTTTTGAAATTTCTATTTAATAAATCGACAGCCATCTTTACCTCATCATAAGTAGCCATACCTGTCGATAATATAATGGGCTTATCCTGTTCTGATATATAATCTACCATATCCATCGAAAAGATCTCTCCGGAAGCTATTTTATAATATGGCATTTCAAAATGTTTGTCAAGGAACAACAAACTTTCCATATCAAATGCTGTACAGATATAATCGACATTTAATTCTTTGCATTTATTATAAAGAAGTAAATGTTCATCACGTTTTAACTGATAACGCAAAGACATTTCTCGCGCGCCCTTAGCCGAATCATTTTTTTTCTGATATGATGCTTTAAATGAATCATCACTATAAAGCATATAAGGGTCTGTCATTTGGAATTTTACAGCATCAACACCTGTTGCAGCAATTTTTTCAACCATTTCTAATGCAAGCCCAATATCTCCATTATGATTCGGGCCGACTTCGGCTATTATATATACGTTGTTATTCATATATTTTAGTTATTTTAGCAGGTATTCCAAAATATAAACCAGATATTTCACAATTTTTATTAACCATGCTACAAGCTCCTATTACACAGTTGTCGTTAATTATTAAGTCATTGGTAATAACTGTATTAAATCCTACAAATACAGATTTTCCCAAATGGATTCCTCGTCCAATAGTACATCCAGAAACTACTTGAGAGAAAGGTTCGATAATTGTATCGTGTGATATTATAGCATTATCACCAATCATTACACAATCCCCAATTTTGCAATTACTTTGAATAATTGCGCCATCTCTTAAAATAACGCCCTTCCCAAGAGTAACTCCTTTATGAACAATAACATTTTGCCCTTTAATTACAGGTAACTTAAAGCCAATAGTGATAAGATTATTAAAAATTTTCTGTTTAATAACAGTATTGTTGAGCTTATTCCCTACACCAATTGCCGCATTGTGAACACCGGTGCTATAAAGTTTCGTTAAAATATCATCTGTCCCTAAATAATTATATCCCCAAAAAGAACCATGATCTTGTAAATCTGTGTATCCTACAATCTCATATTTATCCATGTTCTCTATATAATTAATTATATTTCCAATAAAACTTCCACCTCCCACAATTACAATTTTCTCCATATTCATTATTATGATTAATAGTTGCGTATAAAAATTTTTGTTATCTTACACTACTCGGGATATTCACAACCCTATCAGCAAACCAAATTGTATTCTCCAAACCATCATTCTCGCAATGCTCAAACATAGGCAGGCGGTTCATGAGTTCCCAAATAGGACGTGTCATCACACCGTTGTCATTGGTCTGTTGCAGGAATGCCTGCTGCGCTGCTTTATCTTTCAGAATTACCGCATTGAGCCAATAGTTTGAAAACGTATTTTCGGGTTCCGTGAAGAAATCGATGCCGTCAACATTTTTGAAAAGCTCGGTATATTCGGCAGCAACCTGTCGTTTGCTCTCAATAAATTTGTCAATATTTTCCAGTTGTGCGCAACCGAGTGCCGCATTGATATTGGGCATTCGATAGTTGTAACCTATATGGTCGTGACGGAACTCCCACCTGTGCGGAACTTTCGCTTGTGTTGTAAGGTGCTTTGCTTTTGCTGCAAGCTCCCCATCATTAAAAAGCATCATTCCGCCACCGCCGGTTGTGATTGTCTTGTTACCATTGAAGCTGATTGCGCTAACCTTGCCAAATGTACCGGTATGTTTACCCTTATAAAGGCTTCCGATACTCTCTGCAGCATCTTCCACGACCTCAATATGATATTCTTCGCAAATTTGGATTAACTCCTCAATATGAATAGGATGACCGAAAGTATGCATAGGAACGCATGCCTTTACCCTGCGGCCTGTGTTTTTGTTGAAGCATTCTCCGTTTCTAATTTCTGCGTTCTTTGCCAACCAGTTCTTTACAGCAATCGGTGACAATCCCATTGTATCTTTATCAACATCAATAAAAACAGGATGAGCTCCTATATAACTTATTGCATTACATGTCGCAATGAATGTAAGAGCCTGAGTAAGAACTTCATCATTTCGTTCCACACCGACAAGCATCATTGCCATATGGAGGGCACTGGTTCCACTAACACAAACTACCGCTTTCTTGGCTCCTGTATAGGCAGCCATATCATTCTCAAAGCGGTCCACAAATTTACCTACACTGGAAACGAAAGTAGTATCGATACACTCTTCCAGATACTTCTTCTCGTTTCCCATAAACTTCGGAACACTCAGAGGGACAAATTCCTCTGTTCCATAAAGTTTATGAATGAAAGAAATTACTTTTTCATACATGATATATTTCTATGATTACATCTTTTGATCCAGATTTTTACCCTTCTCTTCGTGCTCAAAATTTGGCAAGAACGATTTCAAGGCAGCAACGATTTCTGCTTTCGTGAACTCTTCTTTATGGAAGATTGCTTCTAGGTCAGTGAAGAAGGACTCAACCTCATCCATTGGGCGATGTGTTGTTTCTTCAATAACACCCAAAGACTGGAATCTTTCCATATTGATTTTCTCTCCAAGTATATAGAATTCTTCGAAGCCTTTTTCGCCGGTTGTATCGCTTGAGAAATAAACTACTGGATACTCCTTAGAATTCTCTGTCCTCTGGGCAGCAAACTTTCTTGCTTCACTATCCGATGAGCACTGCTTCTCTTCATATCCTGCTGTCTTTACAAACTTCTCGCAGAAACTGCTGAAAGTAATCATCTGGTCTTCCCCAAGTTTAGGGAAGAAAATCTCGCCATTATTACCGAGGATGCAAGCGAGCATGCAAATCTGACCGCTCTCCTGAGGGGAAACGAAGTATCTCTTCACATCATTCGGAGCAGCAAGAGGCTGCTGTTTCATAAGGCGCTGTATCCAACCATCGGGAAGGGAACCGTTAGAGAAAGCAACATTAGCAAAACGAGCAGTGGTTACAGGGAATTTATTGCAATAGGCCATAATCATATCCTCCATGACACGCTTGCTCGCTCCCATGATATTCACTGGATTGGCAGCTTTGTCTGTACTTACACAGAAGAAATGTTTAGGAGGATACTCGCAAAGCAAATCCATAAATTTCTTCGCCTTGATATCGTTGTTCTCTATGAGGGCCTGAACCGAATATTTGTCCTTTTCGCTACGGACGTGCTTATGGGCCGAGAAATTGGCAACAATATCAAAACCTTTCCCCTCTCGGAAAATCCTCGCAAAAATAGGGTCTGCGAAATTCAATGTATATGCACGGTACTCCTCGGGAATGTACATTCCATCGGTGGAACGCAGGTCGCGAGTGAGTTCCGCAAGACCGTTTTCATTCAAGTCGATAACAACCAGTTTTGAAGGTTTAAATGGAAGTATTGCCTTTATAAACGATGAACCGATGCTTCCAGCACCGCCAATTACACAAAGGCTTTTGCCTTCCACTTCTCGACTAATTTGTTCCTTATTATTTTCTATATCTGCTTTGAACAAACTTTCTTTACGGAAAGTCACATTCTCAGATATGAATTTAGAAATGTTTAACATTTGTGATTATTTAGACTTTTAATTAAAATGTCATCTATACTGACTGGAGAATAAGTCCTATTCTTTGCATTAAACAAGATTGTGTCTGATTCCAAACACGTAAGAGTATGCCATTGACCTACCGGTACCTGGAGAATAAAGTTATCTGTTCCTGCTTTCAAAATATAGGATGCAGCTAATTCACCATTATCATTATAGAAATCTTCCCGCATGGCACCCCACAAAACAATCACAGTTTCTGATGTATTTTGATGGCGATGTATAGGGAATATCGTTCCCGGTTCCAAGGCATTGAATATTCGTTGACTTTGGTCGTCCATAGACGTACGCATATCATAATTTATACATAAGCATTCTGATGCCTTGGCTTTTTCTGATAAGCTATCAAAGAAACATTTATCGAAAATCATTTAAATCTAATCCCTCTTAAAAATATCCCTAGTATACACTTTTTCAAGCACATCGTCTAAGCATGAATCATAACGATTTGCAATAATCGCATTTGACAACATCTTAAATTTTTCAAGATCATTCATGACTTTACTACCAAAGAACAGAGTTCCATCCTCAAGCGTAGGCTCGTAGATAATGATTGTAGCCCCTTTGGCTTTGATGCGCTTCATTACACCCTGAATTGAGGATTGGCGGAAGTTGTCTGAGTTTGATTTCATTGTCAGACGATATACTCCAATAACTACCAGCTGCTCTTTGTTTGTGTCCCAAACACTTGAGCCAACGTAATATCCTGCTTTTTTCAAGACCTGGTCTGCGATAAAATCCTTTCTGGTTCGGTTGCTTTCTACAATGGCGCTCATCATGTTTTGAGGAATATGGTCATAATTTGCAAGCAACTGCTTGGTATCCTTTGGCAAACAGTAACCTCCATAACCGAATGATGGATTATTGTAGTGTGTGCCGATTCTAGGATCAAAACCGATGCCTCGTATGATTGCCTGAGAATCAAGTCCCTTGACCTCTGCATATGTGTCAAGTTCGTTGAAGTAAGATACACGCAGAGCGAGATATGTGTTGGCAAAGAGTTTTACGGCCTCTGCTTCTTTCAGCCCCATAAACAATACATCGACATTCTCCTTGATTGCTCCTTCCTGAAGCAGACAGGCGAATGTCTTAGCTGCTTGTTCGAGTTTTGGCATATCTGCAACTGCACGAATTGCAGAGTTCTCTTCTGCAAACTCTTCTGATTCGATGATTTTCGGAATACCTACAATAATACGACTGGGATATAGGTTGTCCTTCAATGCCTTGCTTTCACGAAGAAATTCCGGAGAGAAAAGAAGGTTGAACTTTTTTACTCCTTTTTGGGCATATTTTACATAAAGATTACGACAATAGCCCACCGGGATAGTTGACTTTATAACCATTACAACCTCCGGATTCACCTTCAACACTAAGTCAATGACGTCCTCTACATGGCTTGTATCGAAATAGTTTTTGATTGGGTCATAGTTTGTAGGTGTAGCAATAATCACAAACTCTGCATCGACATATGCAGAACGCGCATCAAGTGTCGCTACGAGGTTCAATGGCTTCTCTGCCAAATATTTTTCGATATAATCATCCTGAATTGGAGACTTTTTACTGTTAATCAAATTAACCTTTTCAGGAACGATATCAACTGCTGTAACCTGATGGTGCTGAGATAAAAGGGTGGCTATGCTCAAACCGACATAACCAGTGCCCGCTACTGCTATTTTCATATTATTTAAAAGTGTATATTTTTGTTAATAAAGACTTTTCACAGAATTTTTTTAGAGGCGATTTTTTGCACCATGTTTTCTATTTTGCTTCTACTTTACATAGAATTGTTCCAAGGACATTACTCAGAATCGTCATCTTTTTTCGACCTTATACTGTGGTGTTATGTTGGAGTTTATCTGTTTGTTCATTACACTGAATTTTGTCAAATTGTTCGAAGACGGAGTTTTTGGAGATGAACTCTGGGACTGTCTTTTTCATGAGACGCACCATTTCTGGAATTTTGACTTCATGGGAGAGGTTTTCGAGTTGGCGCGCTACAATTAGAGCGTCGTCGTAGTCGTATTGACGGACTTTTGCGATTCGTATTCTGTTGTGGCCTGTGGGCATTGTGTTCTCGGAGTTCGAGAGGACTTCCTCGTAGAGTTTTTCACCGGGTCTCAGTCCCGTGTATTCTATTTCGATATCCTCTCCCGGGATAAGTCCTGCCAGTTCTATCATTCTTACAGCCAGGTGTGCAAGCTTCCGGGATTGCCATGAAGAAATGAGTTATTTCCGGGCGTGTCACCGTTATCGGTCCACCCTTGGCAATCTGTTCACGGAATCTCGGTATGACCGAACTGTTTGACCCTAGCACATTACCGAACCGAGTTGTAACGAACTTGGTGTAACCACAGTGTCTTCTCTGCTCGATTTCACCCCCCTGAGTCTGAACGTATATCTCGGCAAGACGCTTAGTGCAACCCATGATGTTAGTTGGGTTTACAGCCTTGTCCGCTGAAACCATCACCATCATCTCCACATCGTATTCGATGCGCTTGTCTGCTACGTTTCTCGAGCCGGTGGCATTTACCAGCACCGCCTCGCAAGGATTCTCGTCCATTAGCGGGACATGCTTGTAGGCAGCAGCATGGAACACCACCTGCGGATGCCATTTTCGGAAAGCATAATCAAGGCGAAGTTTTTGTCTGACATCGCCAATCCCAGGAACGAAATCCAGTTCGGGGTATCGTTCTTCGAATTCAAGACGAATATTATGCATCGGTGTTTCGGATTTCTTTCAGATTTATCTTTACCTCGTCACGGCCGAGGAGATCCTCGATTTTTATCTGGCGTATGTTCTGCTTCATTAGTCTGCCGTCAACCACCTCGTCAATTCCCTGTGCTATCAGAACATTCAGTCCGCAGTCGACACAGAATTTCACAAGCCGTTCCTACTCGCTTTGTACATCATTCTCTATGGCAAATAGGACATCGTTAATTCTATAATTTTCTTTCAACTTCTCTATACTTTTCAAGTCCTTGAAGTTGTAAACCGGAGATTCTGATATTTTATAATCTTGCAACTTGTTACCATAACTGAGGAATCCTGCCACCTTATAGTGAGGGGATGCGGCAAGTCTAGTAATAACAGCAACACTCTTATCTCCAGTTCCGTAGATAAGTATTCTTTCCACATTATGTTGCTGTTTGCCAGAACGCTCCCTGATGAGGTTGTACGTCACAATCATTGCAATGCGCATTACTACCAACATTGCAAACGAGAGTAACAGGTCAAAAATCAATGCAACTCAGATTACAGAGGACAAACCGACAGGTGGCACTGTATATAAAAGTACGAGCAACGCCACGAATTTACATATCACGGCAAGAGTAATCTTGCGCATTAAATGCAATGTGGAGTGGCGTATGATTGTCTTCTGTGTCTTGAACGCCGTAAAGAAAAACCACGAAAACAAGAGTGCCCCGGAGAGCCACCATATCGCGGTAGTCGCACTAATCCCACTTGGTGAGAAGAACAGTTTTGCCAAAGAAATAGCAAACAATGACGTTATAACTGAAGCATCTAAGTCTAAACATAAAACCACAGCAGAGCTTAGGTAACTCTTGTGGTATAGTCTTTCAAGATAATTCATATAAAAATGGTGGGCAAAGGTTTTTAATCTCTCTATCACAGACTCACTTTCGGGGGGATGGGGGTTAGTTGTTTACTCATAGGCTATTATATTTCAAGAAACACTTCTGCCTGTATAATTATCATCCTACATTGCATCTTTAAAGTCGTTCACTTTCTTTGTGTGCCATTTGCCGAACTTTTGTTGGTCAACTTCATTGACCGTGAATTCCATGTAGTCCGCATCCTGACGAGATGCAAAATGAGTCTTCATCCATTGTTTGAGTTTCTTTTCAGGGACAGAAACTCCGACAATAGCAAACGGATAATTCGGATTATTCACTATAAACAATTCCAAATTGCCAAAAATCCTTGTCAGGAAGTAAGCTGAACGCTCGAAAGCAGTCCAGTAACCGCCCGTGCCATACAAGCACATTTTGTCTGTGTTGTTGACCTCTCGTTTGGCAATATCAAGGGATTTCGTGTTGATTAAACGAACTAAACGAACGCCGCACGGTTCGTTGTAGTCTGACCTATACATATTATTCAATTGTAATGTATTCAGGAGATACTTCCACTCCTACAGATAGCAAGCCTTTTAATTCAACAATAAGATACTTCTTCTTACTACCACGCAGTTTCAAGAGTTTGCCGTCAAATGTATCCAATGGACCTCCGACGATACGAACCTGATTTCCATACATATCAGGAGTAAGTTCACCGGGGAGATAATATTTCGGTCGATCTGATGTCCTTACAACGTGAATAAAACGCTGCATTTCTTTTTCTACAATCGTTATGGGGGTACGTTGTATGCCTTTCTTGTAGCGGTATTGGAGAGTTTGCGTTTTGGTTACTATCGGGTCAATATCATCTCGTAAACCGTGAACGAATAGCAAATCATGTAAAACAGGAACATTCTCCCTTATACGCTTTCCGTTTTTGATTTTCAATTGCTCTTTCATCGGAGTAAAGACTTCAAGACCCTCTTGTGCTAACAGTTTGTACGCAGGCAGCTTGGCATTGGGACGAGTGAAGTCTCGCATAGCATACCAGCTAACCTGATTTTTCTCCTCCGAATCAGCCATATTTACCCGATACAAGATAATTCTTTGAGTCCTGCAAGATTGTGTATTAATTTATAAATCAAGCAGTTACAAATAGCTATTTTTAAAATTAAGGATTTACATCCATGCCGTAACACATTCATATTTTACTCCATTAATCCATCTTATTATTTTTAATTTGACTGCAAGAAAAATCTTCTGTGTTTATGGTTTCTCCGTAAGAAATAATATGGTTCTATAACTAATTGTTATTCAAATAAATACTCGAATCAACTTGACAATTTTGTTAAGTTGGTCGAGTTTTTTGTAAAGTTTTAATCTGAAATGCCAATTTGAAGGTAAAAAATGGGGCACAAAAGCCTTTGTCGATATTTTTGATATTAAATCATTGAATATCAATTATTTAAATTGAGTGGAATATTTTTAATCTCAAAAATTCCTAAAAAATAGATGCCTACAAATTTGTTCACCTCAAGGATTTTACCTTATTTTGCAATAAATTTATGGTTTCTTACGGAGAAATCACACGATTTAATCTTCCTAAAATCCCCTTATTTGCTTCATCTATAACAGAATTTTCGAGTGACGCTAAATAAATCTGTGTCGTTCTTTCACTGGTGTGTCCCATACCCTCACTGATGACAGAAATTGGCACATTATGGTTACGCGCCGTTGTTGCCCATGTATGCCTGGCGGTGTATGAGGACAGATACAAATGTTCTCCGATTTTTTCCCCTCATCTCTTCAACTTGCGATTGTGGTAACTCAATGCAATCTGATACTGATTGTATGCTGTTTCCGGATCAGTTGCGGTAATGATAGGAAAGACATAAAGACTGCCAGCCGTTTTCTGTTTCATATTATAAGAATAATCCAGAAGCTAAAAACATCAAATCAGAGGAAACAAGAAAACGATATGCAGACCCATCGGAAAGATACAAAACAAGTTTAGTTCAGAAAAAAGTCATGCGGACAATCCTGAAAGAGCAAAAAAGCAAGCTGAAAAATTAAGCCAAGTTTGCTCAACCCTAGAGGGAAGAAAGCGAATGAGCCAAACTATAAAAAGAGCGTGGGAAACAGAAGAGTACCGAGAGAAAATGGCTATTGCGCATAAGAATATGAATGGCAAAAAATTTCGCAATTAACCCTTGAAGGTACACAGATAAAAGAATATAGTTCAGCTACAGATGCAACTCGACAGCTCGGATATAGCTTTGGTGGTATATGTAGAGTATGCCGAGGAGAACGGCAACAATACAAAGCGTATCGATGGATATATGTTAATGAATAGTAATACAAATCTATTAATATATATAAAACCGAGCGTTATTTTGTTGCCGGTTTATTGCTCTGAAAAACTAAGTTTATTGATTAATCTATTGATTTTCAATTAAATATTTGTTAAAATTTCAAATCTTGCATCAGGAAATAAGTAGTAATTACCAACGATTAACATATATCCTCAACTATTATTAAGGCGTTCGGGAAGAGTGCCTTTCTTTTTAGTCTTATAAGCGATAGTTATCGTTTATAGGGCTTTTTCAGCTCATTTTTGTAACGCATTTGTTGCTCGCTTGTTAATGCCCATAATTCCATTGGAAAGGTCGTGGAGAAACTTTACGCCATTTTACATGGTTTTACGGGATTTTACAGAAATAACGGAGAAATAAAGATGAAATAAAATGAGTAATAACCTGAAAATTAAAAAAATTTGCACTTGGTGCGGCAAGGAATTTATCGCCTAAAAGACAACAACAGCGTGTTGTTCCAAACAATGCGCCAATGCGTTGTACAAGAAAAGGAAATGTGATGATGCAATCAAAGCAAATAATCAAATCGTAGAAAAACGAATTGAAGAAAAGCCTATCGAAAGCCTTAAGGATAAACCACTTCTTATAATCAGCGAAACTTCAATTTATCTTGGAGTTAGTCGACCAACCGTTTATAGTTATATTAAGCGAGGTGAATTAAAAGTCATTCGATTAGGTTACAAATATCTTCTAAAGAAAGAAGATATTGATGAGTTATTCAATCATCCAACATAATTTGTACTCCTATAAAGGAAAAAGCACCTATTACAGACTTCTACACTGCCGCAGAAAGTCAAAGAGAAATATCATATAAAATAGTCGTGGATATCTGTAGTAGTTAAGAAAAACAACATACTTCGAACTTTCAATCGTAGTAAAACTTACTGGAGCAAGAAACATATTGATGGGCAAATATCTATAGATGAAGCTTGTAGATTGACTGATGAGCATTATAAGAAGAAAAAAAACTAGTATCTTATCCTACACATTTTCAATACCTAAAAGAACTATTATATATAGAAACTGAATCTATTTAATTACACATAGATTCAGTTTCTATTCATTTAAGCTATTCCATGGATTCCCGAATAATCCGCCGAGTTTCTTTCTTATATTCCTTGCGGTCATATTCAAATCCTCTGCACATCATGCAGCTACACGGAGTACCTGTAGTTTTGTAAACTTGCGCCCATTTCTCTTTAGCCAATTCAAACCAATGAGGATGTTCATAGTAACTTCCATCCTTACGGAGGATACAATGCCCATAAGCGACATAAAGAATCATACGAGCTTTAAACACACGCGCCATTTGTTGGCGTCTCCACAATTTGTTTCTTTTGTCCATCGTCTCTTTCTATTAAAGTTAGGATGAACAATGATGTTACTTTTTTGAGACTTAATGTATCCATAGTATAATGCTTTATAAATATTATTCAGTCATAGACAGTAATATTTTGAACAGATAAATATATTGCGTATGTTTTACTATTCAAAATTTTACTGTTTTATAGTTTTCTGTGAAAGTCTACCAAGCCGTTCTCTTAATAATTCAACATACTTTTCTTTTAGTTCAATATTTAGGAAAGAGTTTTGAATGGCGGCTTCTAAATTAGGCAATAGTTTGATATACTTATTAATCAGACGTTCTATAACCACCCTCTCAATACCAAGATTTTCGGCTGATTTAATAAAATCCGCTCTTTGTAATTTCTTTTTCTGTCCATTCAGAGTCAAAGCCAACTCTTCATCATCTTTAGGATTGATGATAGCCGCATTCAGCAAGTCGTAAGCCGGAGTCAAACGTATTGTGTTATCCGACGCTTCGTATAAAGAGAAATTTTTCAAGTGCATATCGTTGTTCCCTGTCAACCAAGAGAAAAGCACCAACTCAAAAAAATTGGTCACATCCATTTTGGGCAAAGACGAGTATTTCAAAACCGCCTTACCGATACGCTCATAACTACTCTTATATTTATGCTCCGTTTGTCTTTCGGTCAGCTGACACATATCTTCCATCGCAATCTTCTCTCCGGTAGGAGTTCTGTCTATTCGGCGGGTAAGATAGCAAAGCGTATTATCCGCCATCCGCATCAACGTGTGAGGAACCACATCAATACGTGCTACCTCTGCAAGTTGCATGGTCAAATCCTCTATCTCAGGCATCATTTCATATTGCAAGGTCTGCGGCTTACAAATGTAACTACCCCAAAGTCCGACAATAGTCAATCGCTTGCTGCCCTCATGTTCATTCAAATGCAACGATAGCTTTGGCTGCACACCTGTTAAAGATGTTTGGTCTTGAATGATTTGCAGGGCAAGTTGGTCAAGTTGCTCTGTCGTATAATCAAGAACAGGCAATGTCGTTGTTCCAAAGAACTTCTTGATACAAGCTGGATGCATATCCTTTTCTCCCTTTAAGAGCGGACGATAGCAATATAAGCAGTTACACATGGTTTTCCTCCTTTTCTTCAATAGGGACAACACTTACTGCACCTATACAATCCTTGCAACAGGTCAGCAACAAAGATATTCGGTCGAGTATGCTGATGTCTGTATTCCGCAATACCACATCCAGCAACCATCCTTCAGGAATCAGACCATCGAAAAAAGGAAACAACACAGGACTTGTATATGCTTCTTCTTGCAAAGGTAATGTCAAACTAACAGCCCTTGCCGTTTCCATAGAAAGATACTCCAAAAAATAGCGGAACTCATACCCAGCATCGTTCTCAGTCAAAATCCCGGCCAATTGGTCTTTGTAAAATATATGGGCTTGTCTCATTGATTATTTGTTTTCGAAGTGGCAATCATTTCATAATTAAAGAAATCAAGAAGCTGATTCACCTTATCAAGGCGCAATGTTCCTTTTCCTTGTTCAAGGTCACGAACAAAGCGAAGCCCCACACCGGACTTCAACGAAAGTTCTTCTTGCGTCAAATTATACTGCTTTCGCAACCTCTTGACTGTAGCGGACAAATTATTCATAAGCCTTCTTATTATATCATTTCGGGTACAAAGTTAATACAAAAATCAACTATTATATCAGAAAAGGTATAATTTAATTGATTTAGATAGAATTATATCAAATAGGGTATAATATAAGAAGATTCTGAGCCTTAAAGTAGTGCAATTCCAATAAAAACACTACTTTTGTATTCATCAAGCGTTCTGTAACATCCATGCGGAAATGTCCTATCATTCAATATATTGTATCTGATAGCGGATATTTCGCAAAACGGCTGAAAGAAAGCGGTACAACACGTATATGCAAAACAGTGAAATACAACAATTTGCATTTGTCACTAAATTCTGTATATTTGTAAAAACAGAGGTTGTATCGATTAAAATGAATTGTCACTGATAATCAGTAATATAAATATGTTGTATCGAAAAATAGGTATTGATTACCAACGATTAGCATATATCCTCAACTATCTTTTCGAATTCTGAGTAGATTGGAATTCTGGATTCTGAGAGCACTAACGCTAGTCATAATTCACCGACCTGTACAAGACTTTTCTTGGAGAAATTATTCAATCTCTTTATTACCTACGATGCAGCCAATGATTGGAAATTTTGAACAAATAACAACATCCCCTCTTTTATCTCATCATCAATTTCATCAAAGAATCCGAGTCAACGATAATTCTCCCCTATAAAATACGTTGCCACCTCACAGTCAGAGTCTTTATTTATGTCATGTATAAACCGCCATAAGTTTCTAATCTTTTCAACAGGGATATGTTTGCCATTAATATTGAAGAACTGAATTATGTTCCCGTAATCCGACGCATTTCTATCTTTGACTACTGAAACACTTAATGGTGAATCGAGACCAAAATTAATCTTTCCAAAATGATAAACTACACACATATTGGATTACCATTTTCTGCATTACAGAGTCAAACAGATCTCTGCTGCCGAAGAATCTGTCGTATTGTCCAGTATTGCAGAAATACTCAAAAACTTGAGTGACTGTGTTGTGACGAATGTGGAATCCAACGACAAGAAAGAATTGTAATTAAAAGGACAAAAGAACATAGGAAGAAAATATTCTGCAAATTGGCAATGACAGGCATGCTCGCCGTATGTGCCGCTACGATTCAAGCACAAGAGAATAAACTGTTGGAAACCACAGCAGCAAGTCCAATTACTGCAATTAAACAACGGCGCGAAAATGCCTCAGTTCGGTCTGGGACTATTTATAATACCTGACGGTAAGGTGACATACAATTCGGTGCGTGTCGCCTTGCGTAGCGGCTACCGGCACTTCTACCCGGCCTACGCCTATCGGAACGAGCGTAGTGTAGGGAAAGCCATCAGGGAAAGCGAAGTTCCCCGGAAAAAGAGCTGGATCACCTCGAAGTTATGGCCAAATGAATACGGCAAAGGCAAAATACTGGCCGCCATTGACCGGATGCTCGGACGTTTCAGTTTAGATTACCTCGACATGGTGTACCTCCACCAGCCTGTAGGCGATTACGCGGGTATATGGAAAGAATTGGAGAAAGCCGTGGAAAAAGGAAAGGTGCGTGCCATTGGCATCAGCAATTTCGATTACAAGGATGAACTGTTTGATTCGTTTATTGCAACCATGCGACAGAAGCCCGATGCAATGCAGATAGAGTGTCATCCCTATGCCCAGCGTGCCTATTGGCAGGAAAAGCTGAAAGAACTGGGAAGCATATTGGAATGCTGGCATCCGCTCGGTGGCAGGGCAAGCAACGGAGAATTGTTGCGTGATCCGATCATCAACCGTATCGCCAAAGCTCACGGCAAGACAGCTGCCCAGATCATTATCCGCTGGCAAATGAGAGATAAAACATCTTTAAAAAGCCGGTTCTTGTTGCTGGGAAAAACTGTCAACCAAATACCCGCTGAACGGGCGAACCGAAAGGTCCGGCAAAGTATAGGCCGATAATATATTTGTACAAAGGCAGATACAACGTATGCAACAGTTTGAATGATTGAAAGATAATAAAACGTAATTTTGGTAAATCAATCCGTAATCTGTATACCTCTTAACCCAATGCATCTCGGTATTTTTGCAGTAACAAAATACATATAAAAGTAACAGTATGAAAATAAGTTTGGCTTTAACAACAGCATTAACTTTTATGACAATGAATAATACTTTTGCACAGGACAACAGCGATCGTATCCCTGCCAAAGGATTCGCCGTTTTTGAAGAGAAAGGGCATTTTCAGCCCTACACTTTCAGTCGTCACGCGGTTGGTGACAACGATATTCAGATTGAAATCCTTTATGCGGGAATCTGTCACAATGATCTGCACCATGTATTTGCCGACTGGGGGGCGGAGGAGTATCCCAGGGTTCCCGGACACGAAATCGCGGGATGTGCGGTTGCCGTCGGTAAGAACATCACGAAATTCAAGTTAGGTGACTCTGCCGGTATCGGCTGCATGATCGGTTCGTGCCGCCACTGTGATGCTTGTGAACACGACTTGGAACAGTATTGCGAGAAGGGGGCTATAATGACCTATCACGGCATTGATTACTTCAATGGCAACGAACACACACAGGGAGGATATTCCGACACCTATGTTGCAGCTGAAGATTTCGCTATAAAAGTACCCGAAAATGCAGACATCACCAAAGTAGCACCGTTGCTTTGTGCCGGAATCACCTCCTACTCACCTATCATGCAGGCCGGGGTGAAGCAAGGCGACAAGGTCGGCATTGCCGGTTTCGGCGGATTGGGACATAGAGGAAATCGATAAAGCTTATCGGAACGTACTGGACGGAAAGGTAAAGTTCCGTTACCTCATGGGTATGGGTAACCTAAAATAAACTACAGACCGAGTACAGAGGCCGAACTTGTCCGAGACTATACCGAGGCGCAGCGTTTATTGTAACCAATAGTTTAAAATAAAAAACTTCGCAAATATATAATGAAATGAAAACAATCGCATTGATCATCGGGGCATTGCTGATAAGTTTGTGCCCAATGACGTATGCTCAGAGCAACAATAAAATAAAAAAGAATATGGAGAATAAAAAAGTATTGGTGGCTTTCTTTTCAAGAGCCGATGAGAATTATAATGTAGGTCATATCGAGAAAGGGAACACGCACATCGTGGCGGAAATGATTGCCCAAAAGACCAGTGGCGAACTCTTCCACATCGTCACGGTAAAACCTTATCCGGCAGAATACACGCCATGCGTGAAACAGGCAAAGCAGGAAAAGGAATCCGGCGCACGTCCTGAAATAAAGGGCGATGTAAAAGTTGAAGAATATGATGTAGTGTACCTCGGTTATCCCAATTGGTGGGGCGACATGCCGATGGCTGTTTACACCTTCATTGAGAAACACGACTGGAAAGGCAAGACCGTTATTCCCTTTTGCACGCATGAAGGCAGCGGGTTGAGCGGTACTGAGGAAAAAATTCGTCAGGCGTGTAAAGGGGCTACGGTAGAAAAAGGGCTGGCTATCAAAGGATCTGTCGCACAAAATTCCCGGGACAAGGCAAAACAATCTGTAGACATCTGGCTTGGAGTATCTGAGAAACGGTAATATTAATAAGACAATCCGCAATATGTATAAAAACAGATCTCGGACGGACCTTTACCTTTGCAATACTCTGGATAATCTAATTATAAGCATACAGATAGCAATTATGAGGAAAGAAATTAGGATCGATTGTTCCAATCAAAATACACAAGATTTGGAGCGGACGAAGGAACAGGCCAAACTGATTTTTCGCTTCAATCACACCATGCCGATGACGGAAGAACAGGATGAATACTAAAATCCTTATCGGAGGAGTAGCGGTTTTTTTAAATGCTTCATTTCTCATGGCTCGGGAATACAAAAATACCAGCAAAACTTTGATTGTCTGTTTTTCCTACACAGCAGGAAATACGAAACGGATCACTGAAAAAATACAGCAGACCATCGGCGGTGGTTTAGTTTGCCTGGAGCCGGTGAAATCTTACTCCAAGAATGACAACGAGGTGGTCAACCAGGGGCAGGAAGAGGTAAAACGCGGTTGTAAACCGGAATTGAAGCCGCTCGGTGTCGAGGTAAAGGAGTTAAATGAATGGATTAACCTATTGAGAACTAAATTATAAAATAGTATGTTGCGTAAAATCAGACAAACACTTGCCGTCCTCTTTTTTACGGCCATCACCTTACTGTTCCTTGACTTCACCGGAACAGTCCATTGGTGGCTTGGATGGACGACTAAAATTCAATTCCTGCCAGCGGTGCTGGCTCTGAATGTAGGGGTGATTCTCCTGCTTGTGGTATTGACGTTCCTCTTTGGGCGCATCTACTGCTCTGTTATTTGTCCGTTGGGGGTAATGCAGGACATTGTGTCTCGGATAAGCGGAACGCGAAAGAAAAAGAAATTCCGTTTCTCCTATTCACCAGAAAAGAAAGTGTTGCGCTATGGTGTGCTCGTAGTGTTCGTCCTTGCAATAGTCGCGGGAATCGGCTCATTAGTCGCCTTACTGTCACCATACAGCTCATACGGACGCATCGTGCAGAACCTTTTTGCCCCAATCTACCAAGGGGGGAACAACGGACTGGCTTATCTGGCGGAACGTGCGGATAGCTATGCTTTCTACGAAACTGAGGTATGGATGCGCAGCTTGCCTACATTTGTCATTGCGGCAATTACCTTCATTATCATAGCTGTATTAGCCTGGAGGAACGGTAGGACATATTGCAATACCGTCTGTCCGGTAGGCACAGTGCTCGGTTTCCTTTCGCGTTTTTCTTTAATGAAACCGGTCATCGATACGGAGAAATGCAAGAATTGCAGCTTATGTACCCGAAAATGTAAGGCGGCGTGCATTGACTATTCGAATCACAGGATAGACTACAGCCGTTGCGTCGCCTGTATGGATTGTATAGACGTATGCAAACACGGAGCGATTCGCTACCGGATGCGCAGCAAGAAAAAAGCAGCTTCTCTCTCTGAAAGACCGCAGAATCCCGATCAAAAACAGATTGATGCTGCCCGCCGTTCCTTTCTATCCGCAACGGCTTTGATCGTAGGTACTGCCACATTGAAAGCGCAGGAGAAGAAAGTGGATGGGGGACTGGCGGTAATCGAGGACAAGAAGATCCCTGACCGTAAAACTGCCATTGTGCCCCCGGGCGCCCAAAGTACACGCAACTTCGCACAACATTGTACGGCCTGCCAGCTTTGTGTGTCGGTCTGTCCTAACAGTGTATTACGCCCGTCAACGAACTTGATGAAACTGATGCAGCCTGAGATGAGCTATGAACGTGGCTATTGCCGCCCGGAATGCAATAAGTGTGCAAGTGTCTGCCCGACGGGGGCCATCAGTCCCCTTACCATTGCCGACAAATCTGCCATACAGATAGGCCATGCCGTGTGGGTACGCAAAAACTGCATCCCGCTGACCGATGGAGTAGAGTGCGGTAATTGTGCCCGCCATTGTCCTACGGGAGCTATACAGATGGTGGTTTCGGATGCTGCCAATCCCGACTCTCCTCAGATTCCAGTGGTAGACACTGAACGCTGCATCGGCTGCGGAGCTTGTGAAAACCTGTGTCCGGCACGTCCGTTCAGTGCCATCTACGTGGAAGGTCATGAAATGCATCGTACTGTATAAATCAAACAACGTATTCAAGATATGGAACATCATACGAAAAAAGAAATATCCCGCCGCGACTTTTTCAAAATAGCAGGAAGCGCGGGGCTGGTTACTGCCGGGCTGACCGCTTGCAACGACCGGAAAGTATCCGAGGGCACAGCAACGCAAACAACCTTAGGCGAAATGACTTATCGTACAAATCCTACGACCGGCGACAAGGTATCCCTCCTCGGCTATGGCTGTATGCGCTGGCCGACCCTTCCCGGAGGTGACGAGCCGATGGATCAGGAAACAATCAATGCGCTGGTCGACCATGCACTGGCACACGGCGTGAACTATTTCGATACCTCCCCCGCCTATTGTAAGGGGCGTTCGGAACGTGCCACGGGAACAGCTCTCGCACGCCATCCCCGCAACCATTATTTCATAGCCACGAAATTGTCAAACTTCGCGCCCTCCACCTGGAGCCGCGATGCATCTATCGCCATGTACCGTAATTCATTCAAGGAATTGCAAACAGACTACCTCGACTATCTGCTGCTGCACGGTGTGGGTATGGGCGATGACGGAATGGCCGCGCTTCATTCCCGCTACATCGACAACGGAGTACTGGATTTTCTGTTGAAGGAACGCCGTGCAGGACGCATACGTAACCTTGGTTTTTCCTATCATGGAGACATCCAGGTTTTTGATTACCTGCTTTCCAAACAGGACGAATATAAATGGGATTTCGTACAGATTCAAATGAATTACCTGGACTGGCGGCACGCTAAAGAAACCAATCCCCGTAACACAAACGCAGAATACCTCTACGGTGAATTGGCCAAACGGAACATTCCGGCCATTATCATGGAACCCCTATTGGGAGGAAGGCTTTCCAAGGTGCATGACCATATCGTAGCCCGCCTGAAACAACGTGAGCCGTACAGGAGTGTCGCCTCATGGGCATTCCGTTTTGCCGGAACCTTTCCTAATGTACTTACCGTACTGAGCGGCATGACCTATATGGAACACCTACAGGACAACCTGCACAGCTTTTGTCCTTTACAACCTCTTACGGATGAGGAAACTCAATTCCTTTACGACACGGCAGACCTGATGATGCAGTATCCTACCATTCCCTGTAACGACTGTAAGTATTGCATGCCATGTCCCTATGGTATAGACATACCGTCTATACTGCTGCATTACAACAAATGTGTTAATGAAGGCAATATGCCAGAAGACCGCCAGGCAGAAAACTATCGTCAGGCTCGGAGAGCATTCCTTGTGGGATACGACCGCAGCGTGCCACGCCTCCGTCAGGCAAACCATTGCATCGGTTGCAGCCAATGTGCGCATCATTGCCCTCAAAATATCGACATACCGGGCGAACTCCACCGGATAGACAGGTTTGTGGAACATTTGAAACAAGGCACTTTGTGATATGAATAAAATTATCGAATTATTACATACAGAACAGTGCTCCTGTGTGATTTCCAAAGGAGAAGAAACTCGTGTTTTCAATCAAAAAGGCATAGCCGACCTATACGACCTGGTATGCAGATGTCCGCATTTTTTAGAAGGTGCAACTGTAGCGGACAAGGTAGTGGGGAAAGCTGTTGCCGCCTTAATGATAAAAGGCGGGATCAAACAGCTACATGCCGATGTCATCAGTCTTTCTGCCCTGTCTCTGCTTCAAAAACATCATCTTATGACAGCGTTCGGAACACTTGTCCCCCATATTAAAAACAGAAGCGGCATGGACTGGTGTCCGTTGGAAAAACGGTGTAACAAGGAAGAGTCTGTGGAAGGCATATTCGCGTTGATTCAAGATTTTGTAAAATACAATTTGCCCTGTACCCCAAAAGAATAAGTGCTACCTCAAAATCAGTTATACATTTCAAAAATGTAATAAACTAAAAATCAATGAGTTTACAAAAAATGATAAATACGTCGGGAAACTTCATCACATTAAATTATTATCAGGATGAAAAAAAGATATCTTACAATAACCGCTGTTTTCGCCCTTATGGGTTTTAACCTGCTTTTCACACATACAGCAGTTGGAGAACAGGACAAGGGAACCCTCTCAGGAGTAGAAACATCTGCAAAAGCAAAAAGTAAAATACTGGTTACTTATTTTACATGGCCTGAACCGGATGGCGTGGATGCGTCTTCCGGTGCCAGTCGGGTTATAGCAAACGGCAAGTTATACGGAAATACGGAATATGTCGCGCATATAATCAGCACCGCAACGGGAGGCGACTTATTTGCCATCCAAACCGAACGCACCTATCCTTCCCCCCATAAAGCACTAATAGATGCGGCCAAGAAAGAAGCCGAAGCCAAGGAGTATCCCAAACTGAAAACGCATATCGGGAATCTGTCGGAATATGATGTCGTATTTGTCGGTTATCCAAACTGGTGGTATGACATGCCGATGGCCCTTTATACATTCTTTGACGAATACGATTTCAGCGGTAAGACGGTCATACCTTTTGTGACACATGGCGGCAGTCGCTTTTCCCAGTCTGTGGAAACCATCCGGGAAATGGAGAAGCAGGCAACAGTCATTCAAGGCCCTTCTGTTTCTGCCCGCAATGTGCCAGATGCAGAAAAGAGTATCAAGGCATGGCTGCAAAATCAAGGATTGATATCGGACAAATGAGAGTAAACGATCTGAGGAATAATGCATCTAAACTTTTAAAAACACTTATTATAATGGAAACAACGACTTTAAAACTCTATTCGCTGGAGTATAAGGAAGCGAAAACTTATTTGATGGCCGCACTTTTCATTGCAGGAAACATAGTATTCCCGCAACTCTGTCATACGGTCAACATGGGCGGTCCAACTTGGTTGCCTATTTACCTTTTTACTTTAGTTGGAGCCTATAAGTATGGCTGGCGTGTAGGACTGCTTACAGCTGTCGCCTCTCCGTTCATCAATTCGGCTTGGTTCGGAATGCCGGTTCCTGCTTCTCTGCCGGCCATCCTGCTCAAATCCATTCTGCTTGCCGGAATTGCCGGTTATACCGCACATCGCTTTCAGAAAGTATCCATTGTTTTGATACTAGCAGTGGTAGTGGGATATCAGCTGACCGGCACATTGGGAGAATGGCTTCTGAAAGGTGATTTTTACCTTGCTGTACAGGATTTTCGTATCGGTATTCCCGGAATGCTGTTGCAAATTTTCGGGGGATATCTGTTGGTCAAATATTTAATACGCAAATAACAAATGATGACACCCTTATTTATCGGCGGTATCGGCATGCAGGAAGTGCTGCTGATCGCACTCGTAGTATTACTGTTTTTCGGAGGCAAAAAAATTCCAGAACTGATGAAAGGTCTTGGCAAAGGAGTACATTCATTCAAAGAAGGAATGAACGAAATGAAACAAGAGATAGAGACCGAACCAGAAAAAAGGAGTGACCGATGACGGTAACAAACAAGCAATCCTTTTGGGAACATCTCGACGTGTTGCGGGTAGCGATTGTAAAGATCGCCCTCGTAACCGTAGTGTTCGGCGTGGCAGCATTCTTTTTCAAGGAAGAACTCTTTTCAGTCGTACTCGCACCTAAAAGCGACGGATTCATCACCTATCGCCTTTTCAACCGGATTGCGGCATGGAGCGGAAGTTTATCCGAATCTTTCTCTGTACAGCTCATCAATACGAAACTGGCACAGCAGTTCATCATCCACCTGAAAACTGCACTATGTGCGGGCGTATTATGGGCATCGCCGTATATCCTTTATCAATTGTTCCGGTTCGTATTGCCTGCCCTCTATGAAAATGAACGGCAGTACGTCACAAAAATAGCCGGAGGCGGCTATGTAATGTTCGGCTTGGGAGTATTGATCAGCTATTTCCTGATTTTTCCTCTGACATTCCGCTTTTTAGGGACTTATCAGGTCAGCAGTGATGTGAATAATCTCATTACCCTCGATTCGTATATTTCTACGCTGGTGATGATGTGCCTTGCCATAGGACTCGTTTTTGAAATTCCGATACTCTCGTGGCTCTTCGCCAAGTTAGGCTTCCTCTCAGCCGGTTTTATGCGTCGCTATCGCAAACATGCCATTGTAATCATTCTCGTCGTAGCGGCAATCATTACTCCGACCTCGGATGTCTTCACATTATCATTGGTCGCCCTGCCAATGTGGATGCTTTATGAAGTAAGCATATGGATTGTAAAAGGAAGGGTTATATGTAAATGATTCAGATAAAGGGCGAAATTTTTACTGCAATATAAGATTCTTTTCGGCTATACTCCTAATGATAATAATCGGTTGCACGACAGCCGTTTTATTTCCTGAACGTCACCGGATACGGGAAATAGAGGAGGATGCCCATGCCATCCGCTTGGTAAACCATGACGTCAATACCATCCATCACCAGGAAATTACCGACAATCTATTGCTCCACCACCTGCCTGTCGAAACGAAACACACAACTGATGAGGAGTAACCGAACAACAGTTTACCCTTACTGAGCAACGGGCAGAACGAATTGTAAAAGAATGGACCAAAAATATTTATCCGATAGCACAGCATGAACGACATGGTGAACCTCTACCCGCTCGACCCGAACTATGTATCGAACCGGATCTGTAAAAATCCGATCCCGAAAATACAGGGCGACAATCATTAAAAACGATTTAAAGCATCCGCCCCTGCTGCATCCCCCTTGTATTTGCTACGAGCAGAGTTAAAATAGTAACGCACAGTGAATGAGAGGGCACGGTTGTCAAAATGATACAGATTTTTCAAATCTGTTTGAGGCATCATTATTTCATTAACAGCTCTATTTTGATTAAAAATATCCGAAATCGCCAATTTTACTTGCAGGGATTTGTCAAAAAAACTTTTGGATATACTACAATCTACCAAAAAGCTGTCCTTGTAGATATAGGAAGTACTTAAATGACCTTTGCTGTTGTATGCTGCGTCAAGATTAATCATAAAATTGCCGGAGAGATCAAAAGTATTGTTGAATGAGCCAAAAAAGGAAGGCTTATCCAGTCTTACATTTATACCATAAGACGTTAGGTCAAGCCACTGCTTATGTATGCCGCAACTTAGCTGGGGTTTCCATATCCCGAATGTCGGAGCAATTGCTATCATGGCCGCTAATTTCGGTAATTCATGGAGGTTACGACTGGTAAGCACAGAAACTTTCGGATCACTTTCAAAACGATCTATCCACGTAACTATAGCATTTTTTTGGTGAACATATCTCACCGATGCCTGGACGATCTTCCATACAATCATAAGCGACAAATCTTGTCTGACAGTTGGTTTGAGAAAGGGATATCCCGTTTCTATCATAAAGCGGTTTCCATAGGCCAGATTGCCACTTAACTCTCGGTATGAGGGACGTACCACTTTAGAGGTATAACTCAACTGCAATTCTACTTTATCTATCTTTGTCGCATAAGAAGCATTTGGAAACCATTGTCGGTAATGCCGGCTCTTATCATCCGCTACCTCGTCGTCTACCAGGTAATCATAATTAGCGTCCTCGTAACGTAATCCGATACTAAAGTTGCCAATATTTGTCAATACCTTGTACTCTGTAAACAAAGCAAGATTCGTTTCGTCGACATTAACTTTCGATGTAAAACCAGGCAGATCTTTATTGCTATACTCATCGTTACGAGAAATATCTACATATTCACTACCCACAGATAACTTACCCTTTCCTATCGGATAGGCCAATTGCAATTTGCCAGCCAATAATGAGTTGTCAATATGGCTAGCGCTGTAAAGAGTTCTCTCTCCAAATTCCTCGCTCATTTCAACATGCATACCTTCGGTATCCGTACCTCCACAATAATAATCTGCATTAAAATCTACACTAAGATTGCCTAGCTGACCTGCATAGTAGAGATTTACCTGAGATACCGGCCTGTTTGCCGTACGCTTTAGTTCTCGATTCTTCCATTTGTCATACAACACTCCATCGGCATAGATATCACTTGTCAGGTAGATATCTTTTGTATTTTTTTGAGGTGAAGTTTTAATATCGTATCGGAGTCCGATGTAATGATTTTCGTTTATTTCGTAATTGACCCCCACTGTTCCATTTAAGGCATTACTCCGCATCCCGCCATTCGTATAGCTATTCTGACACCACAGTGTATCAACATCTACTATTTGTGAAATATCGCCTTTCAGCAAAGAGGAGATATTCGAATAATAGAGATTCGCAAACACGTCAAGCCCCTCTTTGCGATAATTTGTACTTATTTGGTTGATATAGTCATTATTTTCCCCTGTATAAAAACTCGAACGGGCATTAAAACTAAATCCCTCTCCCGGCTTTTGAGCCGTTTGGATATTGATAACAGCAGCTACAATAGCATCATAACGGGCACCGGGATCAGAGATAACCTCTACCCTCTCGATATCAGCAGAATTGAGTTTGTCAAGTTCCGAAGGATCGCGTACTTCACGGTTATTAATGTATACTCTTGCATCACCTCTTCCAAAAACTTTAAACCGGCCATTATCACCGGTAATCATAGGTATCCGCTTAAGTACATCATTGCCTGTACCTATTCCGCTCAGTACCGTATTGGCTACGTTGATTTGCACCCCACCGGATATGAGCCTGGATATGGGGCGAGTTCCCTTCACTACTACTTCATCAATCGAAACAACATTCTGCTCAAGGACAATAGTCTGATCCGTTGTAGCCGGCAAATAGCGAGTTTTATACCCAATAGAGGAAACTTGCAATAGAAGCTGTTTACTTTCCACCGCCGTAAGTTTAAACTGTCCTTCTCTATTGGTGATGGCACCACTTACGTATGTTGTGTCAGGAAGTGAGTATAAAACCACGGTTGCATAACTTATAGGGCTATTGGCCGTATCTTTAACTACTCCCGTAATTGTTTGTGCCCAACTCATTTGCCCTATAAACAGGAGGATCGTACTTACTATAATATTTCTCATTTTTAGTTTCTTAAAAAATTAAAATTTAAAAAAGGCCAGTCTTTGTCAGTAAGTAGGAACAAAATTAAAAATTTAATTGGTATGATAAGGATATTCACACAGACTTCGCCAAATTACTGAATCGATTGGGCAGATTAAACGAACTGTATAGGGAGGAAAAACAAAATTTTTGTGAAATTGTAATAGAGAAGACGTATGATTTAGTGACTAAAACAATTCCACCGCAGAACGTTCCGTATAGGTAGCTTCCAGATATTGAAGATGAGAAAGATAAGCCGGATCGGTCAAGCGTTTAGCGTATACCGGACAAACTTTAATGCAGGCATTGCATTTAATACAGATACCGGTAATCCGGCTAACATCATCCGGATCGATAGAGCCCAAAGGACACACAGCAACACAACGTTTACAATGAATGCAATCTGCTGTCGTAATAGGTTTTACTTTCAGTATAGCGACAGGTTTACCTTCCTCTCCTAAAGGTTGGTAATAACCTCCGTAATCAGGCGCCCCTCTTCCCGGAACATTTACCGGGGTACAAGAATCCCCTTCCTGTATCGTTTCTATTCGCTCTAAAATAGTTTTCACAAAGCGGTCGGCTACTGCCAGATCGGCTGCATCCGGACGACCTTTGGCCAATTGTCCGGAAAACGAATGTTGCCCGACAAAAGCAGCCGCAGCCAAGGTGTTAAAACCAGTATCTTCCAACAAATCCCGAAGCTCGATAAGTGCATTTCCGTAGGATCGGTTACCAAACAAAACGACGGGTACAGCTATGGCTCCCTGCCCCCTAAGAGAAAAAAGGTATTTTAATATCAGATTCGGTAAACGCCCGGCATACACAGGTAAACCTAAAATAAATAAGTCCGAAATTCCCGGCTCAGGAACCTGCGCGCGCTGTTCCGGCAAGGTAAAATCCCAGTATTCCACTGCCGACTTCAATTTATCGGCAATCCCTTTTGCCAAATAAGTAACCACAGTACGGGTTGTACCCGTGGGACTGAAGTATGCTGCATATATCCGGTTTACCTTCATAAAATAAGACTTATACCGAACAAAAGTAAGTAAAATATTCTTCCAAATTTTAACACAGCCGTTTATAAATGATTTTTTCAAGGAACATATGCCCTATCTAAACCTATAATTCCCTATTTACCCTTAAAACAACGAAAGTTGATCGTTTCGGAAGCTTTTCACTTTCCGTTCCTTTATCGTCTGCCCCTCATTTATTTCCCCTATCATCAAAGGAGAGTGGGGATTATGCTTCCCGACAAGGGTTTTAACTGTGGGACTATTCCCTTTGATGGCATAGCAGTAAAGACATCCATTCAGACAGCTGTCATAAGCACCAATATCAATACTCTCTATACAGTTACAGACCCCGCGCTGATTTTTATCTTTCCCGGCAATGATCGAATAACCTGTAATCCGTTCCACCAACTCTTTATCTATACACTGCCCGCTGGGTATTCCCCAATGCCTCAAATCCACTTTAACCGTGCAAGTGTTTATTTTAAGAGTGGGATAACGTTCTGCCGTCGTTTTAAACGAAACCGCCATTTCTTCCATTTCTTCCTGAAGTAAAGGTTTGATTTCATTTTTTCTCATTACCTTCCGGATATGCGGATAAGAATCGATAAAACCGAGCATACACTTTTCGGTATAATTCTGCAATTTTTCAGCAATTTGTGCAAAAGCCTCCCGATGAAACGCTATATTATATTTCGCGTTTATAAAAACAGGATCATATCTCCATATTACTTTTTCTTTGCCAATCCGCTCGGAAAGCCGTTTAAACAAATCTATTCTTTGGGATAAGCCAAGCAGGTTATGCTCAATCTCCCGGCCGTAAGGATTAACCGTAAACTGGAAATAATATTTATAATGCTTCAGCAAATCCAGTTTATCCATCATAGGAGCCGGATTTTTGGTCCAGAAGACGATGCAATCTACCACTGCGGGATCCAGTTCCACCCGGCTAAGCATTTTCGGGTTAAAAGGATTCGATACCAAAACATATCCTTCTTTTATCCGGTTAAAAAACCAACTGGAGTAAAAAGAAGGTATATCCGTTCTTCTGCTTGCACTAATGATCATGAATTGTATTTTTATTCCTCCCGGAATCCCATTTCTCCCGGAAGGATAAAATTTCGACGGAGGTTTCAAAGGTACCCTATTTTTTCTAAATAAAAAATCAGGAAAGGTTTCTGAAAAATGCATTATTCCCTATTCAAACGAACCATAGCAGCCAAAAGGAACGGAATACCTTTGCTCTACAGCCAAGAGAAAAAGCAGGATCTCAAAAGCAATGCGTATGAAAAAATTCGTTTATATAAAACACAAGGCCGACAAAAGTTATGTTTTCTGGGAAAAAGATTTAAAAAAAGCCCCCGGAAATAAGCATCTCACTTCCGGGGGCATTTACTATTCCGTAATTTTTCTTTTTCAGCAGCAAATTATTGCTTTATACAACGAACCAAAAGTCCGCTGCCTTTAGGCAAATGAGAATAGAAAATTGAATTACTGGCTAAATACAACCGACCTCCGTTTGACAGGCTTTCACTCTGTTCATTCCGGGTCCAATACATCCCCAAAGCTCCGCAATAATTCAAAACGCCACCTTTTACTTGCAGAAAGCCCGACAAAGGATAAAAATCATTGGAGCCTGCAGTCCAGTAGCGTCCATTATCGGTAAAAGTACCCCAATCATTTTTTATTGTCGGACGATCCCACCCTTCAGAAGGAGCCACCATATAACCAGCCGGACAAGGATCAAAAATTGTCTTTTCCTGAGGATCAGCCCCCCACAAAGCAGTTTCGATTTCTGTAGTTACAAACCAATTTTCAAAAGAAGAACTGGTTAAAAAATCAGTAGGCCTTCTGACAGCATACTCCATATTTCCGGGAGCTTCCATGACATTCCGCATCGGGTGATTATAATTCCACTGAGCGGATCCGTCCCCTACTTCATTATTATAGCGATTGGCGGCAGCAATATTATCAAACTCCGTTACCATATAAGCAGCTCTGGAAGGCAAGAAAGGATCTTTCCGTCCCCACTGATAAAGCAGTCCCCGATTATTGATATCTCCGGGAGTATTATTCAGAGCTCCTAAATTACGGTCCATCCAAATAAGTCCCCCTCCTTCTTTACTATTTATTTCTTCATCTACGACCCAAATATGCCAACTCCACAGTATCGTTCCATAGGCATCTTTCACTGCTATCACAGCATTTCCCTGAACCGAACCCGTAGAAAAATGAATTTCTCCATCCCGATAAACGGGTTGTCCACAAATAATATCCCGGCTTATATTTTTATCCGCATCGTAAGTTGCTTCCCACAGTAAATCAGCATAAACAGCATGCTGAATTTCTAATCCGTACTGACTGATATATTTACTTTTACCATCTGTCCCTCCATTTCCTTTGACATCTGCCCGGAAACTATAGTTACCACCGGTTTTGACGATATAACAATTAGCGGTTTCTGTTTCAGACAAATGAATCGTTCCAAGAGCAGATTGTACTACGGCAATCGAATCTTTCGCCATAGTTCCTCCATCACTAACGGAAAGGATGATCTGAGAAATTCTTTGTTGTGAATCCGGATTAGCATCAGCAATAATCGTCAATTGATTCTCTTCTTCCGTGACGGTTAACCAACTGACATTCTCAATCTTTACATTTTCCCGGTTAGCCACCATAGCGACAACAGCTATTCCTCCCTCCCCCGGGAAAGACACATTCCATGTAGAAAGCGTAATTCTAGGTTCATTCAGGATGCCTGTGTTGTCTTCCCCATCGGAACAACTGCCAACGAGCAACGATAGACAGGCTATCATATATAATAACTTTTTCATTTTTTACTATTTTTCAAATTAATAAAGAACTATTTCCATGCAGCCGGAATTAACTCATAGTCACTTAAACCTGTACAGTTAAAGAAACATTTAGTCTTGGTTGAGGGCGTTTTAAATCCATTCTCAGTACTCCGTTCGTATAAATGAACTTTTACTCCCTCCACCAGCGTATAAGGAGATTCTCCCGTTAAAGCCGTACATCCGTTAAAAGCATTAGCAAAACTGTTTACTTTTTTACATTCATCAAAAAGACCTACTGGCACACTCGCTAAACTCGTACATCCGCTAAACAAAGTTGCAAAGCCAGTGGCCTCCGTAAACGAATCCAGTAAACCTTCCGGTACTGATTTCAAATTTGTACAATTCTGGAATAGACTGGCCGAATTGTTTGCCTTAGAAACACCCGGGCAATTAAAGATATCTCCCGGAACGGTCTCGAGCTGTGCACAACCATTGAATACCCGACCAATATTGTTAACCAAGGGACTGTTTTTAAATAAACCGGCTGGAACTGTTTTCAAAGTAGCACAATTTTGGAAAGCTCCCGAAAAATTAGTACTCTTTGTAAAGGGATCAAATAAGCCTTCCGGTATAGCAGTAAGAGATGCACAACCGTTGAATATCATAGAAGTACTGGTTACTTCCGTCATCGGAGTAAATAAACCAGCCGGAATTGTCGTTATCAGTTCACAATTTGAAAACAGATAGTTACAATTTGTTACTGCCGTCAATCCTTCAAACAACCCTTGCGGAATACTCTTCAATTGCTTACAATTCTGGAATAAATAACTCAAATCCGTCACTTTTGTACATCCTTGTATCAGAGAGGAAGGTATCTGAACCAGAGAAGTATAGGCAAAAGCACTGGTTAAGGTCTCTATTTCGGTACAATTGGCAAACAACTTAACCGGTACCGTAGTAATTCCGGACTGATAGAAGACATAGCTAAAATCTTTGGCTTTTTTTGTTCTGTCAAATAATCCTTCCGGAACGACAGAAATGGCCGTACTTCCCCAGAACATTCCGCAAAAATCTTCCCCATTGATACAATTGTCGAATAAACCAGCCGGAATTTCCTTCAACACGGTTTTGTCACCACTGACAGAAGCAAAAATATATCTGAAATTGGTAGACTTAGAAGCATTCACCAATAAATTAGCCGGAATTTCTTTTAAAGAAATACATTTATTGAAAGCTGATTTAAAAGTTGTTACTTCAGAGAATGATTGGAAATCGTCTCCGGGGATAGAGATCAGATTAACACAGCCCTCCATAGCTCCCTCCATACTGATCAAACCCGTACGTCCCCAATTTATGACCCGGGTTAACAATTTAGCACTTGCATTCAGATCTGTATTACTGAGCGCCGTTACAGTACCGGAAATCTTTACTTCATAAACACCTGCTTGGGCATACTGATGGATAGGTTTGACGGCAGTCACTTCTTGCGTCGTTCCATCGCCCCAATCAATCGTACAATTTACTGTCCCCTGAAGAGGCAGAGTAATAGGCGTATTAGCCGAAGTTGTAGTATATTCCAACACCAATAAATCATCTTCTTTACTCCATTGTATCACATCAATATAAGCCGTCGTCGTATTTTCATTGCTTCCACAGATAACCGGAATCCGACAACTACGTTGATTATCGCCGGTATTTTTTTCTACAGTCACTGTAATTTCATCCTTTCCGGCTACCGCTTTTACCCATGCCTCTGTAATCTCCCCTAACTGCCAAGCCTGATTAGCAGCTACCAGTACAGTTTCCGTCCCTCCGGCATTCATAAAAATCAATTTATCCGGCTGGAACAAAATCACCGGAATCGCTTCGTTAATAACCACCAATTCCTCCGTAGCTGCCAGCTTTCCATATCCCGCTGTTATTTTTATGATGAGAGTATCGTTCATAACCGTAGCATTCGGATCGGGAGTCAATACTAAAGTATTGTCAGCTTCCTTTTCGATTAGCAGCCAAAAACTGGGAGTTTCTGTTTTGAAAGTCCAATCTTCTCCGTTGGAATTCACCTTCACTTTACGAGGTTCAAGATTTTTAGGAGTAAAGACAATTTTATTTTGGTCTAAACTAAGCTCCGGATCCCCGGAAGCCCGTTGATTTACATCTAAAACAGCTTTTACGGTATTTTCACCACTTCCGGCCGTAATGGTAACACTTGTATTTAAAGCTTGCTCCCCACTATTTACATCCACCGAAAGAGTAAGCCCCGTTTCGTCCTGCTCTATCTTTAACCACTGATTCCCAGGATTGTCAACAATCCAAACTCGCTGATTGGTTTCCACTGCAATACGGGATTGTCCGCCTGCAGTCTTGAAAACAACAGTTCCTTTTAAACCGTCGTTCTCTATTTGTACATTCGTATCTGTTGAGGAAATGGAAAGTGAAGCAGCCTGTCCCGTAATTTCAGCCAGTTTGTCCCCTTCGTTATCACACCCTACAAACAGCAAAGCGAATATCGAAATGATAATGTATGTTAACTTATTCATAATCTAATTATTGATAAATTCATATAACTCCTTTTCGAGGAAATTAATGCACGGAAAAAACTGAAGTCATTTCTCCTGATAGAGAAGCCGATTGTCCGGAAATTCCTTTCTTTACCGGAATGACAAAGTAACGGTCCATGGCTCTGTTTCCTGCAGGTTGTTTCTTAAAAGTAATTTCACTCCCAGTTGCATAATAAAGATCACTGAAACTAGCTAAACTACTCCCGTCTTTTCCGATAATACCTAAACCAAAACCAGCTTCGAATCCCTTCAAGGTAATGGTGTTGTAATCCTCGGAAATTGTCCCCGTAACCATGGTAGATTTAACGCTACCAGTTGTCATATTCGTTGCACAAAGATAGCAGGCGTATAAGCCGTTCGTACTCATCCCCACAAAACCACCCAAAGGAATATTCATACTACCGTCTTCCGGGTTATAATAAACTTCTAACTCCATTCCGTTTAAAATGAGATCCCGAATCACATAAGTATCTTTTACAACTCCTTCCTGAATTGTAAAACTAACATAGGATCCAGCAGCTATATTCTGACCGCCAAGTACCCACTGATTGGAATAAAGATCCCAATTTCCCACCATAGCTAAATAAGGATTTTCAGCAACAGTATATTGAGTAAGAGTAAAGGTTACAGTTTTTACATTATCTTCCAGTCCTGCTGATACGGTAATGCGGGCTGTTCGTTTATCCCCATTATTTTCACCTGCACTTAAGGTAAAAATATTTGTTTCTTTATGGATAACTAACTCACACCAATCAGCATCTGAATCGACTGTCCAAGGATAATTAGAGGAAACACTCAACGTAAGAGAACCTCCGTAAGAATCGAATCCAAACGCCTCGTCCGAAGGAATCAACGCTAATGTTGTCTCCAGACCACTTTCCTGAATAATGTCAATAGTCGCATTTACCTCACCCTTAATCTCGACAGTAGTCTTTTTTACGGACAAGTCTGTGTTTCGAGGAGCATGGATTAAAATACCATCGACTTTCTTCGTAACGGTAAACCATTCTGCATCGCCGCCCTGAACCAGAATATCCCAGTCAAAACCGCTTGCAACAACCGAAATCGTTTGGTCACCGCCCGAAGCACCAAAGGTACAACTTGTTGAAGAGAGCTGAAGACGTAAATCGTCTTCATCAGAACAAGCTGAAAACAAGACAAATGCGACAAAAAACCACCCTGCCGCCAACTGTTTAAGTGCTTTCATAAATAAGATTTTTGATATTTGTAAATATTAATTGAAATCTCAAAAATAAATAAATTATAGGTAAGAAATTCTTTTTTTAAGATTTTTTTGAGATTTTTGATGACATTATTTAACATTATTTCAAATGTTTATCTAAGTAAATTTACATAAATTAATTTAATAATCTCTTTTCCAATTTCATTTGTTCCTTGATTAATATCCTTTTATCCTTCATTTAATTAACAAAATCTCAACTTCTCTTTTTATTTACGTGTAAAAAATGTACGATGAATTACCTTCCGTATATATTCTCCAAAAGGATACCCAGCAGAAAAGTAGAAAAATAGTAAATTTCATCCCCCCTTACGCTTCTTCCTTAATTTTAGACTTTTTTAATTAATCCCTTTAAACTAATGGCTTATTTTTTGCGTATATGAGCATAAATTAATAAACAGAAGAATATCCAGCCGGGCAGGCCCCGGATATAAAAAATTTAATAACTAATAAACTTACCATTATGAAAAAATTATTTTTTCTTTTACTTATGGGAATTCTTATGATGCCAGCTACAGAAATTTTGGCACAGACGCAAACACAAACCCATACCCAGGAACTGACCAAAAAACAAATTCGTCAGATAAAACGGGATCAAAGGCGCCACGCCAGACAAGTCGCCAATCAACAAGCTTTTAATGCAGCCGTTGAAGCGTTGAAAGATAACAATTGGGTATTGATGGCCAATACTTTATATGGTCCTCGGGGAAATTCAATTCCTGTATCGGATAATACCAATTTTATCCAATTCAAAGGCAATAAAGTATATCTACAATTGGCATTTACAGGCATAGCCGGACCAAATGGCTTGGGAGGGATTACGGTAGAAGGAACTCCTTCGAATATCAGTTCGCAAACGGATAAGCACGGAAATATTACCTATTCTTTCAATGTAATGGGAACAGCTATTACAGCACAAGTCATTATAAATTTATCCTACGGCGACAATTATGCACAAGCTACCGTATATCCCATGATGAATAATAATAATCTGACATTCTCGGGGATTTTAGTGCCGACCGATCAATCCAGCATTTTCAAAAGCGGATTTATCAGCTATTGATGTGAAGGTTTTGACAAGTTGAAAAGAAATTACCCCCTTCCTTGTAGGACAGAAGAACAGCTTTTCAAACCGAATCAGCAAGATCGTTTTATCTTTTGATAAGCGGAAATGCCATTCAAAGCCATCAAAAACAATCAGGGTTTTACCCTATAAATTAAGGAAAGCGCTAATCTGTTCCGGAAAGGAATACAATCTCCCCAGAGGCAATATTTCACCTTTGGGGAGAATTTTTTAACGGGCTAAGATTATACGTACTTCCCCATAGGAATCTGCATCTCCATCGCTCTGCACTCTCGCCCGTATATAGCATTCATTATTTCCGGTTGCCCCTTCAGGAATTTGAAAGTAAAAAAAGTTATCCCGGTTCACGTCTCCGGTTGTCCCGTTTTGCACGACTTTACACACCTCTTTCCCATCAGCGACCAGAGTGACTTCACTGATATCCAATTTACGGGCACCCCGGACATATTCAAACAATATCCCTCGCAAAACAGGCAATTTCTCTGCCGGAATATTATAAATCACGTCTTTCCATGTGGTAGAAACATCCGAAGGCGTCCAATAACCGATAACAGTTTCCTCTTCCTTGAAAGTCTCTACCTCTTTCGCTTTTTGTATCCACCGGATAGCCGCCTCTACCGGATCAGCATAAGGAGTCATCGGACTTACCCCTTTTTTCTGCGTTACCCAGTCGCTCTCCCAGGAAGCTAAATCGTACTTACTCCCCGTTTCTTTACAGCGAAAGTATTCCCGCCAACGAGGTAAATAATAATCCCGGATTAAACCAGACCAAAGCTTACAAGCATAGTCACTGACAGGAGGCCCCCAAATTGTAACGATCCTGCGGGCATTCATCTCGTAGTAATCTTTCAATTTTTCTGTATCACCGTGTTTTCGGGCAAAATCAATCCACCGCTGCAAACGGTATACCGGATGAGATTCTAATAAAGAATCCAGTCCTTCCCCTAATTCTTCAAATTGCTGCTGCATTTTCAATGCATCTGCGGTATTTCCATATAGATAAGACTTTCCTATAGCACTGGCCAAAGCCTCCATTTTTCCTCCTAAATAAAAAGCGGTCATTTCCAAGAAATCGGCCTTAAACAACGGACTTTCCGTCATTTTCGGAGCACATTCTGCCATTTTTTCTACAGCCCGGTAAAAATTAGAATCTGTATTAACCGTCCCTTTACCGGAACGTCCCGGCCGCAACTGCCAAAGGAAACGCGGATGATCGGTAAACGTACCGTAAACCGATTTACATAATCCCTCCCACACCTCATCCATTTCCGGACAAGTCTTTCCATACCGGCATAAAGAATAATCCTTCAACCACTGCTTTACATCTATTTCTGAAGAACTCCAACCGGCATCGCAAATCATTTCATAGACGACTTCATTGTTTTCCGTCCCTTCCGGAGCCATTCCAAAGCCAAACAAACGTCCGCGGTTCGGAGAATTCAATGCCCCCAGATGCCCGTTTGCATAAAAGGAAAGGATACCGGTAGCACCCGTTTTTCCACCCATATTCGGAATGACACTATACACCCACAATTTATTGAAAAAACCTTTGTAAAACTCCCAGTTCATTCCATTTCCCCATACATTTTTATTGTAATCCGCCGCTAAATCCAAAAGCATCATTTTATCATCCGGGACCTTACTTACTAAAGCCTGCAAGGTTTCATAATCCCAAATATCTCTTTGATAACCAAACATCCATCCTTGCATCACCCACACGGCATCCGGATTACCAGCTTTAATACCTTTGTATACCTGTTCTCCGTAAAATGCTAACATATCGTATCTTTCTTTTGTTCCGATAGGAGGAAAAGGCACATCCATTTCATTAAAGCTATCCGCCAAATAAAAATCATTTTTACCGAATTCCTTTTCCCACTCTTCGATAAACAATTGTCCGATTCGGGTAAATAATTCCTCTTCCGGCGAAAGCATCCAATTGTGGAAACCGGCCCAAGTGGTTTCGATAATCTTTACATCCGGATAAAGTCTTTTCAAGGCCAAAGGTACAAATCCGGCAAAAGCAGGACAAATGGGCTTCATACCCAACAATTTCATCCGTTTTAAAATCTTATGCTGTAACTCAACCTGATCGGAATGCCATTCTACAGGCATCGGTCCGTCAATCTGAGAAATATTTCCCATCCGCATCCAAGGTAAATGAGCCGGTCCTACAAAATAAGACTGGATTTCCTCCTCTGTCAATCCCAGTCTTTTCCAAACCCTTGCCGTAATTGCTTCATTTGCCACCAAAGCCAAAGGCATATCCACCCCATGCAAAGCCATCCAGTCGATTTCTTCCTCCCAACGCTGCCAATCCCAATAAGGAAGAGTATAACCATAAGTGACCACATTGTAATAATAATGACGCGGAAAAGGAGAAACGACCCGTTTCTCCATATTTTCCGGTAAAGAAGCCGGAAAAATACAGCGATTTCCAGACCATGCCGAAATACCGGCATGATTGGACTTGATAAAATCGTAAAATCCCCGACAAAGTGCTACGCCACTACTTCCCCGGATTTCCAGTCTTCCATTGCGAACTTTTGTTTCGAAAACATCACAATTATTCTCTTTGTCAATAAAAGAGAGTTTTAACTTCGCCGGAAACTCCCCGGCAAATCGACGAATTACTTCCCGGACTTCCCCTATAGAATTTTGTGCATACAAGCACGAAGAAGAAGCTAAAATAACGGATAATAGGAAAATACGTAACATATTGGAAAAAGATTTAATTTTTCCAAAGATACTAAAAAATGGTAAGTGTATTCTTCTTCCCCTTATTTTTAAGAGGAAGAAGAATGGTACAAGGATGTGCCTGCTTCAAGAAAAGTTTTTATTGAGCCGGCTCCAGTTCTACCGTAAAATGACGCATAATCGGGAATTCTTTTGTAATGACATATCCCCTGTCTATCTGTTCTCTTCTGTCAAATACATTTTTCAGGGCAGCTGCGATAACATCCATATGATTATTGGTATAAGTACGTCTGGGAATAGCCAAACGCAACAATTCCAATTTCGGATAACGATTTTCACGGGTTACCGGATCCCGGTCAGCTAAAATAGATCCGATTTCTACACCCCGGATTCCAGCTTCCAGATACAGCTCTATTCCCAAAGTCTGAGCAATAAATTCTTCTTTAGGAACATGCGTCAATACTTTTTTAGCGTCTACAAAAATGGCATGTCCCCCGGCAGGCCGTTGATAAGGGATACCATATTCATCCAATTTTGCTCCTAAATATTCCACCTGACGAATACGGGTTTCCAGATATTCAAATTCTGTACCTTCATCCAAGCCCTGAGCCAAAGCATTCATATCCCGGCCTGACATTCCCCCATACGTAATGAATCCTTCGTTCATGATGCAAAACATCTGACATTTTTTCCACAATTCCTCGTTTTTAAAAGCCACAAAACCACCCATATTGACGATGGCGTCTTTTTTAGAAGACATCGTCATAATGTCGGCGTAAGAGAACATTTCCTTCACAATTTCTTTGATTGTCTTATGCTCATAGCCTTTTTCACGCGTCTTGATAAAATAAGCATTTTCAGCAAAACGGGCAGAATCAATCTGTAAATTAACTCCATATTTTTTGCAAAGCGCAGAAACCTCCCGGATGTTTTGCATAGAAACAGGTTGTCCGCCGGCCGTATTATTCGTCACCGTCAATACTACTGCCGGTATTTTTTCTTTGGGATATTTTTTCAGAACAGCCTCCAATTTAGCCGGATCCATATTGCCTTTAAAAGGAATTTCCAACTGAGTGTCGGCAGCTTCATCTATCGTACAATCCAAAGCAATAGCTTTCCGGAATTCGATATGTCCTTTCGTCGTATCGAAATGAGAATTACCCGGTAAAATATCTCCTTCTTTAATAAGGGTAGAATACAACACATTTTCAGCAGCCCGTCCCTGATGGGTCGGCAAAAAATAATCAAAGCCCAATATTTCCCGGATTGTATTCTTCATTTTATAATAAGAACGGGCTCCGGCATAACTTTCATCTCCGAGCATCAGTTCAGCCCATTGTTTATCACTCATAGCCCCTGTACCCGAATCTGTCAGTAAATCGATAAAAACCTGATCACTTTTCAGATTAAAGAGATTATATTTAGCCTCTTTTATCCATTTTTCCCGTTCTTCACGGGTACTCTTGCGGATGGTCTCCACCATCTTGATTCGAAATGATTCTGCAAATGGTAATTCCATAATAATATTGTTTTAGGTTATAAATCTTATTCTTTAAAATCAATAAATATCGTACAAAAGGTTATGCTGAACATTCCTCCCGCACAAATAAACAAGTAAATGATTACAGATGAGTTTCAGATGATAAACTCATCCCGCTTTTTGATGTTTAAAAAAAGCCTGTTTGAAAGTATAATCCTCAATCGATGCATACGATTGCAAATATATAAAAATAAAAAAGGAAATCTAAATTACCGATTTCCTTTTTTAATTTTCAAAACGATGATTTTTTCTTTTTTTCCGGACTCTTACTATTTTTGGCAGAGCGGGCATGGAAGGCTCCCCCTCCTTTGGGCCGACCTTTTTGATAAATAATATTAGCCGTCTGTATCTTTTCTTCATCCAGCAAGACATCCGAAATTTCCAGTCTTTCCGGCAAAGCTTGTAACTCGATTTTTTGGCCAATCAGTTGCTCTATCATTTCGATCCGTTCTTCTTCCTTAGGAGATACCAGGCTGATCGCCACCCCTTCTTTACCAGCACGGGCCGTACGTCCGATCCGGTGTACATATTCTTCCGGCAAAGCCGGTATATCAAAATTGACGACATGTGACACGTCCTGTATGTCAATTCCCCGGGCGGCTACATCCGAAGCGATCATAATCCGGGATCTTCCTTCCCGAAAAGCTCTCAAAGCATTCAAGCGGGTATTTTGAGTTTTATTCGAATGGATAACACTCAGTTCGTCTTTCCAGTAATCCGCTAATTTATCTGTGATCCGATCGGCATTTTTCTTACTTTCCGTAAACACCATCACCCGGCTATATTCTTCTTTATCCGCCAAAAGCAACTTTAAAAGATTGATTTTCGTCATAATATTCGGAACATCATAACGCAACTGCAACACAGTATCAACAGGAGTTGCCTGGGGAGCGACTTCCACTTTCACCGGGGCAACCATAAATTCAGAAGCCAAGGCCGTGACCGCAGTTGAAAAGGTAGCCGAAAACAATAACGTCTGATGTTTTTCCGGAATGACTTCCAGAATACTCCGTAATTGCGGCATAAACCCTAAATCCATCAAACGGTCGGCCTCGTCTACCACAACTGTTTTTACCAAAGGCGTACGAAGCATACCATTCATATAAATATCCATAAACCGACCGGGAGTGGCAACCAGTAAATCTACCCCCTCATACACCGCATTTTGCTGAGTCCGGATATTTGTACCCCCATATATCCCCACACAACGGATATCCATATATTCTGTCAACAATTCTACACTTTCGCATACCTGTACGACCAGTTCCCGCGTCGGAACAACCACGATGGCACGGGGATATTTTCCCTGTGCATAGTGCAATTTCATCAGAATGGGGATCAGATAAGCCAATGTTTTGCCCGTACCTGTACGAGCAATTCCGATCATATCTTTTCCCGAACGAATCACCGGAAAAGCTTCTCTTTGTATAGGAGTAGGTTCTTCAAATCCAGCCTCTGCCAAAGCATCCAATATCTGTTTACTTATATTCAAATCTGTAAAAGCCATAAAAATAACGATTTATAATTTAGTCCTAAAACGGCTATAAATTTGTCAGCCTGTTCAAAAGCCAGCCTGTTCAAGTACCCCGTTAGTAGATCCTCATACATTTTTCACTACTAAACTTTTGAGCGCATATCATTCTACCAAACTTCCGGTATTTCATGGGGCAAAGATAGGAAAAAAAACACCACACAAAAATTCAATTCTATTAACAAAGAAAAACATCAAATTAAAAGATTATAAATCAAAACCTTATTCTGGACTTTCCAGAGAATTGCATTTTTTAGATGAGAGCGCAAACGTTTTATTTGGTTTTCTCAGAATTAAGTTATACATTTATTCCACTGAATAACCATTAAACTAGTAAAAATATGACAACAATGACATTCAATGAATTGAGGAGAATCAAAGATCAATTACCCTCAGGTAGCATGCAACGGATTGCAGATGAATTAGGCATTGATGTTGAAACGGTTCGTAACTATTTCGGTGGAGATAATTATGACGACGGAAAAGCAGTCGGCCTGCATTACGAAAAAGGCCCGGAAGGGGGAATTGTCCAAATCGATGATACAACCATTCTAGAAAAAGCAAAAGAAATGCTTGCAAATTAATTTAATCCGGGAGCTTCACTGACAAAAGCTCCCGGATCTTTTTTATGACAAAGAGAGGGTTCTTTTGTCCCACCTTTTTCCTCTCCCTGAAAGCTTGTTATTCGGGTTCTCTTTTCTTCCTGTCCGTAAATCGATTTTTTTATCTATTTTTGCAGCCAACAAATATCTATGGGATGAACAGCATTACATTAAAAAATGGAAAAGACAAATCCATCTTCAGATACCATCCCTGGATCTTTTCAGGAGCTATCGATCGGATAGAAGGAAAAATTCAGGAAGGGGACCTCGTCAAAGTATATAATGCAGAAAAAAAATTTCTAGCCATCGGGCATTATCAGATCGGCTCTATCGCTATCCGTATCCTCAGCTTTAAAGACGAAGAAATAAATGATGCGTTCTGGACAAACCGGCTTTACAAAGCCTATCAGATGCGATGCGCCTTGGGACTCTGTAATTCAGCGGATAATAATGTATACCGTTTGGTACACGGCGAAGGAGATGATTTGCCGGGACTAGTGATAGACATGTACGCCGGAGTAGCCGTCATCCAATTTCACTCTGTCGGTATGTACCTTCAAAGGGAAACCATTGCCCGGGCTTTAGTCGAAATCATGGGAAATAAAATTACCGCTATTTACGATAAATCAGAAGCCACTCTCCCTTATAAAGCAGCCATTGAACCAGAAAACGGTTATTTATATGGAAAAACTGAAAACTTCATAGCACAGGAAAACGGATTAAAATTTCATGTGGACTGGCTGGAAGGACAAAAAACCGGCTTTTTCATCGACCAACGGGAGAACCGGAGGTTACTCGAAAAGTATGCAAAAGATAAATCGGTTTTAAATATGTTTTGCTATACCGGAGGTTTTTCTTTTTATGCTATGCGGGGCGGAGCCAAACAAGTACATTCGGTAGACGTATCTGCAAGAGCCATCGAATTAGCAAACCGGAATGTAGAACTGAATTTTCCCAAAGACACACGGCACGAAGCCTTTGCAGAAGAAGCATTCAAATTTCTGGAACATTCTTCCAACCAATACGATGTAATTATTCTGGATCCTCCGGCCTTTGCCAAACACCAAAATGTCCTGAATAATGCCATCCAGGGATACAAAAAACTAAACCGGAAAGGTATGGAAGTAATCAAACCGGGAGGAATTCTCTTCACTTTTTCCTGCTCCCAGGTAATGACCAAAGATCTATTCAGACAAACGGTATTTACAGCCGCAGCCAATACCGGCCGGAAAGTTAAAATTCTTCATCAGTTGACTCAACCGGCTGATCATCCGATCAGTATTTATCATCCGGAAGGAGAATATTTAAAAGGATTGGTATTATACGTAGAATAAATAAGGTCCGGCACTTGACGCGACCGGACCCGACTTTATAATATGCTTGAAAAATCAACAAAGTTGTTTTGCCGCTTCTATTACTTCTTCTGCCAAAGCATTGGCTGCCGCTTCATCTTTTGCTTCCGAATAAATCCGAATAATCGGTTCGGTATTGGATTTACGAAGATGTACCCATCCCCTTTCAAAATCGATTTTCACTCCGTCGATATCCGTCACTTTTTCCCGGGCATATTTTACCTTTAACCCCTCCAGGATTTTATCCACATTTATTGCAGGTGAAAGCGTAATCTTATTTTTCGAAATGAAATACTGGGGGTAATCTTTCTTCAATTCCGTCATCTTTTTGCCTTCTGCTACATAATGGGATAAGAATAATCCTACTCCGACCAAAGCATCTCGTCCGTAATGACTCTCGGGATAGATCACACCACCGTTTCCTTCCCCTCCGATGACAGTATGGGTTTCTTTCATCTTCGCCACGACATTAACTTCTCCCACAGCCGCTGCGTTGTATTGCTGACCATATCTTTCCGCAATGTCTTTCAACGCCCGGGACGAAGACAAATTGGAAACGGTATTTCCGGGAGTGTGTTTCAATACATAATCAGCTACCGCTACCAAGGTATATTCTTCTCCGAACATTTCTCCGTTTTCACACACCAAAGCCAAGCGATCGACGTCCGGATCGACAACGATTCCCAGATCCGCATGACATTCCTTCAGCTTTGCCGAGATTTCCGTCAGATTTTCGGGGATAGGCTCCGGATTATGCTGGAACTTCCCTGTCGGTTCACAATTCAATTCTATAATCTCTTGGACACCTAAAGCCTTTAGTAAACGTGGAATAACAATCCCTCCTACGGAATTGACAGCATCCACCACGACTTTTAGATTAGCCTTAGCAATAGCCTCCCGATTTACTAACTTCAAATCCAACACATGCTGAATGTGATAATCTGTATAATCCTTCTCCGTCACCACACCTAAATCATCCACTTCGGCATATTCGAAATTTTCTTTTTCCGCCAATTCCAAAACCTGGGCTCCGTCAGCAGCAGTAAGAAATTCTCCTCTATTATTCAATAATTTTAAAGCGTTCCATTGCTTGGGATTATGACTGGCTGTCAGAATTATACCGCCATCCGCATGTTCTGCTGTAACCGCAATTTCTGTAGTAGGGGTCGTAGCCAGACCGATATTTACCACATCATGCCCCAATCCACTTAAAGTTGCCGATACCAATTTAGCATACATATCTCCCGAAATCCGGGCATCCCTTCCCATTACAATTTTAGCTCTTTTCTTGCCTGCTCCTTCCTTTAACCAAGTTGCATATGCAGAAACAAATTTAACAATATCCAGCGGAGTCAGATTATCCCCGGGAGAGCCACCGACCGTCCCACGAATACCTGAAATAGATTTAATTAGAGTCATTGGATTTCAGATTTTAAATTAAAAACGGAGAATCACCCCTTGCTATATAAAATTCACAGAGAAATACTCCTCCCCTCCTTTTGCCTTCAGTACAAGGCTAAAAAAAGCTGCACATTCCTTCGAAAGTACAGCTTTATATCTATCAGATTATGGCCTTATAACCTTCAGCATCCAGTAAATTATCCAATTCTGAAGGATCACTTATCTTAATTCGGATAATCCAACCCTTTCCATAAGGGTCTTTGTTGACTAATTCCGGTTCTCCTTCCAGGTCAGGATTGAATTCCAGAATTTCACCACTTACCGGTAAATACAAGTCAGAAACCGTCTTCACAGCTTCAACAGTACCGAAAGTATCTCCTTCTGCAAGGGTCTCTCCTTCTGTATCGCATTCTACGAAAACGATATCGCCCAATTGACTCTGAGCATAGTCTGTAATACCAATTACAGCTTCCTCACCTTCAACACGAATCCATTCATGTTCTTTAGTGTACTTTAATTCTGCGGGTACGTTCATTATCTTAAAAATTTTTTAATTTAGTAATAATTGTGACCTCAAAGTTAAATAAAAAATTTAATAAGCAATTTAACACACCATATATTTTTCAGCACTTCTTTATGAAAAGACTGACGAGCTTGCTATCAAGAGATTAGAAACATTCAAAAAAAACAGAAAAATAGAAAACATTCCCTGAACACTATCTTGGATCAAAAAATTCACATTTTTCCCCTTATTTTATTTGCTATTTCAAAAAATCGTCCTACATTTGCACCGCTGTAAGGAAATACAATTTCCACAAATTGGTGCGGTAGTTCAGCTGGTTAGAATACAGGCCTGTCACGCCTGGGGTCGCGG